>Ga0070698_100002249_pt1 | contig 21357 bp, 19 predicted proteins | sample KBSK1502metaG_FD_65477 | JGI IMG/M metagenome (GOLD analysis project Ga0070698, IMG submission 65477) | Corn, switchgrass and miscanthus rhizosphere microbial communities from Kellogg Biological Station, Michigan, USA - KBS K1-50-2 metaG | ecosystem: Host-associated > Plants > Roots >...
CCCCGCCGGCCGCGCTCGGCCTGCCTGGGCAGCCTTTAGCTCAGTTTTTGGCCACGGAACGGCCGTTGTGCCAGGTCAGGGCCACGTTTCCGGCTGCAGGACCGTGACCTTAGCGGCTCATCCTGCCTGCGCAGGCTCATTGCATCGGCATGGCGGAGAGGGACGATGTCGCGCACCCCGAGTGTCACGGGCCAGGTCACATTGAGCGTCCAGCCCGTAGGTCCATTGGCGCGCACACGCGGTTTCGCGAACGCTGGTCACGGTAGCTGAGGCCCGGCACACCCGAGCCCGGCACGGACCGCTGGCCGCCTGTACGTGGCGGCGGAAAGCGGCTGGGTCACGGTGCTGCAGTGGCATGGCGGTCGGCTGCGTGTCATCTCTTCCGGCTACTTGGCTGACGACGCCCATGTCGTCGCGGTGGACCCGGCAACCGGTCGCAGCTTTTCCCCGTGCTCAGCGACTCCGGCGGCCACCCGGCCGTGCTGGTGTGCACGATCAACTGAGCGCTGGAAGGTGCGCAGGAATCGGTTGGATCGGATTCGCTCGCCTCGTGTCAGCGCGGGGTCTGGTGTCTGCGTGTGTTTCGCAGTCGCGTCCGGATGGTTGTTGTCGATGTGCTGCAAGCGGATTTTTCGCGCATCCTGGGCGTGATGAGTGATCAGCAGGCTGGGCACGGCGCCCCGGATCACGTCCACGGGCACGGGCATGTTCATGCCCGCAGGCCGGGGGTGATCGGCCGGTTTCGGCATGTGCTGCGCCCCCATTCCCATGACGCGGCCGACAAGGTGGATGCGGCGATGGAGGCCACCGCGGAGGGCATCCGGGCGCTGTGGATCTCCCTGGCCGTGCTGGCCGGGACTGCGCTGGTCCAGGCGGCCGTGGTCGCGGTGTCGGGGTCGGTCGCGCTGCTCGGGGACACGCTGCACAACGCCGCCGACGCGCTGACCGCGGTGCCGCTGGGTATCGCATTCGTGGTGGGCAGGCGGCCACCGACGCGCCGTTACACCTACGGCTACGGGCGCGCCGAGGACCTGGCCGGGGTGGTGATCGTCGTTTTCATCGCGGCCTCCTCAGCGCTGGCCGCCTATGCGGCGGTGACCCGGCTGGCGCACCCGCGCCCGGTGGCCGGCTTGATCGCGGTCGCGGTGGCGGCGGTGATCGGGTTCACCGGCAACGAGGTGGTCGCCCGGTACCGGATCCGGACCGGGCGCAAGATCGGCTCGGCGGCGCTGGTCGCTGACGGGCTGCACGCCCGCACCGACGGGTTCACGTCGCTGGCGGTGCTGCTGGGTGTGGGCGGTGTGGCCATCGGCTGGGGCTGGGCCGACCCGGTCGTGGGCCTGCTGATCACGGTAGCGATCCTGGCCGTGCTGTGGCAGGCGGCCCGCGAGATCTACCGGCGGCTGATGGATGCCGTCGACCCGGCCCTGGTCGATCAGGTGGAGCAGACGCTGCGCGCGACGCCCGGGGTGCTGGGCGTGGGCCAGGTGCGGCTGCGGTGGATCGGGCACCACCTGCGCGCCGAAGGCGAGGTCATCGTCGACGCCGGTGCCAGCGCGATCCAGGCGCACCAGGTGGCGGTCAACGCCGAGCACAACCTGCTGCACGCGCTGCCGCGGCTGGTCGCCGCGCTGGTGCACGCCGACCCGCAAGCCCAGGCTGGTGATGATCCCCACGCCGTCCTGGCATCCCACCGGTGAGAAGGACGCCGATGCGGCTGGCTTGCCCGCATGGCCGTCCGAGACATTGGGTCAGGTACGCTCCGGGACGGCACTGGTCCAGTTCGCCCTGCGCGGTGGGCCGGGGCCGGGGATTGCCCGCGGTCTGACTGTTCACTGGTAGTGATCTGCCTATGTGGTCTGTCGGTGATGGAGAACTTAGGGATGCGTCGGATCGTTGCGACCGCCATTGCCGCGGCGGCCTTGTTCGTGGCGAGCTGCACGGCGGGCACGGATCATCCGGCCGCCTCCCCGGCACCGCTGCCACCGGATCCGCACACCGCGGCCGCCCTGCTCAAGATCGCCGCGGTGTTCAACCACGACTACGACACCGGCGACTACGGGCCGGTTTACGCCCGGTGGGATGCGCGCAGCCAGGCGATCATCACCCGGGCCGACTACATCAAGCGGCACAAGGACTGCCCGAGCGGCTCGCAGACGCTGTCGCAGACCGAAAGTGTCAGCCCGGGCAGCCCGGATGGGTTGTGGCTGGTGCATTACGAGATCGGCGGCCAGCAGCTGACCGACTACTGGTTCTACGTCCACCGCCGGTGGGTGTTCGACCTGCTGCTCAGCAATCCCGGCGCGGTCAAGCTGTACCGGATGTCCCCGCAGCAGTATGCCGCGGCGCTGGGCTGTAACCACTGACATGTGCGCGCGGCAGGCAGGACGCCGACCGGTGCTGGTTATGCGGGCGGCCGGCCGGTCATGAGCTGGCGGCGGGTGTGCTCGTACAGGCCGTCAAAGAGCCCGTCGGTGATGGCGAGGGTGTCGTGGTCAGAGCCGCTGGTCAGGGTGAGGCCGCGGATCAGCACGTCCAGGCCCGCCGCGGCGGGGGCGTCGTAGCGCTCGTCGGCCAGGTCGGCTTCGTGGATGATGTGACCGATCTCTTCCAGCGCGGGGTCGTCGTCCAGGCCGAACGCTTCCAGGGCGGTCTCGAACGAGCACCGGCCCTGGTGATGCCCGAGCGCGGCGCCGCGCATGTCGAATGGGGTGGCACCAGCAGGGATTGCCGCGGGATCGGGGGCAAAGACGAATTCGGCGTCGGGGTCGATGAAGTGGCGGATCAGCCAGGCGCAGGCAGCGCGGTCGACGTGGATGCCCGGCCGGGTTGCCCACATCATGCCCGCACCTTGGCCTGGCGAGAGGCGGCGGCGAGGTCCTCGACCGCGGCATGGGCGGCGTCGCGCTGCGGCGGGGGGAAGAAGTCGTGCCCGGCGATGCGGCGCAGTTCGCGGCGTAGCCGCAGCAGCGCCCGGCGACGGGTGACCGCGTCGGCGTCGCAGGCCGCGATGGCTTCGGCGGTTACCGCGTCGTACTCGGCCGCGACCGCGGCGGTCATCCGGCTGACCAGGGCGGTCCTGGGGGCGGGGTCGAGCGGGCGGCCGAGCCAGACCGCCGCGTCCCCGCCGTGGTCGGTAACTTCTTCGGCGATCCATTCCAGTTGCTCGCGGGTGCGCGGGTCGGCGGGCAGGGCCACCAGCCCGTCGCCGAGCTGGGCTACGCCGAGACGTTTGAGCTTCCGCCACACAGCCGAGCGCGGCGTGGACGGCACGCGGGGCAGCCGGTAGAACAGCAGCACCCAGTCCCCGGCCGCGCTCACGGGCGTCGCCTCCCACCGGTCCCTTCCCCGCATCTCCGAGCGAGTCTAACTGGGGGCCACCACGGTTGCATTCCTGCGACCGTGGTCGCAGAATAACCGGGTGCATGTTTGGCGGCCGTCTGGCCGGTGGCGAGGCGATGATCCGGTGAGGGCTGGGCCGCCCGGGCTGAGCCGGGATGCGAGGCTGCTGGTCGCGGGGCAGGGCGTGCGGGCGGCCGGGTATGGGTTCACCGCGGTGCTGCTGGGGGCGCTGCTGGCGGCTCGCGGTTACACCCCGGTGCAGGTTGGGGTGGTGCTCACGGCGCTGATCGCGGGGACGGCGCTGGCTAGCCTTGCCGTTGGCGGCTACGCCGATCGGCTGGGCAGGCGCCGTTGCTATGCGGTGTTCTTCGCTGGTATCGCGGTGGCGGGGGTGGTGGTCGCGCTAGGCGCGCCGTTGTGGATGCTGTTGCTGGTCGCGCTCACCGGCACCCTGTCGACTGACATCGTGGACAATGGCCCGGCGACGACGCTGGAGCAGGCGATGCTCGCCGCCGAGGACGCGGGCACGGCCACGGTGTATGGCTGGTACAACATGGCCGGCGCGGCCGCCGGGGCCCTGGGCGCGCTCGCCGTGGCGCTTCCTGGCCTGGGCCGCAATGCGCCGACGGTCAGCTCGCACGGGTGGCTGTTCGCGGTGCTGGTGCCGGTGGGACTGGCTGGTGTCCTGATGGCGGCCCGGCTCTCGCCCGCGGTGGAGGCCAGCCTGCCTGGGGCCACCGCACCGGGGCAGGGCCCCCGGGCCCGGCCGCGGCTTGAGAGCTCACGGCCGGTGGTGCGGCGGCTGGCGGGGCTGTTCGCGGTCGACGCCGCCGGTGGCGGCCTGGTGACTACCGGGTTCTTGTCGTACTACTTCGCCGAGCGCTACCACGCCTCGGCGGCGCAGCTGGGCTGGCTGTTTTTCGCCGTCTCGGTGGTGCAGGCGGTCTCGGTGGCGCTTGCGCCGCGGCTGGCGCGCCGGTTCGGCCTGGTCGCCACCATGGTGGGCACGCACTTGCCGAGCAACCTGCTGCTCGCCACGGTCGCGTTCGCGCCTGCCTTCCCCGTCGCCGCGGTGCTGTTGCTGGCGCGCACCACCTTGTCGCAGATGGACGTCCCCACCCGGCAGGCGCTCGTGATGACCGTCGTCACGCCCGGGGAGCGGACCGCCGCGGCAGCGGTGACCAACGCCGCCCGGTACACGGTCCGGCCGATCGGGCCGCTTGTCGCCGGGGCTGTCCAGCAGATCGCGCTGGGCGCGCCGCTGGTCGTCGCTGGGGCGGTCAAGGGCGGGTACGACCTCGCGCTATGGGGCTGGGCCCGCCACCTGCCCCTCCGGTCCCGCGACCCGGGCCAGCCCGCGGATGCTGCGGGACCACCGGCCCGTTCCGCAGCCGGGGGGCAGCGATGATCGTCTGCCTGCGCACTGTGGTCGTCCCGCCGGAGTGGCGAGACCGGTACCTGGCCTGGATCGCCGCAGGCCGGGTGATCCGCCAGCAGCACGGCATCCTCGCCGAACTCGTCTGCGAACCCACAGGGCCCGGTGGTGACACCGTGGTGATCACGGTATGGCCCAGTCATGAGGTCTTCGACGCGTGGATCGCCACCCCGCACCGCGGCGCGCTCACCGCCAGCGAGGTTCACCGGGCGGTCAGTTACCGGCCGATCACCCGGTACGAGGTGACCGGCGGTTACCTCAACCTGCCCGGGCTCACCGTGCATGACCCGTCCCCCCACCTGCCGGTCACGCCCGAGGAGGCGTCATGAAGTGGATCACCCGTGCCCGGCCGAAGACTGACCGGATCGCCTGTCCCTGGCTGATCCGCCGGTTCATCGACCCCGCCGCCGAGATCATTTACGTCCCCGCCGGTGAAGTCCTGGCTACGGCCGAGCGGGAAGGCGGCCACTCCTTCGACGCCCCTGGCGCCGAGTTCACCCACCGGCCCGCCCCGGGCGGGCCGGGGGAATGGTGCACCTTCGAAACCCTCATCGCCGAACACCACCTGGACCACCCCGCGCTGGCCCGGCTTGCGCGGATCGTCCACGCCGCCGACGTCACCGCCGACCTGGACAGCGACCCGGTCGGCCCGGGGCTGCTGGCTATCGGCATCGGCGGCCTGGACGTGGAGGCCGACGACCAGGCGCTGCTGGCCCGCGGCACGTTTGTGTACGACGCGCTGTACGCCTGGTGCGCCCGCCAGGTGGCCGCCCCGGACGAGCCAGGGGCATGACCGAGCCCACGGGCCAGGCGCGGGATCGCGCACCCGAGGGTTCTCCAGCGGATGCCAGCACACGGGCGGGCACCGGGGCCGATGACGCCGGACAGGAACCCGCCATAGCTCACCCGCCGGGCTTCGGTTCGTTCGTGCGGTATTTCCTCGGCTTGGGCACCTGGGGGTTCGGCGGCCCGATCGCCACCGTCGGCTACATGCAACGCGACCTAGTCGAGCGGCGGAACTGGATGACCCGCGCCGACTTCCTCGACGGAGTGGCCCTCGGCCAGACCATGCCCGGCCCGCTCGCCGCCCAAGTGGCCATGTGGGTCGGCTACCTGCGGCGCGGCACCGTCGGTGCCCTGGCCGTCGCGGCCGCGTTCATCGCCCCGTCGTTCATCCTGGTCCTGTCCGTGGCCGCAATCTACCGGCGCTACAGCGGCCTGCCGATCGTGCAATCGCTGTTCTACGGCATAGCCCCGGTCGTCGTCGCCATCATCGCCGTGGCCGCCTGGAAGCTGGCCAAGCTCACCAACAAGGCCGACAAGCGGCTGTGGGGCATCTCAGTCGCGCTCATGCTGGTCACCGCGATCACCGGCGCCGAGATCGCCTACCTGTTCATCGCCGCCGGCCTGCTCATGCTGCTATGGGACGCACCGCCGAGGCGCCTGCTGCCCCGCCGCGCCCGCCCACCCGGGCGCCCCGGGGGGCCGCCAGCCGCCACCCGGGCGCTCGCCACACCGGTAGCGCTGGGCGCGGCGAAGCACTCCTGGGTCGTCCTGGCCGCGGCGGGAGGAACCCTCGTGGCGCTCGGGCTGTTCTTCGTCAAGGCCGGGGCGTTCATCTTCGGCAGTGGCCTGGCGATCGTGCCGTTCCTGCGAGAGGGCGTGGTCGCCCAGCACCACTGGCTCACCTCCGGCCAGTTCCTGGACGCCATCGCCATGGGGCTGATCACCCCCGGGCCCGTGGTGATCACCGCCACGTTCATCGGCTATCTGGTCGGCGGGCTGGGCGGGGCGGTGGTCGCCACCGTTGCGATCTTCACGCCGATCTACCTCGGGGTGGTCATCCCCGGCCGCTGGTTCGTCCGGCACCGCGGCAACCAGCAGGTCAAGGCCTTCGTCCGGGGCGCCACCGCCGCCGCCGCAGGGGCCATCGCCGGGGCCGTCACCGTCTTGGCCCGCCAAGCCATCCCCGACTGGAAAACGGCCCTCCTCGCCGCCGCCTCGCTCGCCCTGTCACTGAAGTGGAAAGTCAAAGAGCCCTACCTCGTCGGCCTCGGCGCCGCCGCAGGCATCCTCCTCCACTGGGGCAGCCACCCATTCTGACCGTGGAGTCCTTGACCATCACCGGCCTGTCCATCGCGGTCGCGTTCCTCATCGGGACCATCGAGATCATCAGCCTGCTTGCGGTTCGCGCGACTTCAGCCGCGGGTGTCAGGCGAACCGTGTTCGGCCTCTGACCATGCAGAAAGTGTGTAGGCCTGCGAGAACCGGTCCGATCTGGCCGATGAGCCGATCTGCGCCCGCCGCGGTGCGGGCGAGGGTCGCTGTAAGCGGTCCAGAGCGCCACAGTGAATGCAGGAGGCAGGGCGGCGTGCGCCAGTTGGCGCCCGCTCCCGCCAGCGGAAACCCGATCCCAGGGGTGCGGAATGGATTTTGACGCAGTCATCATCGGAAGCGGCTTCGGCGGGTCGGTTGCGGCCTCACAGCTGGCGGCCCGGAAGAAGGTGCTGATCCTGGAGCGGGGGACGTGGTGGATCTCGCCGGAGAAGCTGGGGAAACCGCCGCCGCTGGCGCCGGGCAGGCAGCGGATGCCGGACTGGCTGGCGGCCAACAAGCAGCCGGTGCAGTACTGGCCGCGGCCGGATAACAGGGACGGGCTGCTGGATGTGTTCGCCTCCATCCGCACCGACCTGCACCCCGACGGGCTGTATAGGTTCTCCAACTTCGACGATGCGACCACGCTGACCGCCAGCGCCGTCGGCGGCGGCTCGATGATCTACTCCAACGTCACCATTCAGCCCGATCCCGCTGTCCTGCAGGAGATCGGGCTCAACCTCGGGGGAGCCGACTATGACGCCGCGCGGCAGTGGATGACCGGCTTCCGCGGGCCGCTGAACAAGGTCGTGACCAAGATCCCGCTCCCCGGGCGGGACGTCTCGGCGCTGACCGATGACGACTACCTCTACCTGGACCGGGCCCGCGTGCTGCGCGACGCCGCCGCCGCCGTGGCGCCCAAGCTGGGCATTGCACTGCCCTGGGCGCCGCTGGATCTGGCGGTGATCGAGTACGACCCTGACCGGGGCGCGGCCAGCGACGCGGCGAAGAACCATACCTTCTGCGAACGCCAGGGCCGCTGCCTTCTGGGCTGCCTGCCCGCGGCGCGGCTGACGCTGAACAAGAGCCTGTTCGCCCACCTGCTGCAAGACCCGACCAGCGGGGTCGCGCTGTGGCCCCGGACCGAGGCACGGCAGATCCGCAAGACCGGCGACGGCTACCAGGTCGTCTTCCACGACCACCGCGATGGCGGCGGCGAGCAGACGGTCACCGCGCCCCAGGTGTTCCTCGCCGCGGGCACCCTGGGCACCACCGAACTACTGCTCCGCTCCCAAGACGCCGGTGGCCTGGACCTGCCTGACACCATCGGGCAGCACTTTTCCGCCAACGGTGACTTCGGCGCCTTCGTCGTCAACACCGCCCAACGCGTCTCGTCCACCCGCGGCCCGATCAACACCAGCGAGGTCCGGGCCGTCATCGACGGCACCCACCTCACCGTCGAAGACTGCGCGATCCCGGCCACGTTCGCCTCGATCGCCTACACCGCCCTGTCGGTCCTCGACAGCCTGGTGAAGCGGCGGTTCTTCCACACCCGGCTGCGGCTGGCCTGGCTCAGCCACGCCCTGCCGGACCTGCGCGACTTCCTCCCGCACCTGCCCGACACATACGACCCGAACGACGCGCGGACCGAAGCCGAATACGTCAACAACATCTTCTTCTTCAACGTCATGGGCCAAGACGACGCCAGCGGAACCTTCCGCCTCGACGGCGACGACCTCCGGCTGGACTGGCAGCAGCCGATCATCAACCATCCCACCTTCGCCAAGGCCGACCAGCTATGCCGCCACTTCGCCGAAGCGATGGGCGGCGACTACGTGCCACTGTGGGACGCGCTGCCCACGCGCAGGCTGATGATTACCCACCCGCTCGGCGGCTGCACCATCGGACCCGACCGCACCCGGGGCGCCGTCGACGAATACGGCCGCGTCTTCGACCCCAGCGGCCACCCAACCGACACCCATGAAGGCCTGTTCGTCGTTGACGGCTCAGCCATACCGGGAGCGCTCGCCGTCAACCCCACCTTGACCATCACCGCCCAGGCCCTCAAAGCCGTCGGCCACGCACTCGGCCCCTAGCCCGGGCAACGGCCATTCGGGCGCCCCCAGGGTCCAGGTGGGTGGCGGGTAGGGCTAGTGCCCGGTTGGGGCACCCACGGTATCGCCTCGACCTCACCGGGCGTCTGCCGGCAGGCATCCGCGCAGCGTGCCGCAGTTCTGGGTCTCGGCTCAGTTTGTGTCTCATTCACTCTTGTTCACGGCGGTTCACGGGCGCCCGCGGGTCGCCTGTCCGCCCTGGTCACGGACGCTGGCGGACGGTGGTGAACAGTGGCGCGCAGTACTCGAAAGCGTGTGAAGGCGCAAGTCTTCCGTGGGTTCAAATCCCACCTCCACCGCCATTGTCCACCGCCACTGACCTGCAAGAACGTCGGCTGGACAGCAGACCAACGAGCCCCGGGCCGCAGCAGGTGCTCATCGGCGCCCGCTGCTGAGGTGGGTGTGAAGGTGGCTCGCTACGGCTTGGGAGTCGGTGGCTGCGCCGTGGATGTAGGTGGAGGCGCGGGTGCGGAGCACCGGTAGGCCGAGGACGTAAAGTCCGGGGCCCCCGGTGACGGCGCCGCCGTCGTGGCGGATGTGGCCGGCGCGGTCAAACACGGGGATGTCGAGCCAGGAGTGGTCGGGCCGGAAGCCGGTTGCCCACAGCACAGTGGTGATCTCCCCAGTGGTCAGGTTCAGCTCCAGGGGGGTGCGGGGATCAACGTAGGTGGGCGCGAAGCGGTGCGGTGCCGGGAGCTCATCGTCGAGCCCCGATGTCGTGGCCCACTGGTCGGCCCGGTTCAGGAACCGGTTCATCTTCAGATCGGCCAGGGCGCACGTGTTGGGGAGCGAACCGGAGAACTGGGCAACGCCGTCGGCGATGCGGCCGAGCCGGCCGGTGATACGGACCCCTAGCGCGGTGAGCGAATTGAGGTCGGTCATGGTGGCTTCGCGGGTTCCGGTGAGCTGGGGGGAGGGCAGGTGACGGGCCCGGGTGAGGTCGTCGATCTGGTCGTAGCGTTCGGCGAGCAGGCCGGTGGCTTCCAGCCACCAGAAGATGTCGCGGCCGCGGTAGGTGCGGGGGAGCCGGACATGTTCGCCGACCGCCAGGGTCACCGGGCGCTCCGACCGGTGGATCTCAGCGGCGAGCTGAACGCCGGTGGCTGACGCGCCCACGACGAGCACCCCGCCGTCGGGAAGCTGGCAGGGATCGCGGTAGGTGAGCGGGGTGAGGGACGTGACCGGCGCCGGGACGGCGTCAGCGACTCGCGGGGTCGCAGGAAGGTTGCACGCGCCGGTGGCGAGCACTACAGCCCTGGCGTGGAGGACGTGGTCGTCGGCCTGGATCTCGAAGCCTTGCGGAACGGCGCGCACGGTGCGCACCGCCGTAGCGGTGCGCACCGGTGCGCCGATATAACGCGCGTAACTGCTGAGCGTGGCCACGACCTCGGCGGCGGGCATGAATCCGTCGGGGTCGCCGCCGGCGTAACGGTAGCCGGGGAGCCGGGTCTGCCAGTTCGGGGTGAGGAGCCGCAGGCTGGGCCAGCGCTGGGTGCGCCACGAGTTCGCCACCTCACCGCGTTCGAGGACGACGTGATCGATCGAACGCTCGGTGAGGCGGCGGCTCATGGCCAGGCCGGCGTGGCCGGCCCCGATGACGACTGCCGTGGTCTGCATCATGCGGCGGAACGGTCGAGGTGGTCAGGCCACCTCGACGAGCACCTTCGTCGGGTTGGTCACGATGTCGTAGACGGCGGAGCGCTTCTGCGACTGGGCGACCAGCGCCTCAACGTCCTCGCGGGACGCGTCGGCGTCAATGGCGAACCGGATGGTGACCCCCTCGAAGCCGTTCCGCACGTCGGGGTCGGCGCCGAGGATGCCCAGGACGCTCATCTGGCCTTCGATCGTGGCGGTGACCGACCGAAGCTGGATGCCACGGAGCTGGGCGACCGAGGCGACACCCGCGGTCAGGCACCCAGCCAGGCCGACCAGCACGTACTCCACGGGAGTGGCGCCGTTGTCCTCCGACGCGAAGCACTCGGGGTGGTCGACGTCGAACTCATAGGTGGTCCGGTGCTCTTGCTCGGCGCCCAGGCCGGTGAACCCGGACACGGTGGACCGGCTGTGGGTACCGGTGCGCCAGGTGCAACTGGCCCGCCAGGTGAACTCGGCCGCTTCCGGCGCGGCCGACAGCGCCTCGCGGGCGCCGAGCAGGGCCTGGACGTTGACGCCGTTGTCGACGGGACTGTCGGTGATGGTCATCGTTGTCTCCTTGGGTTTTCGTTGGATGGGATGGGCCGGTCATGCGCGGCGTCGGCCGGGCCCGAGGACGACGGGGAGCGTGACGAGGCCGCGCAGCACCAGGCCGTCGCCGTGCGCCCAGGCAAGCGCGTCACGGTCGACGGCCAGCCGCAGGCCCGGGTGACGGCCGAGCAGGGCTTCGAAGGCGACCCGGGCCTCCAGCCGGGCCAAGGGTGCGCCGAGGCAGTAATGGATGCCGTGGCCGAACCCGAGGTTCGGCCCGTCGCGGCGGCCTATATCGAGGATGTCGGGCGCGGGGAAATGGCCCGGGTCGCGGTTGGCCGACCCCATGCACACCAGCACCTGCTCGTGCGCGGGGATTTGCACTCCGCCGAGAGTTACCGGCTCGGCAGTGACCCGGAAGGTCGCGTGGGGTACCGGGGCAGTGAAACGGATGAGCTCGTCGATCGCGGTGGGAAGGTGCCCGAAATCGGCTAGCAGCGCCCGGAGCTGGCCGGGGTGGTCGAGCAGGGCCACCACCCCGCTGCCGATGAGGCTGGCCGTCGTGTCGTGCCCGGCGACGATGAGCTGGAACAGGCTCGACAGCAACTCCTGGGTGGTGAGTGCGTCCCCGTCTTCGGCAGCGACCAGGACGCTGACCAGGTCGTCGCCCGGGCGCCGTCGCTTGGCGGCGACCAGCTCGCCCAGATAGGCCACGATCTTCCCCGATGCCTCGACCGCCTCCGCCGGCGGGTCACCGGCCCATCCGGTCAGCAGCACCCCGAACCAGGCGTGCAGGTCCGGGCGGTCGCCTTCGGGGATGCCCAAAAGTTCGCCGATCACCTGAAACGGCAGGGGGTAGGCGTAGCCCTCGACCAGATCAACCGTGGCGTCAGGCCCAGCAGCGTCCAGCTCGTCGAGGAGCCCCTCGGCGATGGCCCGGATGGGCGGTTCCAGCGCGGCGACCCGGGACGGCACGAAGGCACGCGACACCAGGCGCCGCAGCCGGGTGTGGTCGGGCGGGTCGACGTTGAGCATGTGCCGCGAGAACTCCGGCCCCGGCAGGCCCTCCGCCACCACGTCGCCGTTGTCCTGGAGCGCGGCGAGCATGTCCTTGGAGATACGCGAGTCGCTCAGCGCCTGCCGGGCGGCGTCGTAACCGAGCACCACCCATGCCGGGTGGCCATCGCCCAGCAGCATCCGCTGCACCGGGCACCGGGCCCGGGCCTGCGCGAAGTGACCGAACGGGTCGTCGCGGATCGCCGGTGCCCAGCCACCCCAGGTGATCAGCGTGTCAGCCATCGTCGGGCTCTGTTTCCCCGCCCCCGCGCTCCGCGCTCCGCGCCCGCGCCGCGCCCGCCCCCCGCTCGGGCCGGTAACCGGTGCACAGCAGGTCGAGCTGGGCGATGCGGCCATCCTTGCCGGTGTCGGCGTAGCACTGCTGCTCGACGGTGAACCAGCCAGGGCCCAGCCGCTCCGCCTGCAGCCGGAGCCGCCAGTGCAGGTGCAGACGGCCACCGACCTCGCCAGCGGCGGCCTCGATGAGCTGGAATTCCTCTGTCTCGCCGAACCACCGGGCGAACCGGTGCGCGATGACCTCGGCGCCGGTCCACTCCATGGGGCCCGAGGGCAAGAGCGCGCGCAGCCGGGCATCGGCGGCGAGCGCGTCGCCGAGCTGAGCAAAGTCCTGAGCGGCGAGGCTGTCGAGGACCGCGCCCACGCGCCCCGGCCCCGGCACCGCGCTGGCGCCCCTGTAGTCGCGGGTTGTTGTCATGGCCCTGTTGTACCGGCACGGGCTGTCATCGCGGTATCGGGGAATCCCCCTACATGGGACGTGTGGGCGGGTAGCCCCAGCTCCCGCCTGGGGAGCGATGGCGGCGGCGCGGCTGATCTCCGTATGCTCGGGGTATGGCCTCCTGGCTGCACGAATAAGCGACAGGGGCCGGGGGGGTTCGGATGCCAGACGCGAGGCGCGCATCGCCTAATAGCCTGCCACTGCCTGCTGACCTGTTTGTTGGCCGGAACGGCGAGCTTGCGGCTGTGTCCGCGATGCTCGCGCATCCCCAGGCTCGGCTGGTGACCCTCACCGGGCCGCCGGGTATCGGCAAGACCCGTCTCGCCGTCGCGTGCGCGGCGGTTTACGCCGAGCGCAGCGGATGTGCCGCGGTGTTCGTTGACCTGGCGCCGGTCCGGGATCCGGCGCTGGTGATGGCGGCGCTGTCCCAGGCCGTGGGCGTGGAGCCGCGCGGCGGCACGGATTTGATCGGCCAGCTGGCTGCGGCCGTGGGCAACGAGGAGCGGCTCGTGGTCCTGGACAACTGCGAGCATCTGCTGGCCGCGGCTCCCGGCGTCGGCCAGGTGCTCACTGCCTGCCCCCGGCTGCGGGTGCTCGCCACCAGCCGGGAACGGCTCCGGCTGTCCGCCGAGCAGGAGTTCCCGGTTCCGCCGCTGGCGATGCCCGCATCCGCGGATGTGACGGACCTCGTTGGCCTCGCGGCGAATCCGTCTATCGCGCTGCTGCTGGACCGTGCCCGGCGGACCAACCCGAGCTTTGATCTCACGTTGGCCAATGCTCCGTTGCTGGCGAGCGCCTGCGTCCGGCTGGAAGGCCTGCCGCTGGCGATTGAGCTGGCCGCAGCCCGGCTGAAGGTCCTGACGCCCGGGGAGCTGGTATCCCGGCTCGACAGCAGGATCGAGGTGCTGGCCGGGAGCACGCGGGACGTGCCGGCCCGGCAGCGGGCGCTGCGCAGCGCCATCGCCTGGAGCTATGACCTGCTCGACTCCGGTGAGCGGGCTCTGTTTCGCCGGCTGTCGGTGTTCGCCGGCGGGTGGACGCTCACGGACGCGGCCAGCGTGTGCGGCATAGCGCCCGGCGAGGTGCTCGCCGCCGTCGAGTCGCTGCTCGAGAAGAGCCTGATCCGGCGGCTGCCTGGTGACGAGGAGACCGCGGAGTTCTCGATGCTGGAGAGCCTGCGCGAGTTCGCGGCGGAGCAACTGGCCTCCCATGCCGAAGCCGAAGAGGCGCTGGCCAGGCACGCGGCCCACTACGCGGGCCTGGCGGTGCAGTTCGAGGCCGCCATCGGCTTTCCGGAGGAGCGGGCCTGGGTGCTGCGGGCAGGCCGGCACCAGGCGGACCTGCGTGCCGCGCTGGATCACTATGTGGGTACGAGGCATGTTGCCCAGGCGCTTCCGCTGGCCGCCGCGCTCGGCTGGTACCACTACATCCGTGACCTCGGTCATGGCCAGGCGCTGGTGGACCCGGTCCTCCTGCTGGCGATGGGCACAGACAGCCCGGTAGCCGATGGCGGCAGTGCCGCGGGGGGTGGCCTGGACGGAGTGCTCATCGTGGGCGGAATTCTGGCCTGGGCGACGGGGGACGCAGGCCGTGCCCAGGACCTGCTGCGCCAAGCGCTTGAGCGCAGCGAGGGACGTGACGATATGCGCCATGCGGCGATCGCGTGCGCCTTTCTCGGGCACGTTGCCCGTGCGGGCGGCGAGTGGGATGCCTCTGCTGACTGGCATCAGCGGGCGGAGGCGGGCTTCCGCAAGGGAGGCAACACGCAGGGCGTGGCCTGGGCACGGCACGACCTGGGCCTGCTCGCCCGGGATCGCGGTGACCTGGACAACGCCGCCGAACTGCTCCGGGCGAGCCTGCGGGACTTCCGTGAGCTCGACTATCCGTGGGCGATGGCGTGGTCGGCGTGGGGGCTTGGCACCACGCTGAGCGCTCAGGGCCGGCTGGAGGAAGCGCGCCCGCTGCTGGCGGAGGCGCTGCAGATTTACATCGACGTCAACGACTCCAGGGGCGTTGCCCAGTGCCAGGAGGCGCTCGCCTACGTCGCGACCGAACAGGCGCACTATGAGACCGCCGCGCGACTGACCGGCGCGGCCGCGGCGCTGCGCGCGCGGGTGGCCGCCCGCCCGGCCGACGCCGAGCAGGCGAGGATCTCGGCGGTGGAGCGGGTACTCGTCAAGGCGCTGGGGCCCGAGGACGCTGACAGGCTCATCTACGCTGGCCGGACAACGCCCGCCCAGCAAGCCGCGGATCTCGCGATGGCGGTCGCGTCGGGCGCCGCGCCCGGCGACCCGGACCGTCCGCAGGTGGTGCCGCTCACCCCGCGCGAACGGCAGGTAGCCGCGCTGGTCGCCTCTGGCCGGACCAACCGGCAGATCGGCAGGGTGCTCGGGATCTCCGAAAAGACCGCCGAGGTCCACCTGCATCATGTGATGTCCAAGCTGGACGTCCGCAGCCGCGCCGAAGTGGCTGCCTGGGCCGTGACGCATCACCTGACCGTCCCGGCAGGGTGACCGCCGGGCCAGGCCGGCACCCAGCCGGATCGGACCCCCGGGTCCCCGGCCACGAGCCAAGGCCGCGTGGAACCTAGTGGTTTCCCTAATAGCGCTGTCCAGGCCGCCGTGGCCACGATGGTTGCTGTCCGAAGTCCGGGGCCGACGCGGTCGTCTGCTCCGCTGACCAGCGGGCCCGCTGAAGGGACAAAACGAATGCGCGCACGACTGCCCGATGAGTCCGGTTATGTTGTCAACTCAGGCGTGCGGATCCACTACGAGGTGCACGGCACCGGTCAGCCGACGATCCTGCTCCTGCCCACATGGGCGATCGTGGACTCCAGGCACTGGAAGATGCAGGTGCCGTTTCTGGCCAGGAACTACCGGGTGATCACGTTCGACCCGCGCGGGAACGGCCGGTCCGACCGGCCCAGGGATGCGCCGGCCTACGCAGATGCCGCCTTCGCCAGCGACATCCGGGCCGTACTTGAGGCGACGGGTACGGAGCGCGCGGTGCTGGCCGGGTTCTGCACCAGCTTCATCTGGGCCCTGCTGTTCGCAACGGCCGAGCCGCAACGGGTGACCGGCATCGTCGCGATCGCGCCGACCCTGCCGATTCCGCCGGCGGACCCCTGGGAACGGTACGAGGCCTCCTTCGACGACATCCTCGACACGACCGAGGGATGGGCGAAGGAGAACAGGCACTACTGGCGGCGGGATTGGCGAGGATACGTCGAGTTCTTCATGTCGCAGATCGCCACCGAGCCGCACTCCACCAAGCCCTACGACGATCTCGTGGAGTGGGGCATGCAAACCGACGCCGACACCATGCTGTGCGATGCGGATGCCCCTCATCAGATCGCGGATGAGGCCGAGGCGGCCCGGCTCTGCCGCTCCCTGACATGCCCGGTCCTGGTGATCGGCGGCGACCAAGACAAGATCGTCCCTCCCGAACGGGCCCGGCGGATCGCCGAGCTTACGAGCGCCGAACTCCTCGTGATAGGGGGCGGCGGGCACGCGCCGCACGTCCGGTACCCGGTCGCGGTGAACCACGCGATCCGCGACTTCACCAACGGGCTGATGCCCAGGCGGCGGAAGCAGGCCCCCTGGCAGGCCACCCACGGCCGCCGCCGTCAAGCGCTGTGGATCTCCTCCCCGATCGGCCTTGGCCATATCCAGCGGGACCTGGCCATTGCCCGCGCCGTTCGGAAGCGCGTACCGGACCTGGAGATCCACTGGTGGGCGCAACCGCCGGTGACCGACGTGCTCGCCGAGGCAGGCGAGATCATTCACCCGGCGAGCGCCGAGATGGCCTCGGAGTCGGCGCACTGGGAGTCCGAGGCCACGGACCACGACCTGCCCGCCTTCTACGCGTTCCGCCGCATGGACGAGATTTTCTGCGCGAACTACCTGCTGTTCGACGACGTTGTCCGGGACATCAGCTACGACCTGTGGGTGGGCGACGAATGCTGGGAGATCGATTACTTCTTGCACGAGAACCCGGAACGGAAGATCGCGCCGTACGTGTTCATGACCGACGTGATCGGGTTCCTGCCCACCGACCCGGGGGACTCACGCGAAGCCGAGTTGTGCGCGGACTACAACGCTGACTCGATCGAAAAGCGCGAACGGTTCCCTCATCTGCGCGACCTGTCCATGTTCATCGGCTCCTTCGACGAGCTGCCCGACCTTTCGTTCGGGCCCGGCCTGCCCGGAATACGGCCATGGTCCCGGCGGTGGTTCTCCTCGGTCCCCTACGTGCTCCCCTTTAGCCCCGGCGCCTACCGCGATCGCGCCCGGTTGCGGCGCCGGCTCGGCTATCCGGAGGATCAGCCGTTGCTGGTGGCGGCGGTAGGAGGCACGGCGGCCGGCGCCAGCCTGCTCGAGCTGACCTGCGACGCGTTTGCCCGGCTTCGCAAGCAGGTGCCAGAAGCGCGGATGCTCCTGGTCACCGGCCCGCGCCTCGATCCGCGGCTGCTGCCCGACACCGAAGGCATGGACAAGCGCGGCTACGTGCCCGATCTGTTTGAGCACCTGGCATGCGCCGACGCGGCCGTCGTGCAAGGCGGCCTGTCGACCACGATGGAACTGGTCGGCGCCGGGCGGCCGTTCATCTACTTCCCACTGCGCCGCCACTGGGAACAGCAGCACTTCGTCACCCACCGGCTTAGCCACTACCGCGCCGGGCTGCGGATGGACTACGCGACGACCTCGGCCGACGAGCTGGCCGCGGCGATGCGGACCGCGCTGGCGCACGCCAGCACTGGGCCGGGCTACCGGCAGGTCCCGCGAGGCGGCGCGTCCCGCGCCGCCTCGCGGATCGCCTCACTACTGGCTGGCCAGTGACCAGATGCTGGCGTCCAAGAACGAATGGAGAGTGAGATGCCTGTCGCTGGCAGTGAGGATGCGGTCCGGTCGGTCGTCATGGACTACGTAGAGGGATGGTTCGGGGGCGACGCAGGCCGCATGGAGCGGGCTCTTCATCCTGAGCTGGTGAAGCGCTGCCGGGGGATCGAGGGTGATAACCCGGACGTGCTGGAGACACTTTCGGCGCGGGACATGATCGATGCGACCGCTGAGGGAGAGGGACGCCGCGAGGATGCCGCCGACCGGCAGATCGAGATCAGGATCGACCATCTGGACGGCGGGATCGCGAGTGCGCAGTGCTTCTGCCACCGTTATGTCGATCTGCTGCACCTGATCGAAATGCCGGATGGCTGGAAGATCGTCAACGCGGCGTGGCGTCTGCGTTAGAGCCCGGTAGCACCTTAGGAGAGCGACGCCGACGGGTTCTGCTTCCGGCAGAGGGCTTTGTACGCTCGCCGGGCTAACATCCGCCTCTTCCTTCTCCGCGCGCCGGCCGGTATGTGATGTAGTGTTGCCGGACGTACGGTTAAGGCGAACCGGACACCTGTCAGGTACTGAACGGTGGCGAAACCCTTGATTTATGCGGAGAAGCTAGCGGGAAGCAATCGCTGCGAGATAGTAAGCTCACCGGACGGCTGGTCAATAACTGACCGCATGGTTAGCTTTGACGAGGGGCGTGGCTCAGCCCCTCACGGGTGCGAGCGCTGAGCATGGAGACACGCCGCACCGATACTCGGCAGCGGATCATCGAAGCAGCCTGGGAAGTCCTCGCCGAGAACGGATTTCCCGGGCTTACCGTCCGGCTCGTCGGCCAGAAGGCCGGCATCTCGCACGCGATGGTCCACTACTACTTCTCCAGCAAGAACGAGCTCGTCCTGGCTGTGGTGGAACACGCCCGGGGCTACTGGATCCACCCCATGGAGGACATCGCCCTCGGCCCGGGCTCCCCGCTGGAGAAGCTTGAGACCGTGGTGACCTGGATGGCGGAACCGGCCACGCGCGACGTGATGCGAGTGCACGGCCAGCTGCTGTCCCAAAGCGAGTGGAACGAGGACCTGCGCACGGCCATGGCGGCCGAGTACGGGCGCTGGCGCGCGGCGTTCGTCGAGCTGCTCCGGCAGTTGGAGGAGGCCGAGACGCTGACCGAGGGCACGGACGTGAAGCTGCTCGGCGCGGCCTTCGCCTCACTGAGCGACCATCTCGTCGACGAGCAAGCCCTCGATGCCGGGCTTGATACCGAGGCGATCATGCGCGAGGCCCTGCGACCGTTCCTGCGCGTTCCGGTGAAACCGACCATCGGCGGTGCCAAGCGCCTGCCCGCAGCCACTCGCCGGACACGCCCACGCCGCGCCCGGCGAGGCCGCTGAAGTGGCCGGCCTGATGGCAGGGGCCCCGCCGTTCGGTCCGGACCGCCTTGTCACGCTCGACAACTGGCAGGATCCGCCGGGGAATCGCTGGGCCTTCCAGCACGTGCGGGAGCTCATCCCGACGGCCCGCATCCGGCGAGGGCCGGGCCGGGCGCGGGAGTTGCCGCGCGCCGATCAGGACGTGCTGAGCCTCCCGGTTGTCGTCGGCGGGACCCGGAGCACGGTCGGGCGGATCCTCGAGGAGACGCACACGGACGGGTTCCTGGTCCTGCACCGGGGCCGCATCATCGCGGAGCACTACTACAACGGCCTGGAGCCAGATACGCCGCACCTGCTGATGTCGGTCTCGAAATCGGTTACCGCGGCGGTGGCGGGATGCCTGGCCGGGCGGGGTCACCTTGACGTGGCAGCGCCCGTGACCGACGTGGTCCCCGAGCTTGCGGGCACGTCCTTTTCCGGTGCGACCGTGCAGCAGCTGCTCGACATGCGGACCGGGACACGGTTCGACGAGGACTATGACAACCTCCGCGCGGACGTGCGGTTCTATGAACAGGTCTACTTGTGGCGGCCCCGCGTGGATCCCGGGCTGCCCGCCGATGCGATCTCCTACTTCGCTACGTTGCGCAACGACGGCCCGCACGGCGGGCCGTTCCGCTACCGCTCGGTCCTCACCGACGTGCTCGCCTGGGTGCTCGAGCGGGCCGGTGGCGCCCGGTTCCACGAGCTCGTCTCTGCTGAGCTGTGGGCGCCGATGGGAGCGGAATTCGATGCCGAGGTCACGCTGGACGGCCGGGGAAACCCGATGGCTGACGGGGGGATCTGCGCGACGCTGCGGGATCTCGGGCGTTTCGGCCTGCAGTACCTGAGCAGCCGGCGGGCCGGCCGCCCGCCGGTCGTGCCGGCCGGCTGGGTCGAGGACACGGTACGGGGCGCGCCGGACGGTGCGGAGGCGTTCCGGGCAGGCGAGGGCCGGACCGGCTTCCCGCCCGGAGCGCACTACCGGAACTGCTGGTGGGTGCAGGATCCTCGTTCGCCGTTCCTCTACGGGTCCGGGATCTACGGGCAGAACGTCTTCGTGCACGGCCCGACCGAGACCGTTGCCGTGAAGTTCTCGACCTGGCCGAGCCCGCTCGACCAGCAAGCATTCGATGCGGCGGCGGCGGCCGTCATGGCCATCAGCCGCAGCCTATGACAGCAGATGTGAGGAATTCCCAAGGGACGTAGGGAGGACATGCCATGAGCGGAAGCGGCCTTCGCCCTCTTCGCTGGAGGGCCTACGCTGGGGCAGCCGTACTCGTCACCGGGGGACTGCTCGCAGCGTGCGGTGGCTCCTCCACATCACCGCCGCATCTACGGCGTAAGGCTGGCAGAGCCCAAGCCTGCCACGCTCTCACTCCTTAGCGGTAGTCGGTGATCTCGACTTCCTCGATGCGCCACGCGATCTGCATGGCGTAGGCCCTTGACACGGTCGTCAGAGGCCGGGGAGCTGGAAGCCGTTGTAATACCACGCGGCGGAGGTGTACCAGAGCACGGCCACCAGGACGGCGAGGGTGGCCCCAGCGGCCGGCAGCGCCCAGCCGGGCAGCCGCCGGGAGCGGACCAGCAGCACCTTGGCCGTGAACGCGCCGTAGAACAAGCACCCGGCCAGCGAGTGCACCGCCACCCGGGTGCTGGTCAGCTGAACGCCGTAGGCGAGCAGGCAGTGCACCGCGACCGGGACGGTGACCGCGAACAGGGCGAACCCGGTAGCCCGGTGCCACCTGCGGACCGGCCGCGGCGGGCTGCCGGCCAGCGGCAGCTTGTGGTATAGCCACAACGCCAGCAGCACCTGCACCCCGGCCAGGCCCAGCACCACCGTGGCGAGCAGCGACTTCAGCATGATCGCGGCCAGCCCGGCCTGCCCGAACAGGCTGACCGTGTAGTTGGGCGTGTGCACCCGGCCGATCACGTACAGCGCGACGGTGACGGTGGCAGCCAGCAGCCCGGCGGCGACCAGCCGCCCGGTCGCTGGCTTGCGGCCGGTGGCACCGGGCTCAGTCATCACGCCCTCATCCCTTGCCTGCTGCCTTCCCGCCGAGGCGGTCTCAACCCGACCACGTACGGTGCGGGCATTTCGTTCACTCGACGGCCACGAATCTCCGGCACAGGCGGATTTGCGCTATCAGGCAGG
>Ga0070698_100002254_pt1 | contig 21335 bp, 21 predicted proteins | sample KBSK1502metaG_FD_65477 | JGI IMG/M metagenome (GOLD analysis project Ga0070698, IMG submission 65477) | Corn, switchgrass and miscanthus rhizosphere microbial communities from Kellogg Biological Station, Michigan, USA - KBS K1-50-2 metaG | ecosystem: Host-associated > Plants > Roots >...
CACGCCGTGATGTACACGACCGCTGCACGCGGCGACGACGACGACGAGGCAGAGCGCGCCCTTCATCGATCGAACCGTTGCAGCGTGGTGTTGTCGGTGACGAAGAGGTTTTGGCACTTGCCCAGAAGCTGCGGCTGCACGTAGGGCCCGGGCAGGATCAGCGTCGGTTCGCCAAACCACTCGTCGCGCGACGCTCGCGTCGCGGCGAACACGCCCGCGCCATCGGCGTAGACCATGACGAGCCCGTTCGGCGTGAGATTCGGCGCGAGCGCGCCGGGCATGGGATGCGTGCCGCGCTCGGTCCAGACACCATCGACATCTTCGTACTCGACGATGTCGACATCGTTCGGTCGCAGACGCACGAGCACGTGCTGCGGTCCGAACGAATCTGCGCTCGGCGTGCCGGCGAACGTGCCGCGTGGCGCGTTCGCGTCGAGCGTCCACGTCGCGTCGCCGGTGCGCAGTGCGCCGCGCAACAGCGGCGGCTCGATTGCCGCGGTGTAAAACAGCGCGGTGCCCTCGGGCGCGAGCGAAAGACTCATGTCGACATAGACACCGAGATCGATCGCGACGGGCGTGCCCTGCGGCAGCGGCACTTCCCACATGAGGCCGCCCGCTGACACGACCGCGAACGTCTGATCCCAATCGACGGTGAAGTAGTCGGCTTCGGTGATGGCGACGGCCGTCGCGCCTTCGAAGCTCGCGGGCGTGCACGGCGTCGGATCTTCGTCGAGGCCGAACACGAGGTCGCAGCCGCCGCATAGCAGTAGGAGGAGCAGGCTAAAACGTCCCATGCACCACCGCTCCCACGGCATCGGGCGCGATCGCGGGCGCGACCTCGATGCGTTCTTTCGCCGGCGCCTTGAGCCAGAGGTAAACGCCACCTGCGACGGCCGCCGTGCCGAGCACGAACAGCGATGAGCCGCCGTAGCGCACGACGTTCTGCCAGGTCTCCCACGTCTCGGGATGCTCCGACTTGTCGTATTCGCTCTTGCCGACGAGAGCGAGCGTGAGGCAGCCGGCGAGCAGCACGCCGCCGCCGCCCGCGAGCAGATACGCGTTGCGCCGCTGCTTCGCGCCGCGATCGACCTCGACGTACCGCTTCGGCGGCGGCGGTGCGAGATCGACGACCTTGTTGTCGTGCTCCTCGAGCGTGACCTCTTTCTTCACGCCGCCGGCTTCGATCGTGTGCGTGCCCGGATCGACCTCGATACGCGCGAGCTCGAGATCGTTGACAGGTGCGCCGTCGAGCGTGACCGGGCCCTGCGCGCGCGTGACGTTGAGCGTCGGCACGCGCGGGGCGAGCTGCACGGTCTCCTGCTTCGCCGCGTCTTCGTACGCGGCCATGCTCGTCTCGGCGGCGCGAAACTGCGCCTTGCGAAACCATCGCAGCGCGGTCGCGATCTTGCCAAGTCGCGCGTTGCAGAGCCCGAGGTTGAGCATCGTGCCCGGGGCGTCGGGGTCCTCTTTGATCGAGGCCTCGAACTTCGCGCAGGCTTCTGCCGTCTTACCGGCCTCGAGGAGGTCGCGGCCCTCGCGAAACATGCGCTGAGCCGGCGATGCCGGTGGCTCGGCCGCGGGCGGGTCCGCCGGCTGGGCGGCAGCGACCGCGCACGATATGGCGAGTACCCCAAACACGCGCACAGCAAGCCATCATATCACCGACTTGCACGTCGTTGGCGACTATCGCCATTCGTTGGCTAGCTCGCATTTCGCGAGGCCGACGCGCTCGGCTTCGCGCTCGAGCGCGGCAGCCTTTTTCTCACCCTGGAGCGGCTGAATGGCGACCAGGAAGTTATGAGCTTCCGTCGTTTTGATCTGTGGACCGAGGTACATCGCGATGACCTGCGAGCGAGCTTCCTTTGGTTGCTGATCAGCCCCAGAGAGCTTCATCACATCGCACAACGTGGTGATGTCGGCGCGGTAGGCGTCGTTGACTACCTGCGCACCTTGCTTCGCTTCGCCACGCTGGCACGCCGTCGCTGCCAGAACCAGAAACGCGATCCACTTCATGGAAGGACACTCTGCACTTTCGGTCGAAGATTAGCTAGATTGCCCCGCATGGCATACGTCGTTGCTGATCCATGCGTGAAGTGCAAGTACACCGACTGCGTGGCGGTGTGCCCGGTCGACTGTTTCTACGAAGGCAAGAACTCGCTTGCGATCAATCCCGACGAGTGCATCGACTGCGGCGCGTGCGAGCCCGAGTGCCCGACCACCGCCATCTTCGAGGAGAGCGAGCTGCCGTCGAAGTGGAACGTGTACAAGGACATCAATTCCGTCGTCAGCGGCGCGAAGAAGCCCGATGAAATCGACACCGCATCGTGGCCGCAGCATCTGAAGGATCAGGTCGCCGGCCTGCAGACGTGGCCAAACATCACCGAGCAGAAGAAGCCGCTCCCGGGCGCCGATGACGCGGCCAAAGAAGAGAACAAAATCGCCGCGCTAACGCTCGAAGGCGGCGCCTGAGATCACATTTACGGCCTTTCGTCTCTACCATGCATGAACGACGAGACGGAGGACGACCTCGGCGACCAGCTGCTCAAAGCGGTCGCCTGGACGCCGACGGTCGCGCCGTTTAGCGGGACCGATCGCTACCGCGTCCGCGCATGCCTGGGCGAAGGCGGCTTCGGCGTCGTTTACGAAGTCGAAGATCTCGAGACGTCGCAGCGCCTCGCGCTCAAGACGCTGAAGCCACAACGCAGCGGCTTTGCCGCGAACATTCGTCGGCTCAAGCGCGAGTTTCGCGCCGTCGCGGATCTCGTGCATCCAAATCTCGTCGGCCTATACGAGCTCGCATCGCACGAGTCGCGGTGGTTCTTCACGATGGAGCTCGTGCGCGGCTGCAATTTCCGCGAGTACACCGCGAACGCATCGGAGGCGAACGTGCGCGCGGCACTCGCGCAGCTCGTTGCAGGTGTGACCGCGCTGCATCAGGCCGGCATCATCCATCGCGATCTCAAGCCATCGAACGTGCTCGTCGAATCGTCGGGGCGCGTCGTGATCTTGGATTTCGGGCTCGCCGATGGTGAAGAGGTCGACGACCCGGAGCTCTACGATGCGGGCACGCCGAGCTACATGGCGCCCGAGCAGGCGACGGGAAACACGGTGACGACCGCCGCAGATTGGTACGCCGTCGGCGTGATGCTGCACGAAGCACTCGCCGGCTGTTTGCCCGGCGCGAGTGGCCGCAAGCTGCCGCCGGATCTCGCGCGGCTCTCCGAAGCGCTGTTGCGACGCGATCCGAACGCGCGGCCGAGCGCGGCGCAGATTCACGCGATGCTCGGCGCACCGATCGCGGAGGCGCGGCGCGAAGAGACGTGTTTCGTCGGGCGCGCGCGCGAGCTGGCGACGTTACGCGATGCATTCGCGCGCAGGCCTGCGCTCGTGCAGGTCAGCGGCCAATCCGGCGTCGGCAAATCGGCGCTGATCGAGCGGTTCTGCGGCGAGCTGCGCGATTCACTCGTGCTCGCAGCGCGCTGTCACGAGCGCGAAGCGGTGCCGTTCAAAGCATTCGACGGCATCGTCGACATGCTCGTGACGTACCTCAAGTCGCTGCCGCGGCATGAAGCGGCGGGACTCATGCCGCGCGACATCGCGCTCGTCACGCAGCTGTTTCCGGTGCTCGAGGGCGTCGCCGCGGTGCACGACGTGCCGAGCCGACCGCTCTCCGCGGATCCGCGCGAGACGCGCGAGCGCTCGTTCGCCGCACTCAAGGAGCTACTTGCGCGCATCGCCGACAAAGCAGCGCTCGTTATCGCGATCGATGATCTGCAGTGGAGCGATATTGATAGCGCGCGACTGCTTGTCCATCTGCTCGCGCCACCGAGGCCGCACATGCTGCTCGTGCTCGCGTATCGCAGCGAAGATGCCGAGCGCAGCCCGGCGCTGCGCGAGACGCTGCGCATGCTCGACACGAGCGAGCGCGGCGCGCTCGTGAACGTCGAGCCGCTGCCCGCGTCGGAGGCCGAGCAGCTCGCGGTCGCGCTCGGCGCGGGTGCCGATGCGCACCTGATCGCAGAGCGTGGCGAAGGTCATCCGATGTTCATCGCGGAGCTCTCTCGCGCGCGCGGCGAGCGCGATGCGCCGAGCTTGCTCGACATGTTGTGGCAGCGCGTGCAGCGGCTGTCGGCAAATGCGCGTGCGCTCGTCGAGACGCTCGCGGTCGCGGGCGAGCCGCTACCGGCACAGCTGTGTTGCGCGGCCGCCGGCCTCGGCGACGACGCCCTCGACGCGATGCGCGTCTTGCGCGCCGAGCGCTTGATCCGCGCGGGCGACCGCGGCGAGATCAACGTGTTTCACGATCGCGTGCGTGATGCGGTGATCGCGCGCGCCGACATCGGTACGCGCAAGCAGCGGCACCTGTCGCTCGCGCGCAAGCTCGAGGCGACGTCCCACGCCGATCTCGAGGCAGTCGCGCGGCACTTCCACGCCGCGGATGCATACGACGAAGCTGCGCGCTATGCGGCGCGCGCCGCCGAAGTCGCGATGAAGGCGCTCGCGTTCGACCGCGCCGCCGCGCTGTGCCGGATGGCGCTCGAGCGCACGTCGTCGGTCGAGATCTATGAACGGCTCGGCGAGGCGCTGCTCCACGCCGGCTCGGATGCCGAAGCCGGCAGGGCATTCCTCGAAGCTGCGAAGCGCACGAGCGGCGAGCACGCGACGCGCTTGCGTGCGCGCGCCGGCCAGCACCTACTCGAAGTCGGCGACATCGACAGCGGATTCGCTGCAATTCGCGAGGCGCTCGCGGACATCGGCTACGAGCTGCCGGCGTCACATGGCCAATCGATGCGCGAAGCGGTGCGCCACGTCCTGGTCTGCCGCTTCCGCAGACTGCGCGTGCGCGAGCGCGATGCGAGCACGATCGCGAGCGATGATCTTCTCCGTCTTGCCGTCCTCGATGCCGCCGCGTTCGGGATGGCGAGCGCAGACTTTGGACGCGGCATCGGCGTGATCATGCGCTTCGCGCGCCTCGCGCTGAAGGTCGGCGAGCCCAGGTACGCATCGACGGCGCTCATGTGGCTCTCCATGACGTACACCGGTCCGACGCGCCCGCCGAAGGTCGACGAAGTACTCGATCGCGGCGATGCACTCGCGGCACGCATCGGCGACTGGAATCGACGCGCGTTCGTCGTGCGTTCGCGCGCGCAAACAAATTTCATGTACGGCGAGTTTGCTCGCGGCTACCAGCAGTGCATCGAAGCCGACGAGATGATCAGCGAGCATTGCGTGGATCTCGGCGAGAGCCAGCGCTTCGTGCGCATGGCCGCTGCCCTGATCGATACGAAGTTTGGCAACTTCAAGCGCGCGAAGCGCACCGCGACAGCGCTGCTGCTTTCTTCCGACGAACGGCAAGATCCGGTGGCTGGTCGCCTCGTGTGTGTGTCGACGCTCGTGCCACTCGCGCTGATCGAAGATGACGTCGATGGCGCACGAAAGATCATGGCGCACGCGGTCGCCGAAGATCGCTGTGCCGCCATCTTGATGGCTGGCGAAGCTGCCGCATGGATCGCGCTCTATGAAGGCCGAACGACCGAGGCGCTCGATGCGATGAGCTGCCGCACCGAGAAGATCAAGCGCGAAGGCCTCTTGATGCCGCCGCTGTTTCGCCTCTCGTACGTCAGGCCGTATGCGACGGCCCTTATCGCAAGCGGCCAGAAGCGCGCGGCTGCGCGCCTGGTGCGAACGATCAGCGGTTACCGGTTCGCGTTCGCGCTCGCGATCAAGGAGGCGCTGCGCGCGCTGATCGACATGCACGACGGAAGGCTCGCGCGGGCGAGCGCGCGGTTGCGCGCGGCCGCAGATCACTTCGACGCCGCGGGCGTCATCGTCGATGCTGCGGCATGTCGCTATCGCGCCGGCGAGCTCGATCGGGACGATACCGCCGTCGCGAACGCCACCGCCGCGCTGCGCGAGCTCGGCGTCGTGGCGCCGGAGCGCTGGGTCGCGATGAGCCTGCCCATGAGTCGCCGCTTATTGAGCGCGCGTTCGTAAGAGGAGGTGCTATCACCGAATGAGATGGACATCCGGGTCGCCACCGAAAAGGATCTCGACACGATCGAGGCGCTCTTCGAGGATCTCGATGCGCTTCACCGCGACCGCCTGCCGAATCGATTTCGCGCACCGACCGAGCCCGCGCGGTCGCGCGAGCACCTCAACGGGCTCTTCATCGAGCCGAGCGCGATCCTGATCGCGGATGACACCGGCTTCATTCACGTCACGCTGCGCGAGCCGCCACCGCTGCCGATCTTCGTACCGCGTCGCTTCGTGCGAATCGAAAACATCATCGTCGCGGCGCGAGCGCGGCGCCGCGGGATCGGCCGCGCGTTATTCGCGGCCGCCGAGAGCTGGGCAAAAGATCGCGGCGCGACCGAGCTCGAGCTCACCGTGTACACGGCCAACCACGAAGCGCTCGCGTTCTACCGCGCGCTCGGCTTCACCGATCTCGCAGCGCGCCTCGCGCGCGCGGTCTAGATTCAATGCCGCTCACTTAACGTGGACGTTGTCGTCGACTTCGACGTGAACGTGAACGTGAACGCCCCAATTGCGTCACGTCATCTTGGTAAGCATCGGCCATCGCCTCGAGCATTTCGGTTCCGCGCACGTCACGGCTCGTCGATCGGGTCAGTGCAAGGAACCCGCTCGATCGCTCATCGACATGCGTCAACGTCCAAGGTGGCGTTCACGTTCACGTTCACGTCAACGTCCACACGTCAACGTCCACGTCAAGTGACCGGCATTGGGTCTAGATCTTCTTGAACTTCGTCGTCTCGCCGGCGTGCTCGCTGTGTGCGACGAGCACCGAGCACGGCGCGTGGCGAATCGTGCTTTCGGCGACGCTGCCGAGCAGAAGGCGCCGGAAGCCGCGATGACCGTGCGTGCCGATCGCGATCAGATCGTGGCCACCTTTTTCGGCGGCGTGCGTGATCACCGAAGCGGGCGGGCCCTGCACGAGCTCGACGTGGATCGGATGATCGAAATCCGCGAAGCTCGCGAGCAGCTTGTCGGATTGCGCCTTCGCGCTCACGAGCACGGCGTCGCGCACCGTCGACCACGGGTAACGCGCCTGGCCGAGCAGCGTCGCGCCCCACGAGCCCGCAGGTAGCTGCCATGCGTGGACGACCTCGATCGGAGCTTTCGGCGCGGTCAGCAATGCGACGTTCTTGAGCGCGCGCGCCGCGGCCGGCGAGAAATCGGTCGCGACGAGTGGCCGCATGAACGGGTTGCCGCTCGAGATGCCGCGGCACACGAGCACATCGCACGGCGCGTGGCGCAGCACCGCCATCGCGACACTGCCGAGCAAGAAGCGCTGGATGCCGGTGTGGCCGTGCGTGCCGACGACGATCAGCTCCGAGCCGCGCTCGCGCGCGATCTCCGACACGATCTCGCCCGGCGGCCCCGAGCGATTCTCGAGCTCGACATCGACGCCGCGCTTCGTGAGCGTGGCGAGCTGCGCATCGAGGCGCTTCGCTTCCTCTGCGCGCACCGCGGCCGAGACTTCGCCGAGCTGCTTGAGCACCTCGTTGTCGACGTTCTCGATTGGCGCATCGTCGGCGTGCGCGTTGACCATTACGAGCTTCGCGCCATTTAGCTTCGCGATCGCGGCAGCGCGTTCGACCGCTTGCTCGCTCGGCACCGACAGGTCGACACCGACGATGATGGTTGTCAGTCCCACGGAATCTTCCCGATCGCGACGTAAAAACGGTCGGTGCTGAATGGATCGAGCACCACGGATTTCTTCTTCCAGCTCCACACGCCGGTCGCTGGATCGGCGACGCCTTTGAGCTTCAGCTTTGCGTTGAGCGCTTCGCGAACGGCGACCATCGAATCAAAATCCGAATCGACGGTCGCTTTGATACCGACGATGCGACCGTTTTCGATGTACGCGTCGAGCGTGGTCGGCTCCTTGCTGTAACGCAGCCCCGACATCGTCCCGTAGACGACGCCGACGTCGTATTCGGCGTGCGGCAGCTTCTCCGCCGCCGCTTCAGGCGCGCCGATCAAGTCGAACGGCAACGCTGCGACCCAATCGGTCGGCTCGAGATAGCGCCCGAACTCGAGGAGGCAGCGATCGACATCGAACGTCGCGCACTGCTTCGCGGCTGGATCGATCCACACGCCGTTCGTCGCCGGTCCCCAGGTGTCGACGAGCTTTTTGCGCATTACATTGCACGCGCCGTCGAACGATCCGTCGAGCATGACGAGCAGCCTGTTTTTGTACTCCTCGAGAGTGACGTGGAAGAGCCCGTCCTGCGAAGCGTCCTCGATTCGTTGCCGCACGTGCTCGGGCTGATATCGCCACGGCGAACCCAGGTCGATGCCTTCGAGGAGCGGGCCCATGTGCGCGGGCGCTCGCCCGATCAGCTGGCCGACCTTCGTCGTCTGCTCGGCGAGCTTGCGCTCGCGCTCCGCTTGTTCGCGCCGTGCGCGGGCCTCGTCCTCAGCCTCCTGCCGCTTCGTCTCCACCTCTGCCGCGCGCCGCGCATCGGCGAGCGCGTGTTTGCTGCGAATCGTGGCGCGAACACCGAGCCCGAACGGCACGGCCGTCACCAGAGACATGACGAGTACGGAGACTGGGATCCGCATCGGGCTGACGCTATCACCCAGGCGCCCCGAGTCAACGATGACTTACAACTTGGCCTCGTAGAACAGCCAGAGCGTGAATTCCGGGTTTGGCGTGCGCTCGAGTGTCGACAGGCGCTTGTCGAGCCAGAACTTGGAATCGAGCCGCACGCGCCACGTGTCGCGGTCGCGCGCGCGCATCGCGAATTCGCCGAGCGCCGCGATCGAGCGCTCGAGGTACGTGTTGCTGTGAATCGCCTCGTCGAGGTAGCGCACGCGCGCGCGGATGCGCATGCCCGGCTGCGGCTTGTAGTACGCGATGAGCCACGCTGCGATGTCCTGGCGAAACTTCGTCGTCAGCTCGGGCCGCTGGTTGTCGTCGAGCAGCTGGTGCTCGAGCACGGCCGTCGCCGACAGCGTGTTATCCGGAACGTACGTCGCGCGCACCATCGAGGTCAGCTGCTGCCCGGCGCAAGGCACCGGCTCGCCTGTCTCTTCGTTTTCCTCGTCGGTCGGCACCTCGAAGCACTGATCGTGACCGCCGCGGCTGAGGTCTTTGTCCTGGTAGCGCTCCCAGAGGCCAAGCCACAGCACCGGTGTCGTGAGCACGCTCGCGCGCACGTAGGTGTCGAGCTTCGGCGCGAATTCGTCGCGCAGCACCGATGGATTCGCCCATACGTCGAGGAGCGCGCGCAGCTGAAAATCTTTGCCAGCGCGCGTGTACCGCCCGCGCAGGCCGGTCTCGTCGCGCGCGCGCTGGCCTTCGAACTTGTCGGCTTGCGAGATCGGGCGCGCGTACGGATTGAGATAATCCGTCGAGTAGTAGCGCGCGACGAGCTCGACCTCTTCCTTGCCGCGCGTCGCCGTCGCCCGCAGGAGGCCGGCCGGTCCGCCGCCACCCTTTGCGGCGGTCGGCTGCTCGGGCTTTGGCATCGAGTCAAAGCTCAGCGCTGCTTCGCCGAACAAATCGAACCATTCGCGGCCGAACGAGAAGTTCGCGCCGAGCGCGCCATACTTGCCGCCGAGTGGAAAGCGCGACCATTCCTGGAACCCGAGGTCGATACCTTCAACGAGATTTTGCAAGGAGGCTCCGTACCCGGTGAGCCCGACCGCGTTGCGCCGGTCCGCGAAGTACGTGACGTTGCCGCCGACGAGCCGCTCCTGGAACACGTTCGGCAACGTCGAGTACGCGTGGCGCGTCGTCGGCGTGAGCAGGTCGCCCTCGGGCCTCACGAACACGTAGGGCGCGGCGCAGTCTGGATCGTCGTCGTTGCGCGGGTCCGCGCACTTCCCGCGATCGACGAGCTCGTATTGATAGATCGAGCGATTCGAGATCGCGCCGAAGCCATACAGCTGCAGCCAACCGGTCGTCAGCTCGAGCTCCTTGACGCCGGCGCCGACGCCGGTGAGTCCCTCGCGCCACGCAAAATCCGGCGTCACGTATTCGTAGTCGCGGATGCCGATGCACGGCGACACGAGCAGCTCGCCGGCGGATTCTTTGCACGCGGTCGCGAGGTCCGCCGAGTAATAGAGCTGATCGTCGAGGTAAAGCCCGTTGGGCGTGTAGTCCTGCGAGTTGTCGAACACGAGGCGTTGGCCAAAGCCCGCGCGGTACGTGCCCGCGATCGCAGAGAACATCTTGTCCTCCCACTTCACGTACGCCTTCGGGATGTGGAGCTGATTGCTGCGCTGATCGGCGATCAGTGCGCCACGATTCGGATCGTAGATCGGCGTACCGATGCGAAGCCGCGTGTTCGTCGCCGCAAATCCGACGGTCAGGTAGCGCAGCGCCGTGAAGCGCGCGCGCAGCGCGATCGGCGGGATGAACGGATCCTGCGGCGCGTACGGCGACCAATCGTGGTACGTCGTGCGCGTCCAGGCGCGCACCCAGCCGTGCAGCGCGAGGAGGTTTTCGCCGGGCGTGCTCACGACGAGGAACGACGAGATCGCGAGCAGCTTCTCTTCGGTCAGCGCGCCCGCCGCGACGAGCTCTGCCGGGTCGGCGATGCGTCCCTTCTGCAGATCGCGATACGCGATGATCTTGTCGACGTCCTCGTACGTCAGGTTCGGCAGCGCGTACAGATCCGCGCGGTCCGCCTGGCTGAGGTCGACGCCGCGCGACAACAGATCGAGCAGCTCGTCGTACGTGTCCTCGGTGATCGTGCCGTTGGCGAACAGATCCTGCAGATCGCCTTCGTCGTCGACGTCGATGAACGTCTCATACGGAATGGCCGACGCGGGTCGCGCCAGAAGCAGACAAACAAGCAGAAACGCCTTGCGCACCCGCGGCGAAACTAACACAAAACGCGCTACGTGCAGGCCGGCGGTAGCGGGCTGCAAGCGCCCCACAGGCCGCGCATCGCATTCTTCGCGTCGAGCTGCAGCGAGCGGAACTCCTCCACGCGCGACTCACCGTTCGGCGGAATCTGCAGCACGCAGCCGTAGCCGCGCAGGATTATCTCCGTGTTGACCTCGCGGCCATCGACGAACACGTAGGCCAGCGTCCGCCCGTACATATCCGTGCACTGCACGTCGTAGCTGAGCTGAACCATCTTGTTCAGCACGAGGTCGGTGTTGAACTGCGCGGCGTTCGGGCCGTAGCAATCGGGCGTCGAGCCGGAGATCTCCGGCGTGTCGACGAGCAAGTAGCGAATCTTGATGCCGGTCGAGAGCTCGATCGTATCGCCGTCGATCACGCGCGTGACCAGCGCGTCGCTCTCGCCGCACGGCGAGCCGTCGCAACCGACGAGTGCCAACAGCAGCAGCGCTCTCAAGGGCATACGTTCGCGGCCTTGGGTGTGCCGAGATTCGTGTTGTCGCCGTACCCGGTTGTTCCCAAGCAGAAGTTCGCGAACGAATCGTTATTCGTGACCGTGTACGACGGGGGCTTCAGCTGCGCCGATGCGCCGTCGGGGGTCGCCGTCGAAGGCCAGCCATTCGTCGTCGTATAGACGATGCTGTCATAGACGGTCGTGCATACGAGCGGCGTGCCCGAGCACGTCGCCGGGTCGACAACCTGGACATCGCCACACGATGGGCAGGCCGAGCCGCCACTGTTCACCATCGAGAAGCCAAACGTCGCGTCGGGCGTTGGCAACATTCCGTTCGTCGCGGAATCCGAGGACCGCGCGAACAGCGCAAACTGGCCGGGCAAGAGCTGCTTGCACGCTGCGGAGTTGACGACATCAGGCGCGCGCGCATCGTTTTGGCGATCGAGGCCTAGCCCATTGAGGTCAAACGGCGTCGACCCGATGTTCGTGATCTCGAACCACTCTTGGCCGGGCTCGACTTTCGGGTTCGGCATGAACTCGGTGATCACGAGATTGTTCGCCGCCGGCTTTTGGATCGCGCGCAGCGATCCGCCGCCGTCGCACATGCCGGGCGGCGGCAGCAGCGCGCATTGGCTGTTCTCGAGGCCGGGCGAGCCGAAATCGCCGGCCCCGTACGTCACCGTCGCGTCGCAAAAGTTCGAGGGCTCGTCGTTCGAGCTCGCGTCTGTAAGATCAGGATCGAGCTGCAGCGCCTTTCCGTTCGCTGCGCCGACCCACGTGATCGAATCGATCGCGACCGCGTTTGCGACGATTTGGATGTCGCCCGGTGTCGTCGTCGTGCCAGCGACGAGAGCGAGCGAGGAGCTGAACGTCGCTGCGACGTTCGTGATGCCGCCGTTGATCGCAGAGTCGGCGGAATGCGCGATGACAGCGTAGCTGCCCGCCGCGACGTGGATGCAGGTGGGAGAGTTAATGATCTGCGGGTTCGCCGTATCGCCAGCGCGATCGATGCCGAGACCATTGAGATCGACATCGGCGAGCGCTTTGACCTCGAGCCATTCTTGGTCGGAATCGGTGCCGCTCGGGCTCGGCATCACCTCGGTGATCACGAGCTCGCCGATGCCCGGCGAAACCACCGCGCGGCTCGTGCCGGCCTCGGTGCACGCGCCGGCGACGACCGGTGCGCAATCGTTATCCTGCCCCGGCGTGCCGAAGTTGTTCGTCTCGAATTCGGTATCGTGCGCTTCGCACCAGTTCACCGTGTCATCGTTGCGCGTGTAGTCGGGCGGCACGAGATTCGACAGCTCGCGCGAGTGGCCCGACTTCACCGTGTCGTAGATGGCCGAATCGATCTCGGTCTCGCCGCACTTGAGCGCGAGCTTGCCACCGTCGGTGTTGTAGAAATCGCCGAGCTCCGCGGAGTAGCCGTAGTCGACGTACGGCGGCAGCAAATCCGATGTCGAGTTGCCGAGCGTGAAGTACTGGCCCGGCGCGATCGTGACGTCGGCCATCGTGTGCGACGCCGACTTCGAGCCATCGGGGCGGCTGTGCACGATCGTCAGCCCCTTCAGCGATACCGGGCGATCGGCGTTGTTGTAGATCTCGAACCACTCCTTGCCTTCGTCGGTCCCGGTGCCACCGGTCGGTGCCGCGTAGTCGGCGAACACCTCGGTGATGACGAGGTCGCCGGGCAAGAAGCTCTCCTTGCACGGCCCAGATGCCTCATCGGGACCACAGGCGGCCAGGACACACGCGATCCAGACGAAACGCATCTTTGTACAGTAAGTCATTGCGGCTTGGGGCTGGTGGGAATCTGGCTCGGAGTGCTGGTCGGAACCTTCGGCTCTGGTACCTGGGAAAGTCGGATCTGCGATGCGCGATCGATCACGATCTGGACCTGTTTCTTCAGCGTGTGGCGATTTTCGTAGAGGGTCGGGACGCCAGTGACAACGACGTATTCCCCCTTCCAATTCGCGATTCCCGATTGCGTAAATACATCACGATCGAAGAACACGATCGGGAAGTCGGAGAACTGCTGGCGCGACAGCGTCACGCGCGTCGGGCCCTTCGTTCCGATGAAGACATCGCCGACGGTGCCGAGCACCTTGACCTCTTTGCCGACGAGGTTCTCGAGCTGCTGCGTCGCATCCCAGTGCGAGATATCGACGTAGTTCGGCTTGCCTTCGCCTTCCTTGCGGAATTCTTCGACGAACGCGCCGCGCGCATTCCACCACGCGAGGCGTTCGTCGTAATCGGGATACGACATCACGTTCGGCGCCCAGATGCCGCGCTTGGCAGCGCGCGCTTCCTGTTGCGCGGCGACGAACTCGGCGTGGAAGCGCCGCGACTGCCCGTACTTCGGAAAATACGGCCCCATGCCGGCGCGCACGGCCTCGACGTTGTAGTTGACCCACTTGCCGCCGCGGTTGACGAACACGTACGCGAGGTAGCGGTTGTAGCGATCGCGAATCTCGGCGGGGTGGTCGCGCTCGAGGCGCACCTTGTCGACATCGGCGAAGAAGTTGTCGGCGAAGTGTTTCGCGTCCTCGCCGAGCGGCGTCGGATACTTCTGCGGCCGCGGCGAGCCGTTGCGCTTGGCGACGATGTACTGCTGCCAGCCGTTCTCGAACATGCGGCGATCGCCTTCGGACTTGAACGTCTCTTCGGTATCGACGCCGAGGAGGCGCAGCGACGCATCGAGCCCATCGACGCGAATCGTGTCGCCGTCGGTGACCTTCGTGACCTTGAACTCGCCGATGACGAGACCGGGCGTCTCGAGCTTCTGCAGCGACTTCTGCGCTTGCTTGCGCGAATAGCGATCGCTCTTGGCCGAGTGACACGCGACGACGGCCGCGAGCGCGATGATGGGAAGGACTCGCTTCATGGACATGGTGGGTTCGCCCTTTGCGGCGTGCCGGCTGACTCCGGGTTCTCGCACCACGACGCAGGGATGTCGTTATCAATCGCGCTCGGTGGGCTCGTGCCGAGCGAGCGTGTGCCGACTTTCGGTAGCACGTCGTAGACGGCCCGATCGACGAGCGTGCCGCAGCGCTCGACATCGACGGCGGCCGCCGGAAGGAACGATTCGTGGAAGTCACTCGCGAAGCCGTAATCGATGTACGGGGGCCGCATGTCATCGTTGACGAGGCCGAGCACCACGTAGCCCGCTGCCGCGACCTCGACCGAGCGCCGCACGATCACCGGCACTTCGGAGCTACCGTCCTTGCGGCGAAACCGCAGCTTCAGGCCTTCGAGATCGATGGTGCGGCCGGCCGCGTTGTAGAGCTCGACCCATACGCCGAGCAAATCCTCGGGGCTCTGCGGCCCGCGAAACTCGGTGACGACAAGCTCGCCGGGAGCGATGTCGGGGCACAGCGCCTCGGCTGCATCGCGCGTGCAGCCGGCCGCGAAGGCCGCAGCGACGGTAACTCCGAGCACGCGCACCGGGTTACTGTACATCACCGCTCGCGCTCTTCGATGTGATGGTCCGGCCCGCACGCTGCGGAAACTGCCGCAGCGAATTCGATCGGTTGGCCCGGCCCGCACGCTGCGGAAACTGCCGCAGTAAGTTCGATGTGATTGGCCCGGCCGGCACGCTGCGGAATCTGCCACAGCGAGATGCGTTTTCGATATGGCATTCTCGGCGGCATGGGTGATTTGCGCGTCGTCGGCTCGCTCTCACCCGACGCATTCGCGCGACTTGCCGGGGCGGATCGTGCCGAGACGCTCGAAGACGTGCTCGCGTGGTGCGTCACCCATGCATCCGACATCGTTGATGTGATCGTCCAGGACGAATTCACACATGACGTCGTCGTGCGCGGGCCGGCCCCGGCGTATCTATGCTTCGACACGACGTGACTTGGCGCGGTCAACGCGGTCTCCGGGTGGGATCATCGACCGACGGCGGACGAGCTCCTTGACGATCGCGTCGCGCGCGGCTGGACGCCGACGCCAACCGGCACCGTCGATGGGCCCGTCGTGATGGGCCACGCCGCGTGCCGCTTCCCTACTTCGTTCGCGCCGCGAGACGTCGGCTGATGAGCAGGCCGCCGACGATGCCGACGGCTGCGCCGACACCTGCGCTCAGGTTGCGATGCGTACCGAGCAGCTCGCTGGCGAGGCCGAGCACGAGCCCGACGACGAGGCCCGTCGCGATCATGATGAGGACGATCGCTCCCCAGCTGAGGGTCTTGTCGGCCATGGCGCTAGCGTATCTCAATGCGGCATGCGGCGAGCGCGCGATCGGTCATCCCGACGCGCGCGTCGTGCCCGACGCATCGCTCGTCGATGTCGTGGCGACGCCGTATCGCCACACGATCACACTCGACGGCGTCGACGACTTCACGAGCGACGAGCGCTTCGCGACGACGTCGGCATCGTTCACCGCGCGCGTCACGTGGGATGACGTCAACCTCTACATCGGATACTCGGGCCCCGACTTCGAGGCCACCGCGGCCGATGCCGAGTACAAGTGGCTGTTCGTGTATCTCGATACGAGCGCCGGTACCGGCGCGACGACGAGCGAGCGTTACAACACGCAAGGCGCGACGTTCCCAGCTGGGTTCGCCGCCGAGTTTTACGTTCGCTACAAATGCAACGGCGCGTTCACGACACTCGAGCGCTACGATGTCGGCGCATGGACGACCTCGGCGCCGCCGCCGGATACCGCGCGCGCCGGCGACATGGTCGAGATCGCGATTCCGCTCGGCTCGATCGGCGCGGGCCCTACGCTTGGCATCGTGACGTGGATGATCAACGAGAAGCCGCTCGCCGAAGGTACGTTCGCCGGTCTCTACACCGACAACTTCACCGACGGCTACGCGATGGATCTCCAGCTCACCGCATTCTTGCGCGCCGATTTCGTCGCGCCGAACGCTCCAAACGATCCGGCAAACCGCGCGCCTTAGCGCGTGGAGACGTAGACGTCCTTGTTGCCGGCTTTGTTGCTCGAGTACAAGAACAGGCGCTGGTCTGCAGAGATCCACGCGTCTTCTTCGCTATACGTCGGCGTGTTGAAATCCGGCAGCGCCGTTGGATTCGTCCACTGCGTGTTCACGTTATTGCGCGACGCCGTATAGATGTTGAAGTTGCCGTCGCGGTTGGATTGGAAGTACAGGCGCAAGCAGTCGCTCGTCAGCATCGCGCCTTGCTCCGCTTGCGGCGAGTTGAGCTGCGTGAGCCCCGTCGTCGCGCCGCCTGTGATGGTGCCTTCAAACAGATCTTGGCCGTTCGCCGCGGTCGCGCGCGACACGATCACGTAGCCGTTGGTGCAGACCGCGGCCCATTTTTCGTAGTCCGCCGTGTTGAGCGCGCCGACCGGGTTCGGCGCCATCCATGGATCGTCGACGGTGTTGCGCTGTGCCTTATAGATGTCGCCGTTGCGGCCGAAGTAGAGCGTCAGATCATCGGGCGTCAGCCGCGGGCTCTCTTCGGTGACCGTGCTGTTGAGATTGCCGATCGCGACCGGCGCACCCCACGCGCTCGTGATCGTTGCGCGCTTCATCACGTACAGGTTGTTATCGCCGGCATCGTTGCGTTTGAAGATCAGCTCGGTGCCTTTCGAGTTGAACGTGCAGTCGTCTTCGTCGATCGCGCTGTCAGCGCCGGGCACGAGCGTCGGCGTGCCCCACGCACCGAGCATCTGCGAACCATCGCTGCCGCTGCCGTCCGATCCGATCGAATCTCCGCCGTTCTCGCCGCCGTCGACGCTGCCCTTGCCGAGCTCTGCGCCGCACGCGGAGAGGAGGAAGACCCCCAGGACCAGACGACTGTCCATGCTCGCATCATAACCGACAGCGTCGGAAACGCGCGCTCAAAGTGCGTCAACACTCACTGGCAAGGCATGAGCGCGACGGCGTCGATCTCGTTCCATCCCGCGACGTTGCCCGACGACAAGCTGATCCTCACAGCGGCGATCCGTTCGCCTGTACAGGTCGTACCAAACGTGGAGACCGCCGCCCCACCACTGCGCTCGTGGCTCGAGCGCGGGACGCTGATGTGCGCGCCCCGCTCGGTGATGAGCTCGATCGATGCGATCGCGCCGGGATTGAACGTCTCGTAGACGAGCAGTGCGCTCGCACGCATCGGCTGCGCGAAGCCAAGCTCGATGAATTCGCTCGACGCATCGGGTTCGCGTGAAGCCCACGCGCCTTCGATATCGCCGGCACGCGGATACACATTCGGCGCGCCGAGCGCCTGCTGCGCGGACCACGACGCAGCGGAATACTCCGACGAGAAACTTCGCACGCTACTGGCGTATTGGAGGTTCGGACCCTCGGCGACGACGAGTTGTGACGTCGCGCATTCGCAACGATGATCGCGCGATGCGATCGCGATTAACCCCGACACCGCGACGAGGGTCGTAAGCGAAGACGCGACGAGCACGGCATTCACGCGCTTCGACGGCGATTGAATAGAACACGTAAGTGACATGTCCAAATTCAACGCATGAGAACGCTCAATGATGGGTGTGGTGTGGCTTTCACAGCTGTCGACTTCACGCTCCGGCAGAATCGGGCGTAACCTCTTAGCAATCCGCCTGGTCCCGAGTTTGCTCTCTGGTCTGGGCTCGAGGAGGACGAATATGTCACTGAAGAATACACTCGGAAGCCTAGCGCTCGCGGCATCGCTCGCGACCTTGGGGGGTTGCGTGGTCCGCGCGCGCGGCCACGTAGCAGCGCCTGTTGCCTACGTGGAGGTTGAAGAGGAGCCGCCTCCGCCGCGCACTGTCGTGGTGGAGACGCGTCCTGGCTTTATTTGGATCGAGGGCCGCTGGGTACGCAATGGCGGCCAGTGGATGTGGCGCGACGGCTACTACGAGCGCGAGCGTGCCGGCATGGTTTGGGAGCAAGGCCGCTGGGAGCGTCGCGGTAACGGTCACGTCTGGGTGGAAGGTGGCTGGCGCGGCGGTGCAACCACGCGCACGGCGCCTCCGCCGGGACAAGATCGCGATCACCGCAGCGCGCCGCCGCCGCCGCGCGATCATCGCGACGACAACGGACCCGACGTTCGCGATCACCGCTCGCATTAGTGGCATAGTCGCAAGCGTGCGATCAGTCGCAGTGCTTGCTCTGATGCTGCTGGCGTGCAGCGACGGCTCCGCGAAGCCAGACAAGCCGCAGAAACCTCGCGATGCGACCGCGGCGGCGGTCGACGCCGACCCGAACGCACTCGAGGGCGCTGCGCTTTATCAGACGCTGTGCGCGCACTGCCATGGCGCGAACGCGAAGGGCTACAAAGCCGATAACGCGCCTTCGCTGATCAATCCGACGTTTCTCGAAAGCGCGAGCGACGATTTCATCGCGCGCTCGATCGCGGTTGGTCGGCCGGGCACGTCGATGGCCGCATACAGCAGAGAGGTCGGTGGCCCGCTCGAGGGCGCGGCGATCGCACGCATCGTCACGTGGCTGCGCGCGCAGGGCGGCAAGCCCAAACCGCTCGGTACCGTCGCAGCGACGGGCGATGCGCAGCGCGGCTCCGTCATCTATATACGCGAGTGCCTCAAGTGCCACGGCGATGCATCGACGCGCGGCACCGCGGTGCATCTCGCGAACGCGCAGTTTCTCGCGCTCGCGAGCGATGCGTTCATTCGCTACGCGATCGTCAGCGGCCGCCCCGGCACGCCGATGGAGTCATTCGCCCAGAAGCTGCGCGCCGAGGAGATCGACGACATCGTCGCGTTCGTTCGCGGCTTCGCGAAGCCGGCAGCACCGCCCGAACATTTGCCGGAGCCGACAGGCAAAGAGCCGCTGGTGCTCAATCCCAAGGGCAAACCTCCGGTGTGGAAGAAGCTGCGTTCGGATCCAGACTCGAAGGTGCCGCGCTACGTCTCGGTGGATGAGGTCAAGCAAGCGCTCGTCGAGAAGCGCCGCCTCATCATCATCGATGCGCGGCCGCCCTCGGATTGGATGCGCGTGCACATCACGGGCGCCGTATCGATTCCGTATCACGACACCACGCGGCTCGCCGAGGTGCCCAAGGACACGTGGGCGATCGCGTACTGCGCGTGCCCGCATCATCTCTCCGGCGTTGTCGTCGACGAGCTGATCAAGCGCGGTCATACGAAGGCGCTCGTGCTCGATGAAGGCATCCTCGAGTGGCATCGGCGCGGTTACCCGGTCGTCGCCGCGCCCGGCGTGACGCCGCCGCCGAAAGAAGCACCTCGTTAACCAGCTTTCTTCTCGGCCTTCCAGGCCGCGAGCACCTTCTGCTCCTTCTCGGGCTTGATGCCCGACGAGCGCGCCGTCGCGCGCTCCTCCGCCGGCAATGTTTCGAGCCACGCGAGCGTGTCTTTCGCGGTGTCGAGCAGCGGGCGGAACTTGAGGCCCGCCTTGAGCGCGCGCGCGTTCGACATCGTGCCGAAGCCGGCGTCTTCACCCTCGTTCGGGATCCACATCGGCATCTCCATCCACGGCATGACGTCCTGCTTCGCGAGGAACTTCGCATCGACCCACACCGGCGTCGCCTTGTTGCCAGCGGCGGCGTTGCACGTGTCGATGACTTCTTTCATCGTCACGCGTCGCTCGGGACCGAGCGCGTTCATCGTGCCGACCGTGCCCTGCTCGATGAGCTGAACGATCCATGCGCCGAGGTCGCGACCATCGATCCATTGCACGGGCGTCTTGCCATCGCCGGGGCACAAGACCTCGCCGCCTTCGCGAAGCCGCACCGGCCAATGCGTGAAGCGGCCCGTCGGATCGCCGGGCCCGATGATGAGCCCGGGCCGGATGTTCGCGACGCGCCCGGGCATCGCTGCTTCCGCTGCCTTCTCGGAAAGTGCCTTGAGCGCGCCGTAGTTCTTCTTGACGTCTTCGTTCGTCGGATCGTCGATCGTATTCGTCTTCCACGTCTCGTCGGCGCCGATCGGCATGCCATCGGCGTACACCGAGATCGTCGAGATGAAGATGTATTGCTTGACGCTCGGCGCGAGCAGCTCCGCCGACATCTTGACGATGCGAGGCACGTAGCCCGACGTATCGACGACGGCATCCCACGTGCGCCCCTTGAGCGCATCGAGCTTGCCATCGCGGTCGCCTTGGAGCTTCTCGACGTTCGGGAACAAACCGGGATGCGTCTTGCCGCGGTTGAACAGCGTCATCGTGTGGCCGCGCGCGAGCGCTGCATCGACGACGTGCGGGCCGAGAAATTTGGTACCGCCGAGGATCAGGATCTTCTTCTTCGCAGGCATTGCCGATTTCTTCTCGGGCTCCGGCGAGTGCGAGCTCGAGCCGCACGCGGCGGCGGCGGCAGCGGCGAGCGATCCGACGAGCATTTGACGACGATCGATCATCACGGCTCCTTTGCGCGACGGCGAAAGCCGACGCCGAGATACAGTCCAAGAACGACCCAGCCAACCGTGAGCGGGATCGTGGCGAATGAGATTGTGATGGCACCGATCGCGGCGAGCCCGAGGCGCAGCCAGCCAGACGCGACGTCGCCGAAGCGGTAGATCAGCGTGTCGATCACATTCTTCGCACGATACTTGTCATCGCGACTGACGACGGTGAACAGCACCTCGCGCGCGGGCCGATTGAGGCCGTGGGTGACGGCGCGGCCCGCGATATAGACGATGCTGAGCGTCGCGAGCGTCGGCACGCTGACGAGCATCGCGATGCCGATACCTTGTACGAGCGGCAACAAACACAACACGAGCCCGACGCCGAGCCAGCGCAGCAGCGGGCGAGCGAGCAGGAGCTGCAGCGCGAGCGCGGCGATCTGTGCGCCAAACTCGACGGTCGCGAAGTAATCGGTCTTCGCCTCGCGCGCCGGCAGCGCCGCCTTCACGATGTCGGCTTGCGCGAGATAGACGAACGATGCAGCGGTCGCCGTGAGCAGAACGAACCCGGCGATCGCCGCGAGATACGGTGAGCGCCAGACCTGGACGAGACCGTTCAGCGCACCGCCGGTCATTGGCGGTTCCGCAATGCCGACGTCGCGCTCGAGCTCGGCGCCGTGCTTTCGCACTTGCGCGATGCCCAGCACCGCGAGCTCGAGCAGGATGGC
>Ga0070698_100002255_pt1 | contig 21333 bp, 21 predicted proteins | sample KBSK1502metaG_FD_65477 | JGI IMG/M metagenome (GOLD analysis project Ga0070698, IMG submission 65477) | Corn, switchgrass and miscanthus rhizosphere microbial communities from Kellogg Biological Station, Michigan, USA - KBS K1-50-2 metaG | ecosystem: Host-associated > Plants > Roots >...
GCTTGCGTGGCAGAGAGAACTGTCCCGCAGGGACCCGATGAAAGTAGCCCAGCCCCGAAAGTCTTTCGGGGCTGGGAAATGATGCAAAAAGACCGGCCGTCCTGTTAGGACGATAGAAAAACGCTCGGTTCTTTGCCCCGCAGTCACGGGACCGCTACCCATTCTGAGCTGCCAGCGTCTCACCAAAAAAAAGAGGCAGGCTAATTGCCTGCCTCGGATGAAAAGTTTTAGAATCTTTCGACTTAATCGTCACTCTCGACTTTCACTTTCCATTTTTTCCCCGTTCGGCGATCAAGGTAGACCTCTTTGTTGTCCTTCTTCTCGATCAGCTGGAATCGAGCGGTATCCAGGGAGCGAACAAACGTGTCGACCGTCGGATATTCAGCATCTTCCGTAACTGTCTCGGTTACAACTTGCCGGTTGACTCCGACCGGTTGCGAGAAAGCGGCCGTTTGCTGGCGGACGACTCGGCCATAAGGATCCACAAAAACCACATCGTTATCGGACTCGCGACGGACGGTGACTTCGTACAAGCCATTTTCATCTCGCACGACCCTGGTTACCCGCGATACGTCAGGGATTCGAGTTTCCCGAATCACCGCGGTCCTGACTGTCTCCGGCAACGTGACAAACTGAATATCATCTGCCAAAGCCGCTACCATTCCACTCAGACCTACGACTCCAGCTGCAACTAGGAATTTCGCTTTCATAGTCATTGGCGAGTGAGACGAGCCTTCGCCCGATCATATTCAAAGATATTTGGTCGTTCCGCCGGAAGTAGCTGAAGGAGAAGGAAAAACTCCTAATTTGCGGGCGAAAGCAACGAATTTGACCTTCCGAGAATGGGTGATTCCACCAACCAGTTCCGACTTTTTGGTTGCATCAGGCTCGTTTTTCTTCGATTAGGTGCTGCGCGTTTGTTTTGTTCGTAGCACGGAAGATCGTCAGTTGAGATATCTCAGTGGTGATTTGAAGCCCGATGAGCGGGTACGGCTCTGACCCTGACATTCGTTCTCAATTGTTATGAAATTGTTTGTAGGAAATCTCTCGTTCTCCACGACGGAAAACGACCTTGAAGATTTGTTCTCTGAGTACGGTACGGTGGCTGAAGTCGGCCTTGTTACCGATCGAGCCACTGGCCGGTCGCGCGGCTTCGCGTTTGTTACCATGGGTAACGCCGAAGAAGCCCAGGCGGCCATCAGCGCTCTTGATGGCAAAGATTTTGCCGGCCGCAATATTGCGGTCAACGAAGCTCGCCCGAAAACGGACGCGCCGCGTTCGGGCTCTCGCCAGAACACCTTCAGCCGTCCGCGGCGTTAATTCGCACCGTCAGTTTGAGTGCGCAGCCATGCTGCGCACTTACCTCTTCGCTCACCCATCACCTCGGCGCGCCAGGGCTAGTGCCAACTCTCTTGGGGTTGCCGCATCGGGTTTTAAACCAATCTGATCACCGGCGGATCAATCCGGCGGGCCGAGCGGACGCGGGGGTTTCGCCCGATCAAAAGCGGTGATGCTGCCCACAATCGACTAGTGAAGTTTGGGCGGCCCAGCGGTTCATCTCGTTGTCGCTCCTCAGGCGAGACTTCGCTCGATACTGACAGTCAGGAAGAACGAAATGAAGAGCGCAATCAGCAACCACCACGCAATCCGGTAAAATGGAGGAGAGTTCGTTTTCACGGTCAGATTTCATTGAAAAGACGCCATCGTCGTTCCCAATTGCATCTTTTCTTCTAACGCTAGTTCTTGCGTCTTTTTTGCGAGCAGGGATAGGTCTCAGACATGAGCGATTCCGGTCAGCTCGATGTGGATGCCAGCCAACGGGCCCAGGTGCACATTCGCAGTTTCGATCCAGCCTCGGATCTCGAGATCTGCCAAAAGATTTATCAAATTGCTCGAGCAACCGCCTTCTATTGGATCGATCCCAAGAAGTTCCGGCTCAAAGACTTTTCGGCCGACATCAAAGGAGAATCCTTAGCCGTTGCGGAGGAGTTCAATCGCGGGGTGGTAGGCTTCGTCGGAATCTGGTTCCCGGAGCATTTCATCCACCACTTATATGTTTTACCGGAACGACATCGTCGCGGCATTGGGAAAGCACTGCTTGATCACGCGTTGACCCAGATTGGCCGTCCGGCCAGACTGAAGTGTCAACGGCGAAACCGGAATGCGTGCGAGTTTTATACGCACCTCGGCTGGCGCTCCGGCGAGACCGGCTATGATTCTATCGGCGATTGGATCGAATTCATTTTCGATTAGCCTGCAATGAGCGTGTGGACGCGTAGAGCGCGCGAGATTTGCGGGCTAGACCTCGGCGCGAAAGGTTTTACCCAGTGACTCTCCCAATCCGTAGTAGTGCCGAAAGTTGTAGATCAACGGCCGCCACCGAGAAGGATCAATATAATGCTCGCTAAGAATCAGTTCTTTTGCCACATGCACTCGGACGACCTGCACTTCTATCGCCATTGCTCCGGCAGCGACCCGTTCATCCTGGCTGCCGATTTCGAAGAAGTTGCGTACGATGGCCTCAAGTTGAATTGGGCATTCACCGATTCGCGGTACCTGCACTACATCGGATTTTAATGCGGTAAGACCGACCGCCGCAAACTTGTCAGGTTCATACCGAAACTTCTCTGCCTTATGTTTTGGTATCGGATTGTTGCCCGTAAGTGGCGCAAGTTTTTCCACTTTTTCGTAAAGCTCCTCGGAGACAAGATTCACTACGCACTCGCGGTTCCGGCCTAGATTGGCCGTGGTCTTTGCCGTGGTTTCCAACCCGAGGACCAGCGTCCAGCCCAATGCCCAGGCGGAGGAAACGGGACCAATATTGGGAACACCATTCTCATTAAGCGACGTGATCAGAGCAACTGGAGTCCCGAAGTAAAGGATCTTCGGAGAAATGGACTCAGATGCTGACACTTGGGGCGTTCGCGTTGTGCTCATGATAAACGATCGAGTGGTTGCAACCGAGTGGCAACGGTTGATATTTCAGTTTAGGTTGAAATATGGAAGGCAAATATCCAATCGCCGAAACCGCCTCTTTATTCGCCGATCCAGCGAGAACCGCCATGCTTGTCGCGCTACTAGATGGCCAGAGTCTCCCCGCTTCGGAGCTTGCCCTCAGGGCTAGAGTCTCCGCCCAGGCGGCCAGCATGCATCTGGGCAAGCTTTTGGCCGGTCGCCTGGTTACAATGACTCGATTCGGACGGCATCGTTACTACCGGCTGGCCGGTCCTGATGTGGCGGCTGCCATTGAGGCTATGGGTACATTGTGTAATGCCATTCGACCGATCCAACCACCAGCGGACGGCTCCACGGTACCTATTCGCATCGCCCGGACATGCTACGATCATCTCGCGGGCAAGGTGGCGGTGCAGCTTTGTGAGTCATTGCAAGAACGTAAGCTCTTGGTGCCGGTAGATGATACCTTCCATCTCACGGCCCGAGGAGAGCGTTGGTTCGAGGGGTTGGGGATCGATCTGAATAGTTTGCGGGCCAACCGTAAGCGGCCCCTTGTGCGCAAGTGTCTCGATTGGACCGAACGCAAATACCATGTCGCTGGAACCACCGGAGCAGCTCTGCTTGATCTTTTTCGCAAGCGGGCGTGGATCAAGCGAGAAGCTAGTTCTCGAGTCGTTACCATCACCGGAAATGGCAAAGTGGCCTTCCAGACGCATTTCGGGATCATGGTCGAGTAGCCCTTCGCTTTCTTCGAAGGTTTGCTTTCGGGGGCAACCCGGAAACATTTTCTCCTTGCGAGCTTTACCGCTGTTGAGTGCTCAATCGACGCAAGTTTTGCAATGGAAAATCTTTGCTTCCGCCAAAAAGAGGCCATCTTTCTTGGCTCCTCTTATCGAATTGTGACGCCTGCATCAAATGTGCCTTCCGGTTTATGGCCGTTTCCGACCGAGTTCCCAGACCTCCGCCTGCGCCCTCTCGAAGAACTCGATGCGGAAGAGCTCTTCGCGGTGACCGACCGGAACCGCGCGCATCTTTTACGATGGTTGCCGTGGGTTGACGCTACTCGCACGCCGAACGATTCTTCTTTGTTCATTCGGCACGCGATTGAAGAACAGGCGTCGCTGCGGGCGGTTCATTGCGCGATCACGTTTCGGCACGAAATTATCGGTGTTATCGCGTTTAACGCGATCGATCATTTTCATCGCTGTAGTACGGTCGGCTATTGGTTAGCACAGACTCACACCGGGAACGGCTATATGACTGAAGCCGTTCGCGCCTTGATTCGATTTGGTTTCGAGTACTTGAACCTCAACCGGATCGAGATCCGCATTGCGCCAGAGAACCGGGCCAGTCGCGCCGTTTGCATTCGATTGCGGTTCCGCCACGAGGGAATTCTTCGTGAGGCGGAATGGCTCGGAGATCGATTTGTCGATCTGGAAGTTTACAGTCTCCTGAAATCCGATTGGACGTACTCCATGCAGAAACAGCCGGAGACGGAATTAACCCGCACAAATCACCCCTTTTGAGAAGTCCACTCGGGGTTGCGCAGCGAGTTTCCGGACTTAAAACCCCGCCCGTCTCATGGCAAGCCGGCGCTCACGGCGTTCTACAGGCTTGGACGAACCAGGCGATAACACTCGAGGAATCCTGGTGCAAAATCCTCCGGTCGCCTTTCCATCCAAACATCGATCGTTGCCAGTCTGAAGAAGCCGCCGGTTTCGATCTCCAGAGCATTGTATCGAATCGGACCATCGTGGCTTCCCCGATAAATCGAGATAAATTCTTGTCCTGTTTTTTTGGATGCAGCGATAGCTCCGATTCGATCGAGATCGGCCAATATGCCTAGCTCTTCGCACAATTCCCGGCGGGCGCAGTCATCATACGATTCTCCGGCATCAACGTGGCCGGCAGCGCTCGAATCCCAACGATGCGGATGCTGATCTTTGCGCCAGGAACGCTTTTGCAGGAATAGCTCGCGGTCCCGATTGAGAATAAACAAGTGCACGGCCCGATGCCGCAAACCTTGATCATGGATCGCTTGACGGTCTGCGGCTCCGATCGGCCGGTCCGAATGGTCGACTAAGATCAGCTTCTCCGTGGGATGAGATCCTTCTCCAAACGAGGGGATTACTTGATGCGCCAGTTCCAGCCATTTCCGTCCTGAGAGCTCCTCTGCCCGGCAAGACGGACTTAAGCCGATCGCGCTGAACGCGTCTTCCAGCGCATCGGTCGGCAGCAGTTTGCTAAGATTCTTTCGCAGCTGTTTTCTCCGCTCGGCGAACCCGGCTTTCACTAATCGGCTGAATCGCGGCCAATCGATTTCCGGCATTTCCTGCGCGGGTTTGCGCAGAAGTCGAATAACTGCCGAATCTACCCGGGGGCGCGGAAAAAAAAGTGTCGGAGCGAGTCCCCGAAGCCGAGCGATATTCCACCTGGCCTGCAATAATACACTGATCGCTCCGTATTCCTTAGTCGCTGGGGTAGCAACCAGGCGGTCAGCCACTTCCCGTTGCACCGTAAAAACCAGACGCTCAAAGGGCGAAGGATCGGCGGTGAAATGGAACAGGATCGGCGTGGAAGCATAGTACGGCAAATTCCCGACCACCTTCACCGTTCCGAGAGGGAAAAAATCTCGTACATCACACTCAAGCGCATCGCCTTTCACCACCCGAATCCGGTCGCCGGAAAAGGTGTTCTCTACGAATTCCGCAAAAAGCTTGTCTTTTTCCAGCAGAGTTGCCGACACCCCCGATTGGCTAAAATTTGCCGTCAAAGCCCCCAATCCTGGACCGATTTCAACGACGTGATCGCTGGGCTGAATAGCGAGTTGATCGACGATCCATTTCGCCATGTTTTTATCATGTAAGAAATTCTGCCCAAACGATTTACGTGGAGACGCTCCCAGCTGCTCCAAGGTTGACACTATGCTCCGGATGCTCATTAGCCAAGGGCGCGGCGGGCGTCACTTGCTAGCAGGTTTTTCTCCACAAACTCGCAGTTTTGAACAAGTTATTCACAGCATTATTTGCCGGAATCAGCTTGACTTTTTTTCTCGCTTTTCAGTTGCCGGATCTCGTTTCGCCGTCTTCGCCGGAACAATTTACGAACCTCTCCCAGGGAGATCCCATCGATGAAATAGGCGCCCGCGGCTCGACCGATCCCATAGGTCCCAGCGGCGGCGACGCCTCCGGAAATCGCATTTCCCCAACCGGGAAGGAGCTTTACCGCCGCACGAGCACCCTCACGAAAAACCATGCCAACGCCAATATTCACCCCGAGGGCCCCAATAAATTCGCCCGCCGCTTTCAGGCTAAGTTCCCGGCCGCTGATATGCATGACTCCGGCCACCATCATGAACTGCAGCGTGGTCAAAATTGGAAAATCAGCGAGCGGAATCGGCTGTGCTCCAATCGCGGCGGACATCGCAGTCACTGCACGAATCAATCGATTACTGAGATCCTTCTGCACATCTTTAGCGCCGAAGAGTCGAGCCATCTCGACCTGGGCGTCATCAGGAAGCTCGCGAGTCATTAATTCAGCCAACTCGCGAATGTTGCGCCGTTCGTCCCGTTCTATATCGAGGGAGCCATCGAGCCGAAACCGCACAAATGAGGAAACGGCGATAGCGCGCACAAAATGCGAAGCCAATGCCGGCTGGCTGCTCAGCCAGCCCTGCAATTCTGTTCGCCGCTTATCGGCAATCTCGGGACTCGTAGTGCCGGGGAGGTCGACCACTCCGATCAATGGCACTCGTTTTTGGAATCGTTGATGGAGAAAATCAAGTACCCGGGTAGCTTGCTCGCATTCAAAGCTGAGATCGGTCGAAGCGGTCCCACTGACCAAAAACAGAATCACGTCAGGCTCCTCTTCTGACAAAGCCCTTGCTAAATCACTCCAGGCCAAAGAGGTCTGATTCAGGCGGCGCGCATCGAGAACGCGAAACCCTCCTTTGAGCCGTTGTTCGTAGTTAATCCAGCCCGGATCGGTATGAGGTGCGATCAAAGCCAGTTCAGAACCAAGCAGCGCTGATATTAGGGCAGAGGCGTTCGCGTTCGCGTCCCCCAGCAATGCCAGACGGGCCGGGCGCTGGGCCAGAAAGATCTGCTTGATCGGTCGCAACTCTTGCAGGATCGCTTTTTGCAACGGACCCGGCAGACGGGCGATCAGCGCTTCGATCTTCTCATAAATGCCGAGTAACGTTTGCTGATTCATCGCCTAGAGTTCTCTCTGAATTCCTCGCTTTCGACCGAGAAACCGAAAATCCTTTCTAGCCCCGAAAGCTTTCGGGGCTAGCTCGCAAAAAAGCGTGTGGATGCATATGGCGCAGGTGGAATTTGCCGCGAAGCCGGATTGCTCTTCCCGAAATAAACGGGTCATCCTCCGGGTCAGACGGAGCTTTAGCGCTTCACACCGCTTCACCGACGAACAATGCCTGACGAAGCGCCTTGATATGTTCGGAAGGTTTAACCTTCTTCAAAATCTGCACAATTCGCTGATCAGGACCGATAATGAAGGTCGTCCTTTCCGATCCAAAATATTTCTTGCCGTACATGCTTTTCTCCACCCAGACATGGTAGGCGTTTGCTAATGCCTTTTCCGCGTCGCTCAGGAGAGGGAAAGGAAGGCTGTTCTTCCTAATGAATTTCTGGTGGCTTTCGACAGTGTCGACGCTCACACCAAACAATTCAGCCCTCGACTGAATATCGGCCCAGGTATCGCGAATGTCGCACGCTTGCTGAGTGCATCCGGGAGTACCGTCTTTAGGATAGAAATAAAGGACCAGGGTCGATCCCTTAAAATCGGCCAACTTCACCGGTTGGCCGGCACCATAAATGCCTCCGACCGCAACTGCTTGAAAATTCGGGGCTGGATCACCAATCTGAAGTTCCATAAACGGAAAGGAAGCTGTCACGCTTACCGATCCTGCGCAATCCACTTCACCGCACCTTGTCCGGCGATGGTCCCGGTCGCAAAGCAGCCTTGCAGCAAATATCCCCCGGTGGGAGCATCCCAATCAATCATTTCGCCGGCACAAAACATTCCGGGATATTTTTTTAGCATCAGCTCATCGTCGAGCTCGTCCCAAGCAACCCCACCGGCCGACGATATCGCTTCCTCTACCGGCCGCGGTGCCACCAGCTTCACCTCACTTTTTTTTATGCCAGCGAGCAGCGCAGAAAAATCGGTAAAACATTTCTTCTCTTCGAGCAGAGCGATGGCCGCTGCGCTCAACCGCCAGCTTTTTGCGGCCGACTCTTTGATTGACTCACCTTCACGCCAGCGCCGGCGCAGTTCCGTTGGGTCTAAATCGGGCTTAAGATCGATTGTGATAGTATGATCCCGCCGCAACTCTCGGGTAAGCTGATAAACGACGCCACCCTCCAACCCGTACTTGGTGATCAACAGTTCGCCTCGAACGGTTCTTCCGGCACACGTCGCCGCCACGTTTTTGAGCGGTTTACCATCGGCAATTGCCAGGAACTCTGGGGACCAAGGACATTCCCATCCCACGTTCGACGGAGTAAATGGAGTGATGGAAATTCCCATCGAGGTAAACTGCTCGACCCAGGCTCCGTCTGAGCCAGTCTGGGGCCAAGAAGCGCCTCCGCATGCGAATACGACGAGATCGCCGGTTTCAAACGCAAATTCATGGCCTTTCTGAAAAACTACATCGAATGGGCTTTGACCCAGCAGATGATGAAATTTGTAGCCAGTGCGAATATCGCAACCGAGCTTGTAGAGCCGTTCTAACCAGCGTTCCAGAATTTCCGGGGCTCTTTGTGACTTCGGAAATACCCGTCCACTAGTCCCGACAAAGGTTGGAACTCCCAGGCTTTCAAACCAGGCCCGAAGTTCTTCCGGACGGAACGATTGGAGCATGCGCTCCCAGCGGGTCGGTGAATCATACCGGGTGACAAAGAGATCGTATGCTTCCGAGTGCGTAATATTGAGACCGCCCCGCCCCGCCACCAGAAACTTACGCCCAAGCGAAGACTTTTGCTCAAAGATCCGCGTCTCAATCCCGGCGGTTGCCAAAATCTCCGCCGCCCGCAGACCAGCCGGACCGGCCCCAATCACCAGCGCTGCGTGCCGATTCACCGACTCAAATCCAGCATTCGTTCGATCGGTAAGACCGCCCGTTGCCGGACCGTCTCCGCTACTTCGATCTCCGGTTGGAGAAGATCGAGAGCATCCCGAAGTTTTTCGAGCGTATTCCGCTTCATGTACCGGCAGTCGGCACAGGAACAGTTGTCGGTCGGACCCGGAATAAAAGTCTTGTTCGGAACTTCTTTCTTGAGACGATGAAGCAATCCGGACTCGGTGACGATAATAATCGTGTCCGCACTGGAAGACCGGCAGAAGCTTATCATCTTCTCAGTCGAGCAAACCTCGTCCGCTAACATTCGGACCGCGTAAGTACATTCCGGGTGCGCGACAACGGGAGCACCTGGATAGACCTCGCGGATCGCATTGATGCTGTTTTGAGTAAACTCTACGTGCACATAGCAAGCTCCTCGCCACAGATCCATTTTTCGCCCGGTCTTCTCCATGACCCAGGAGCCAAGATTTTGATCCGGAACAAAGAGGATGTTGCGATCGGCTGGGGCGTTCTCGACTACTTTCATCGCATTGCCGCTGGTACAGATGATATCCGAAAGCGCTTTCACACCGGCGCTGCAGTTGATGTAGGCAATGACGTAGTAATTCTTGTGCGAATGCTTTTGTAAAAAAGCTTCTAGTTGGTCGGCTGGACAAGAATCGGAGAGCGAGCAACCAGCCTCTAGATCCGGCAGGATCACTTTCTTGGTTGGATTAATTATCTTCGCCGTCTCGGCCATGAAATGCACACCGCAAAATACGATGACATCTGCATCGGCCTCTTTCGCGCGATAGCTTAACCCGAGCGAATCGCCGACAAAGTCGGCGACGTCCTGAATTTCGGGCACCTGATAGTTATGCGCCAGAATAACAGCTCTTCGTTCGACTTTCAGCCTTCTGACCTCGGATGCCAGATCGTAGCCTTCTTTTAATGCAACCATGTAACGAATTTAATAATGACTATAATAGGTTTCGACTCCGAAGGGTTCAATCTCGTTTTCTCGAGCCTCCCCCTCCCCTCGCGATGACCCCTTTTCTCGCGAAATTGCGCTGGCCATTTACTCTGCCCTCACATTGCTACGATACCGCGTCCGCAGCCGGTTGCGTAACTTTTGATTTGCCGATCCTGAGGTTGGTTCTTCGGCCCTCGTCCGGAGAACTGTCATATCCCAGATTCCTGCGGCGCAGAATAACGGGTTATCGAGTTCAAAGGTCAGATCACTGTTCGTCTTTTCCGAAGGTCAGTGAATGAGCAATGCTTCCAGCATTTCCCCCTCCACCGCTTCCTGGTTGGGCTCCAACCGAACGAGCGCATCTGCTTGGGAGAGTGCAAACAGCGCATGCGATTCTTGCGGACCAACCAATGAAAAATGATCGCCCGTCAGCTTTCCCCGTAAATAGTGCGGACGCTCGCCAGGGTTCCGCAAACGCTGGGCCGCTATCACTTTCATCCGTACGTTCGGTTCGCCCCTCCAACCTTGAAGACGGAGCAACGCTGCTCGGACAAAAACGACAAATGTCACATAAGCGGAAACCGGGTTACCCGGTAAACCGAAAATCAACTTGCCCCCGAGCCAGCCAAACAAGAACGGTTTACCTGGACGGATCGCAACCCGCCACAGGGCTATCTCCGCCCCTAATTTTTGGAGGACCGGTTTGACTAAGTCTTTTTCTCCAACCGACACACCACCGGCAATTATGACTACATCGGATTGCAACGCTTCGCCCAGGGTTCGGATATGGGCCTCTTCGTCGTCCGGAATCGGATCAAAATGAACTGGTGAGCCACCGCTTTTGCGAACCAATTCGGAAAGCATGATTCCGTTGGTCTCATAGATTTCTCCAGGTCCCAAGGGGGTGTCTGGCTGGCGTAATTCGCTCCCGGTTACAACCACACTTACGCGCGGGCGACGATACGCCGTGACCCGACTCAGTCCCTGCGAAGCCAATAACGCCAGGCGTTGGGCGCTCAAGCGAGTGCCAGATTCTCCTACCTTTTGACCCTCGCAAAGATCGCCTCCGCGCAATCGAACGTTTTCACCCGGCTGCAGCTCGGTTCGGACAACAATTTCGTTACCAGATCGCTCCGCGTCTTCCTGCATCAGCACGGCGTCAGCGCCTTCCGGCAACGGCGCTCCCGTGAAAATTCGTACGGCGGTACCCGGCTTCACTCGGAGTTGCCGGTCGAGGCCCGCCGATTGTTCCCCCACCACGGCGAGGCGCGTTCCTGGCCGGACTTCGTGCGCAATGACTGCATAGCCATCCATGGATGAATTGTTGAACGCAGGTAGTGCGATTCGGGCGAATAAAGTGTTAGCCAGAATGCGATCTCCCGCCTCGGCAATTGGCACGTCTTCCGTGGCGAGCGTCCCGGTCGCATCCAAAATGCGCCGTAAGGTTTCTTGCTCAGTGAGCAGCATTGGAGTGCGGCGTTTCTGGTTTCAGCTCAAATGGCTGGCTCAACCGAATATCTCGCGACGAGGCGCCTACCTCAAGCTGATATCGGCCGGTTTCCGTCTTGAACTGGTGCGTCGTCGAATCGAAGTATTGGAAGGCGTTTTGCTCGACAACAAAGCTCACCTCTTTTTTTTCCCCCGGATTCAGCCAAACTTTGGCAAAGCCTTTGAGTTCACGCAGCGGCCGCTCCACCGCCGGCTCAATCGGATGCACGTACAACTGCGCGCTTTCCGCACCCGGCCGGTCGCCAATGTTCTTAACCTGACATTTCACCTGAATCGGTTGTCCAATTGAGGCAGCCGGCGAGCTGATTTGCATATCGGAATACTCGAACCCGGTGTACGAGAGACCAAATCCAAACGGAAACCGGGGTTCGATCGCGGTATGATCATAGCCTCGATAGCCGACAAAAATGCCTTCCGCATAGTCTACAGTTTTCCCTCCGTCCTGAGACGGATAGTTGGCTGCGGCTGGATTGTCAGCAAGAGCCTTCTCGAACGTAACCGGCAATTTGCCTGACGGATTAATATCGCCGGCCAACACGGTCGCCAGGGCCCGTCCTCCCTCCTGGCCCGGGTACCAAGCCTGCAACAATACCGGCACCTTATCCAACCAGGAACTCATATCGACATTCCCGCCGGAAAATAAGACCACCGCAGTTTGTGGATTCTTATCTGCTACATTCCGGATCAATGCGTCTTGTAGATTGGGCAACGCGAACGAGCGATCTGCGCCTTCGCCCTCGGTCCCATCATCGAAGCCGGCGGCAATGATTGCGACCTCATAGTCACGAATAGCGTCCGGTACCGCAAACGAAGCCCACGCAAACTGGGCGACTGCCGCTCCGCCACCATGGTTATGATAGTCGACGCGGAGCGAATAGGTCTTGCCCGCTTCCAAAGGGCGTATGGCGGTTACGGTTCGGGGAGCGTGATCCTGCCAATCGTCGATGATCAATTCGCCGTTCAGGAAGACGCGAATGCCATCGTCGGAACGCGCTCGAAAAGTATGTGGACCAGAGTCGGAGGCACGGATCATCCCGGTCCAACGAACAGAGAATCGGTCCGAGGATAATTGAGGTATCGGCATACCGGTCGCCCAATCAAAATCGATGTGCGAATCGACTCGGGTAAGAATCGGCCCCCCAGAAAGAGTCGGATTATCGAAGAACTCGGTCTTGAGTCCGGGCTCTAAGTTTCCGTGATCGGCAGAATGAAAAAACTGAGCCGATTCAAACGAACCAACTCCCGTACCAAAATAATCTACCTTTACTTCCGAACCGAACAATGCCCGCAAACCTTCCACCAGGTTGACGGAGTTTATCGGGTAGACGAACGAGCTTCCCCAACCGGTTGGGACTCCGGGACGGGCATCCGGACCGAACACTGCGACGCTGTGGATGTTTTTGCGATCCAGCGGCAGGAGCTTCTTTTCGTTCTTCAATAGGACGATCCCTTCCTGAGCAACGGCTAGCGCTGTGGCCGCACTCGTTGGGTCATTCTGTGGAATAGCCGAATCCAGCTGTGGGCGATCGAGGAATCCGTTACCGACGACTAACTGCAGAATTCTGCGGACCTTGTCATCAATTTGGCTCTCGGAGATCTGGTGTCTCTTTAGCAGCGCGGAAAGTGCGGCCGGATTGAAATACTTCCCCGATGGCATTTCTAAATCGAGTCCACCAGTGGCCGCCGCTAATGTATCATGGGTGGCGCCCCAATCCGACATCAGCACACCAGAGAAACCCCATTCGGTTTTGAGCACCTGGAGGTTGAGAAACCGGTTTGCGGTACAGAATGAGCCGTTTACCTGATTGTAAGCGTCCATCACCGCTCCCGCTTTCCCTTCTTTCACCGCCGCTTCGAATGCCGGCAAATAGATCTCTCGAAGAGCGCGCTCTCCCACAACGGCACTGATTTCCATCCGATTGAATTCCTGGTTATTCGCCGCGAAATGCTTGACCGTCGCTACGACGCCTTGGCTTTGCACCCCACGAACAAACGGTACGACCATCTGGCTTGCCAGATACGGGTCTTCACCGGAGAGATATTCGAAGTTTCGACCGCAAACCGGGACCCGATTAATGTTCAGTCCGGGAGCAAGCAGTATATGGATGCCGCGCGCGCGACAATCGCGACCCATCGAGATCCCCTCCCTTGCCGCCATTAGCGGATTCCAGGTCGCCGCCAAAGCGATCCCAGCCGGATAACGAGTACTCGGAAGATCTTGGCGCACCCCCACCGGGCCGTCACTCATCCGAATCTCAGGCAGCCCAAGTCGCGGGATTGGCCTGATCGACATGGCATGGATCCCTCCGATGTACTCCAACTTCTCTTCCAAGGTCATTCGACCCAGCAGATCGTTCACGCGATCATCGATCGAGTCCGCACTTAAGACCCTTATTCCGGACAACGCGACTGCGGCTAACACCGCCAAACTACCGATATTCCGGGGCACGAAACGACCATATGTTCTCGTCCCCCTGGTTCGAAAGAGTGATCCCTCACATCTGGTCTGGTTGCGCATCCTGTTCAAATTTCAGCGAAGCGTGCATTTGTAAAGCGAGTGATTCCCGATTGGGCCCCGAAAACCGAACTATCCATCCCCGAAACAGATTGACACTTTCGCCTGCCGTCCTTTACCGTTTGGGGTGCCTGTCCACGTTCTCGCATTCGTGGCGCGCAAGCTCACGGGCATCGACGAACTCACTGGAGGAAAACTCATAAGTACGACGGTAAGTCCCACGCCGGAGCCTCCGTTCAACGGGGCCGAACTGGGTATGCTCGCCCATCTGTATCGAGGCGAGATGTATCGCAGCAAGGTCTGGCGCACGCGACTCGATGCAACGACCAACTGGGCCGTAGCGACCACCGGCATCGCGCTCTCGGTCGCCTTTAGCAATGCCGGGAACTCGCCCCTTCCTCTCGTTCTGGTGGCGCTGATGGCTCTGGTGTTCCTGGCCATTGAAGCCCGTCGATATCGCTACTTCGACATCTGGCGCACACGCGTGCGACTGATGGAAGTTTCGATGTACGGACCGCTTCTTCGGCTCCAAGGGGTGCGCGTTGACAACGGTTGGAACGAGGTCCTGGCTCGCGACTACGAGCGACTTCACTTTCACATAAGTTTTTGGGAAGCTGCCGGCCGCCGGCTGCGACGCAATTACTCGTTCCTGTTTGGGGTTCAGGCGGTCAGCTACATACTCAAAATATGCATTCACCCGACGCCGGTCAGGTCGCTCGACGAGTTGTGGCAGCACGCGTCGATCGGTCCGCTTCCTGGCCAGGTAGTGTTAGCGATAGGTATTCTCTTCCACGCCGGATTGGGCGCATTGGCGCTCCTGACCTTGAAGGGACAGCGCGCAGCCGGGCGAGTAGTACGGGCGGCCGACGACCAAGACGCAACGACGAATTTGCGGATCGATTGAAGTCAAGAGAACTTTCCTGCGCGGCGTGCGCGCCGATCACCCGTTCGTCTGCAACGAGTCGTCCATAAAGCGGCTCAGTTCCGGATCCGGTTTCCACAGCCCATTTGCATATTCGGTCCAACCTTCCTGGGCAACGTAGCGGTGTGCGCACACGAGTTCCTCTTGGCTGAACTTCCGGTCGTTAAGCTCCATATTGGGCCGGACGACACAACTGCGACCGGGGTTGGGGCGCAGAAGATCCATGTAGATCTTGGCTGGAGTAATGATGACTAGTGGACGCATGTGGAGCCCCCTCAATCTCATCGACCGAAATGCGATCGACTAAAGAGTTTTTGCTCCGGGTCCTTCCTTACGGCCCGGCATTTCTTGCCGTCCCATGCGATCGGCATCCTGTCGTTGATTGTCCTGGCCGTTGCGATCTTTGGACGTTACGCCCGTAGCCTCGACGGCGGATGGCTTCGGGCGTATGAGAAGGTCCGCAGCGGACACTCACGATCCGCAGCACCCGAGGATTCGACGCCCGTCAAGTGCCGCAGAATCGTGCAGAGATTTTGGGGACGCTCCGGTAGAGCCTCTCGCGGAGGCCGACAAGCACAGCGGACGCCTGAACAAGCGCGTCAGAATCGGCTGTTACGAAGCCATGCTGGCCAGCACCGTCCACGTTTCGGTGTTCGGATCGAACCGTTCGTGGCCATCAAGGGTGAGTGCCGGCCGCGCGGAAGGCTACCATTTGCATCACCCACGCGCCCGAACTATCGAGGGGCGCGCTCGCACTGTATAAACCGGTCGCCGTCACAACTCGGTCCTCCGCGATCTGGCCGTCTGGCTCGCTGTGCACTCGCTCAGCAAAAGTCGCACCCGCGGCGGCCGTGAACGTCTGGACGATATTGGCACCGACTAACAGATCCGTCCGATTGGTGGTGGCAACAACGCCGCTATCGCTTGTCGCGCCAGAGCTTTGCGTCTGTCCGGCGATCACATCCACCGGATTGACCCTATCAATCCCGCTATATTCCAAGATCCGAATATCTGGATACTGCGCTGTCTGGCTGAAAGTAACCGTCACGGTGTTCGCGCCCGACGATGCGACGTTCTTGGCGTAGTAGATGGATAGCGACAAGCCACCGTCGGCACTTGTTTGGGTTGGTCCCACCGCTAACTGATAGACGTTTCCGGCGGTATCCTTCACGGAGCTAACCTGGGCGGTCGTATCGTTCCATGCCACGACAACCACGTTCAGATTCCCCGCTGTCTGCGCCCCAGGGTAATGCACCGGCACTGAAGCAGCCGAAGGCGGATCGTTATACGCGGCCTGCACAAATTTAGGCGTCGACGAGATCGGAGTCGGAGTCGCTATTGGGGTTGGGGTCGGAGTCGCTTGGGGCGTTGGGGTTGGAGTCGCTTTGGGCGTTGGAGTTGGAGTCGGTGTCGGTGTTGCGCTCGGCTTGGGTGAAGGAGAAGGTGTTGGCGTTGCACTCGAAGACGGCGTAGGGGTGGCACTCGCCGAACCGTATTCATACGCGCCAATATCCCAAGCACCATCAGCACCGCGTACATTACCGTCCATGTCCACGTTATAGGGTGCTCCCAGTGCCACGCCCGCATTGATCGCCGGCGAACCAGGCGCTAAATGATAGTCAAAGCTAGTGTAGCCGATGAAAGGATTGGAGCCACCAATCAAATTGTGGTCACTCACCCAGCCGCTCCCTAGCGTGACCGTACAACCGTAAACAATGTTGTTTTTGAACGCGCAGCCGCTGTAAGCTCCGGGCGAACCAAGTTGCACCCCGATCGGAAGATCCACGAAGGTGTTGTTGTAGACCAGAATGCCGGTGTTACCTGTGTTGGTGAACTGGATACCGCGGCCAGAGTTCTTCGGGATGCTGCCGTTATAGAAAAGGTTCCCGTAAATCGCAATGTTCGCGTTATCCGAATCGTTGAAAAAGAGACCCTCAACCTGGATATCGTAAAGCTTGTTCTGGCGAAAGGTGCTGTTCGTGATCTTCCCGCAGTAGATGACGTTGGTGTGGAACTGGGCCGGGTTCAGTGAATTTTGGCCGTGAAATGAGCAATTTTCGATAAGCGCGTGATCAGCCAAAGTTAGATACATGGCCGCATCGCAGCCGTTCATGACCTCGCAATGCTGCACTGTGATATTGCTCATCGTACCGCTTGTCGGCGTCAGATCGAACCCGCGTACGTCACCAGTTTCGGTGATCAAACCAGGACCGTTCACTTGGATGTAGCGAAGCGTCACGTTAGTCGCCGTGGCTTGATCAATCTCGACCCCTGATGAGTTGTCGGCAATGTTGATGCGCCAGCCAGCGTCAATTCTCCCGTCGACCGTGAGAAAGCTCCCTATTCCTTGGTTGATGTAGATTCCCGTATGGTCCGTCGGGACGGTTTGAATAACTTGAGAATCGAATCCTGGCTTCCAGCCGGAGGCAAGGACAGCGGTAGTGTCAGACGCTCTCACGCGCTTAATCGTAATTGGGGCGGATGCTGTCCCGGACTTTCCTGCCGTGAAATATCCATACGACCCGCCAGCAACGTAGATGGTGTCACCCGGAGATACGCTCGACCAATTTATCTTAGAAAAATCGGTCCACGCGTTGTTCCAGTCCGCGCCGATATTGGCTCCAGTCGCGGAGCGATTGACATACCAGACAGCAGCGTGCGCAGACATCGCGCACATCAGCCACACGATCGCAAATAAGATGCCCGTCCGGACGGTTTTAGGTGACCCTTTGGTGGATGCCGCAGGTTTGTTGTGAAAGTCATCGAGAACACAACGAGCAACCAAGAACGGCGATCCGACCGGCAGCAGGTGAAATAAATGCAAAAAGCCCGGTTTCATAAGCCCGGACAGTTCTCGCTCCTGCAAAGATGTCAAACAGAAATTTGTCCTAAACTCGCTTAATTTGATAAAGTATAATCAATTTCAGGACACAATGTCATCAATTTACATCGGTATTTGTCCAATTCATGTACAAATCACAATTCATTTTGGATGAAAAACGCGAAATTACTGGGGAGGGCGCAGCGCCGAGACACAACGATAGGACCAGGCTTCAATTGGCTAAGAACCCTTGATCCCTTTTGAGAACGTTCACGGAGCTAACATCCTCACAACGAAAGTCAAATACAAAGTTGATCGGCGAGGCATCCGCCTCCCCTTTTGGCCGCCGCAGCTGCCGCGGCCAACGAGCCGCCCTACTAGACGCTCTTCCTCCACTCGGTAGTCAGCTCTCGCGGGCAACATCCCCAAAAGACCGGCGCTTGCTCATTCGCCTGTTTGGCATTTCTCAAATGCCATAACCCTTCTAGAATCTGTCAAGATTTGTTGACTGACCCCTTTCTGCCGGCCCTACCTTAGGCGGATTCTCGGTAGGTGATCGGAATCGTGAACACTCCGCTAACGGATGGCTTGAAGTTCCATCGAATCCTCACCCAGCGTTGCGCGGACTCGGCCAGCAATAGCGATGAATCTGAGACTATATTGATTTCGCTAATCGCGCCTTGCTCGACCCGGACCCGAAGCAGGACGTTTCCGCTGATGTGCCATTTCAAGGCATTGCGGGGGTATTCCGGGGTCTGATTCCTTGTCCGGGCGACTGAACGGGGTCGCGCGGGGCAGGAGTCCGCTGCGCTCATCAACCCATTGACGGTGGCTTAGTGTTGCAGATTCGAATCTTTTCTGACGGTTTAGCTCTTTTTGTATTGTTTGAAGCTAGACGACAACACAGTGTGATCCCATGGGGTGGATCATTGAAGAAAAATACGACCGTAGAACGCGACGCCACCGATTTTGAATCATCAGAGTGAATCGCCCGATTAATTTTCCAGCTTTAGTTCTTTTATTGCTCTTCGCTTTGATGCTTCTGCTCAACGGCAGCGCAATTCTTTCGTGGGCTTCACGGCCCATGACCGGTTCGGGGAGGGCAATCGATGGGCCGGCTGTGGAGAAAGCAAGCTTAGGTCACCCGCCTGTCGTTGGACTATTTCCCGATCCGGTTGAAATCAAGGTATCGGCAAATTACCAGCGAGAATATTCCTCTATCGACGCCGGACTCAACAAAGTCATTGAGAAGCTGAGTGACGTGCCCAATTCCCCAAAGAATCAAATGCACCCGCATGAATACAAGCTCACGGCAAATCTTATGACCCGGATCCATTCCCGACCTGTACACTTGGGCGAACGCGGGCTCTCGCAAAAGGTCGGTGCTCTTTGGCAAGAAGTTCGGATCAATGGACGAAGGCTCAAAAAGCGGGTTACGAGTTTGCTGCGTTCTGTGCAGCACCCTGGTTCCTAGGCGCCCGGATCTAATTCGAAGCAAATTGCCAGCGCGACCGGTCTTTATTACCATTACCGGCGGCATACCGGAAACTGGGTCCAACGCTGGAAGCGGAGACTGGCTAGGCGCATCCGGTGCGAGTAAGTTGTCGCTTTAGTGCGCGCTTCGGTCGGTCAGCAGAAACAAATTTCAGGGTGTCTGTCCAAAGCGTGGAGCGAGCGGGGCGAAGTGAGGGTACGAGCAGCTGGCGCGCAAATCGTGGAGCGCGTGCGAACAATTCTTAACGGCTACGCCCCTTCGTCGTCAGTTTGTTTTACGGACGTTTCGTCGCCTTCAGTCTTGTCCCACTCCAGATCTTCAGTGTCTCCGTCCTCATCTTCCGGCTTAGTGCTCTCTCCTTCGGGATTCATAATGAATTGCTCCCGTGTGGCTTTCAACAGTGGCTCTATGATGCGCAGAAGTGCGGCAGCCGCAACCTTTAGCTCTGCTTTGCTCGCCTGAGAGTTTTCTTCCACTGTTAACTCCAGGAGCAATATCATGTGTTTTTCGCTCTTAACCGTGATACTCTTGGTTGTTGGGCGATGCGGTGTGGCAGACGCCGCGGCGCCCGGCTGTCAAACCTTCTCGAGCTACTATTTCGGATGCTCGAAGCAACCGGAGCGAATTTCGGGCCGGCAGGAGAAATGATATGAACGACAAAAATGAGCAGAGCCAGAGCCAGGGCCAAGAAGTAACGCCCGATCCCTTCCCCGAGTTGGACAGCTTCATTCTGGGGCTAACTCCCGAGCGGCTCAAAAATACGTCGATCGAGGATGCTCGGCGGGAAGAGAACTTCCGCTTTGCGGACCAGTTGCATGCCAAGGCTTTAGCGCGCGGCGAAAATAACGCAATCGAGCTAGACCGGCTGGTCCAGGGAAGAATTTCAACGGCGAGGTCTTCCGATTATTGGTAGAGCCTTGGCTGCTCGCGTGAGTCGGAAGATCCAACATAGGCCCAACCATTGCCTACGATTCCTCTTCCTCGTCACTCTCTTCACTGTGCGAGCCTTCCTCTTGGATCTTTCGAAGCGCCTCTGTCATGTCTTCGAGCTCAACCCAAACATCAAGGCTTACGTAGATCGGGGCGCGCTGCGCAGTCGCCATCGCGATACAATCGCTGGGCCGCGCATCGATCTCGATGATCTTCTTCTGTTGCGATTCGTTCTCCGCACTGAGGACAAGTCTCGCAAAATAGGTGCCGCGCTTGAGATCGTTGACGATTACCCTTTCGATCTTTGCTCCCAGCGCTCGCAAGATGTTCGCTAGCAGATCATGGGTGAGCGGTCGCTCCTTGTGCGTGCCTTGCTTGAACATCGCGATCGCCGCCCCAACGCTCTGATCAACCAACATCACGAAAACCTTGTCCTCGTTGCCAAGAAAAACCGCGCAGCCGCCGCTGGTCGCAGCGAGACCGCGGACCTGCACTTCGATAACTGGCTTACTCATACTGCAGGTCTCGTCACTCGCCTTCCCGTCAAGATCCGAATTGCTTTCAACGGGTGATCAAAAACCAAAACCATTCAATCTAGGCCCTAAATCCGCTGGATCCAAATCGTTGACCCCACCGGACCATCACGCAATTTAACCCCGAGTAACCACTGTTCGAGCGGGTGGCAAAGTCTTCGGAGGGTTACCTATTCTTCCTGACAAAACAGCGGAGTAATAAAGCCATCGATAGGAGGCGACTTCTGACTGAAAATGGACTACTTTCTGTTGACCTAGAATCTCGATTCTACGCGGTTCTCAAAGGCTGCTCAAGTGGCCTAGCGTTAAATCCACGCCGATCGAAGTCCCGGGAACCGAAACGGCCAAAGGCCGCGGAAGTGTTCGAAAGAGCGGAAAGCATCGAAATGGCGTTCTTACGCCTAGTAGGTATCAAATGAACGAATTCACAGCCAAAAACGAGCAGGCCTTTCTTGACGCCTGCGGAGCAATAGGTGTTGAGCCTAACGCAATAATTGAGCCGCATAAAGAGCGATACCTGGTGTCGGAATTCTTAAAAGATCCAGTGTCGTGGCTGAAAACTGAGCTCCTGTATTACTCTTACACGACGCCGGAAGAGGCC
>Ga0070698_100002256_pt1 | contig 21330 bp, 13 predicted proteins | sample KBSK1502metaG_FD_65477 | JGI IMG/M metagenome (GOLD analysis project Ga0070698, IMG submission 65477) | Corn, switchgrass and miscanthus rhizosphere microbial communities from Kellogg Biological Station, Michigan, USA - KBS K1-50-2 metaG | ecosystem: Host-associated > Plants > Roots >...
TCAGCTCCATTGCTGCGCATATCTGCTTTCAATTTTTCTATCCAGTCATTTGCAAAACTTGTCGTCCGTTTACTTTCGTAAATTATTTTACCACATTCTTGCCCAAAATTGTTTCGAACGGTTTGAATGCAGTCTGCACCACGAACCCCTTTCCCAACTTCGGTTATTATATCAAATGGAAATGTTGATCGTAACATTTCTTCAAGCGCCAGTTCCTGCACTTCGCCCTGCAATTGCATGCTCCCTTGTTCAGCCTTACGTCTCATCTCTTCTGCCAATTTTTTCTGGTCATCCAATTGCTTTTCCATTTCTTTTAAGCGCAGCTGGAATTCAGTTTCTTTAGCCGTAATTCTTTGTTCTTCCAACTTCCTTATTTCTGTTGAAAGCTTTTCTCGTTCTTCCTGTAATTTTTTTTGAACAGATAATTCGAGTTCAGCTTCTTTGTTTTTTAATTCCTGTTCTTTCCTGAGAAATTCAACTTGCTGTTGTCGTGCTTCTTTCAATTTTTCTTCATTGTCTTTGTTATTCTGTTCGAGTTGACGCAATTGAATTTCAAAATCAGATGAAATTTTTTTGCGTATAGATTGCTCGGTTTCCTGCTGTATTTTTTTTCTTTCTTCAGCTAATTGTGTATTAAAGGCTTCTTCTTTTTTGCGTTGCCATTCTTTCATTTCATCACGCAATTCTTTTTTTACATCTTCCCGCAAGCTTTCATTCAGCTCAAATTCATGACTGCAATTCGGGCATTTTATGGTTGTTGACATTTAAGTTTCTAATTTGCTACAAATTAAAGAAGGTTTTAGCGAAAAAATGAAAAGGCTTATCTATGTCACAGATCGTTACTATCACATTTAATCCCTGTATAGATAAAAGTGCATCAGTTCCTAATCTGATCCCTGAAAAAAAATTAGGTTGCTCAGAACCTCGTTTTGAACCCGGCGGTGGAGGCATTAATGTAGCAAGAGCGATCAAAAAACTGGGTGGTGAAGCTACTGCTATCTATCCTTCTGGCGGTTATACAGGCAAATTTTTTAACGAGTTGCTGGCTAAAGAAAAAATACCGGCAATTGTTATTGAAATAGAAAACCCTCTTCGTGAAAATGTTATTGTGTTGGAAGAAAGTTCAAACAATCAATACCGGTTTGGGTTTCCCGGTGCAAAACTATCTTCTAATGAATGGCAACAATGTATTGATGCAATTGATAAAATAGAAAATGCAGAATTTCTTGTAGCAAGTGGCAGTCTGCCCGAAGGCGTACCGGATGATATTTTTGCAAGACTTGCAACCATTGCAAAGAAAAAAGATATTAAGCTGGTAGTTGATACTTCCAAAGCAGCATTGAAACAAGCTGCGAATGAGGGTGTTTTTATGTTAAAGCCAAATTTAAATGAACTGAGTTTATTGCTCGGAAGAAGAGAATTAACTATTAATGAAGTTGCTGCAGCTGCAAAAGAAGTTATAGAAAAAAAGTATTGTGAAGTTCTTGTAGTTTCATTAGGAGAAGAAGGAGCCTTGTTGTTTACTGAAAACAAGGAACTAAGAGTTTTTCCGCCAAAGGTTGAAAAGAAAAGCACGGTAGGAGCCGGAGATAGTATGGTGGCCGGTTTTGTTTTAAGTTTATCACAAGGAAAAAATTTTGAGGAAGCTTTGCGATATGGGGTTGCTTGCGGTACGGCGGCAACCATGCATCCGGGTACAGAGTTATGTAATAAAAAAGATGCTGATGATCTCTATCAAAAAATCATCAATGACTATAAATGATAAAAACTTCATTTTGACTTTTATCCTGAGCATATATAGAATTTGTCTTCATAATTTGTATAAATAGTAAAAACCTTAACCCGGGTAAGTACTTTTTCTATGTGCGACGAAACATCAAAATTACCTTGTCATTAAGACTGAAGTTTTTTGAGAATAACTATTTTATTCGCCTGAGCTGATCTGACATTTGAAACAGATTTTTCGTAACTTTCTTTTTTGCAGAGCATGATCAATTCGCCTGAACTGTCAAGCCAAAATACTGTATCCCTTGATTTCCTTTCCTCCATTGAAAATCAGGCATATCATTTATTTGAACAGGCGCCAGCCGCAATTGTAATTTTAAAAGGACCTGAATTTGTTTTCGAGCTTGCTAATACAAGAGCCTTAGAGATCATCGGCAGAACCCGGGAAGAAGTAATAGGCCGCAAACTTGAAGAAGCTTTGCCTGAACTCAGCAGCCAGGGTTATATTGATTTGATAAGGATGGTATATAATTCAGGCGAAAAATACATATCTGAGGAATCACCAGTTAGTTTTATTGTTAATGGAAACAGGAAGGATACATATGTAAAATATGTTTTTCAACCATTAAAAGACGATGAAGGGATCATAAAAGGAGTAATGGTTTTAGGTGATGATGTGGGGCAACAGGTTTTAGCAAGAAAGCAAATTGAAGAAAGCGAAGCCGTATTAAGAAAAACAAAAGAACAACTCGAGTTAAGTATTAGTGCGGGTAATATTGGTATATGGCATTGGGATGTAAGAAAAAATGTAATGACGTGGAGTAAGGAACAAATGGAGATGTTTGGTGTAGAAAAAGATGAGTTTAAGGGTGAAGCTGAAGATTTCTTTAAATACGTTGTTGAAGAGGACAAAGAAAAGATCAAGGCAGCATCAAGATTGGAATTTGAGCGATCAGATAACCAGTATGAGTTCCGGATCAAACGAAAAGATGGTGAAATAAGATGGATCGAATCCCGGTCCAAAACTTATATGGATGAGAGGGGAAACCCGGAATATATTACAGGTATCAATTTAGATATTACTGAATCTGTGCTTGCAAGGGAAAAAATAAGGGCAAGCAAAGAAAAAAACCGGTTGTTCATAGAATATGCCCCGGCAGCTATGGCCATGTTTGATAAAGAGATGAGATATTTATCTGTAAGCAAACAGTGGATGAAGGAGTATGACCTTACAGGTGATATTATCGGTAAAAAACATTATGAGTTATTTCCCAACATTCTTCAGCGGTGGAAAGATGTGCATAGCCGCTGTCTTAAAGGTGCAGTAGAAAAATCGGATGAAGATTTTTATGTAAAAGATGATGGTGCGCCTGTATGGCTTAAATGGGATGTACATCCATGGTATAGTGCAACGAATGAAATTGGAGGCATTGTCATATTTACTGAAAACATTACTGAACGAAAAGAAGCTGAACAAGTCATTAAAGAAAGCGAAGAACGTTTCCGGACTATGGCTAACGAAGCTCCTCTTTTTGTATGGGAAACTGATGAAAAATTGCAAACTACATATCTCAATAAAGCTGGTCTTGAATATTTTAACCTGGATGAGTCGATAAAAATGCCTGCCCTATCCTGGAAAAAATATATTCATCCTGATGATATTGAAAAAGTATTAAGAATAATGAACGAGGCTGCAAGGCTGCATGAGTCGTATACTTTAGAAATGCGATTGAAGAATGGATCAACCGGCGAGTATCGCTGGTTCCTTGATAAAGGTGCGCCACGATATGCCGGTGAAAAATTCTCAGGTTTCATAGGCACCACTCTTGATATTCATGACAGGAGAGAAGCTGAAAAGGAATTAGAAGATAAAGTAAAACGACGCACTCAGGAATTAAATCAGCAAAACATACTTCTGAAGCAACAAAATAATCTTGTTAAAAAGATCCTTGATTCTTCAGTTGATCTTATTGGAGTTTACGACACTGAGACGAGGATCATTTCTATCAATCGATCTTCTTTGAATGCTATGAAGGCAAAAGAAGAAGATGCATTAGGGAAAAAACTAGTAGATGTGATTCCCCAGATGAAGGATACACAAGGTTATAAGGATCTGTTAAGGGCAATCGGTGGCGAAACTATACACAACGAGATCTATTATTCCCCGATCTCAAATAGATATTATGAAAATACGCTGCTGCCACTTAAAGATGATAACGATCAGATCTATGCAGTATTGGTGATGGCACATGATAACACCGATCTGATAACATCAGCAAAAAAATTAAATGAAGCTCAGCAAATAGCATTTATGGGACACTGGGATTGGGATGTGATATCAGGCAAGGTTACATGGAGTGATAACATGTACAATGTATATGGAATAAATACTGATGAGGAAATCAATTTGGAAACGTTCATATCTCATGTTCATCCGGATGACCAGGCAAATGTGCAGGCAAATATTGAATATGCGTTTCAAACACAAACTTTCAATGACTTTTTTCATCGCATCATTACTCCGGCAGGTGAAACCAAAACCATACATGCCCGTGGCGAAGTGATGGTTGATAAAAATGGAAAAGTGACCCGGATGGTCGGTACCGGGCAGGATGTTACAAAACAGAAATCAATAGAAACGCAATTAATTGAAACAAGTAAAAAGTTTGAGGAACGGAATCGCTTTGTTGAAAAGCTGATTAGCTCCTCGCTGGATCTGATCATGGTTGTGGATAAAGATCTGCGGTTTATTACCATCAATAAAAAGGCCGAATCAGTTCTGAGAAAAATCATTAAAGATGGACCAATAATTGGTGAAAAAATCACAGATATTAATCCATCGTTGATTGGCACCCAGCCTTATCTTGATTTGATCGAGGCATTCAAAGGAAATATAATTATTCGTGATAAAGTGAAGTCTACTGTGGGCGAAGCTCAATATTATGAACATAATTATGTTCCCCTATATAATGAAGACGGCGAAGTATATGCCGTTATGATAATCAGTCATGATATCACAGAGAACATCCGGCAAATGGAGGAATTGAGGAAGTTGTATGAATCGGATGTACAAAAAAATAATTTCATCGCAATGGCGAGTCATGAATTGAAAACGCCGATCACATCTATCAAAGGATATGTGCAATTGCTCTTAAATGCTTTTAATAAAGAAAAAGAAACACAAAAGCCACTACCACCATTGCTTGTACGTTCTTCGCTGATCAGTGTCGATAAACAGATTGCAAGATTGACAAGACTTATATCGGAGCTGCTTGATCTTTCAAAGATTGAAACAGGTACGCTGGAATTAAAGAAAGAAAAATTTAGCTTGAATGAATTAGCTATAGAAACAGTAGAGGATATTCTTTATACAAATACAAAGCATACAATAAATCTATTTCACGATTTTCGTGAATTTGTATATGCAGATAAAGACAGGATAGGGCAGGTGATGATCAATTTTTTAACGAATGCGATCAAGTATTCGCCCAATAGTGACAAGATAGATGTATCGATCACAAGGGTCGCAAATGATGAGATGGCTTTTAGTGTAAAAGACTATGGGATCGGCATTGATAAGGATGAACAGGAAAAAATATTTGAACGGTTTTACCGTGCAAAAGGCAGAGAAGAACAAACTTATCCGGGCTTTGGTATCGGCCTGTTTATAGCCAAGGAATTCGTTCAAAAACATGGAGGCCGTTTAACTGTGGAAAGTGAAAAGGGTAAAGGCTCGACTTTTACATTTACCTTGCCGGTATATTAAATTGATAAAATGAATAATGAAGTTTTGATATTAGTATTGGATGATGACCCGGATATCTGTGCTATGCTTAAGCTGGTTCTCGAATATCATGGCTATGGAGCTGAAGAGGCTGAAGGTGAAGAAAAAGCGAAAGCAGTTTTATCGGCAAGAAAAGTTGATCTGATCATTATGGATATGCTTTTATCCGGTGCTGATGGTACTGATATATGCCGTCGGTTGAAACAGGATGAACAAACTTTATCCATTCCTATACTGATGTTTTCGGCTCATCCAAATGCACAAAAGATCTGCATGCAAGCGGGAGCTGATGATTTTATTGCAAAGCCATTTGAGATGAATGAACTTATGGAAAAGGTTGTTTTTTTTCTTGAACGAAAAAAAGTACAGCAGGATTAATAGCGATTTTATATATACCCTTCTTCAGGTTTTCTTTCTTCCATGCTCCAATAATATCTTGTTGTTACAAGGTGACCGATCACATCAAGCATAGTTTTTAAAATAAGAAAAGTAAGTGCAGGCGTCCATCCTAAAAATTTTGGAAGAAGAATAGTAAGATGCATTGGCACAATACGCAGGTAAGGTGTCATGAACAAAGTGCCGATATTCCTGGAGTCATTTGAGTATATTGTTTTGTTTTGGATAAAATGAATGACCTGTTGAAGCAATATTCCGCTAATCGCCAATTTCATATAAGTAAAATTGGTATCCGAAAGTTTAAAATCAACCAACAGGAATACAAAATAAACAAGATGAAAGATGCCATAATGAAAAAGAAAGAAAAAAGGTAAGCACCCTTTTGCCTGCCGTACAGTTGCCGGCTTGCCATTTATTTTCATATTGCTGACATCTGCATTCTTAAGTGTGAGCATATCAAGAAAATTAAAAATACCGATAAGCACACTTTGACACCAGTACAACCAGATTATAGTTGTGTATTGTTTCGGATCATCTTTAAATTCATAAATAAAAAAAACGTTCAGGAGAATAAGCGTCCAGAACGCAGGATCCCTGGCAATTTTTTGTAATGGTGACATTTGATTCAAAATAAAAAAGGTTGAGAATTTACCCAACCTTTGTTCAATTTTATTTTACGATCAGTTTATGCTGATGGAGTACTTGCTTAGCATACCATAGCGGGTGGTAAATTGATTATCTGTGGTGTTTGCCGAAACATAGTAAGTGCCTGGTGCTATGATTATACCTGCATTTAATATCAGCGGATCATTTATTGCAGATACCAAGGCTCCCTCGTTATTATAGATCTTTAATACAAGATCGAGATTACTGCCTTCATTATTTGCACCAACACTGGCCGGCACTAAAGAAAGAGTTTTTGTTGTATTAATATTTATTGAGAAGAAATCAATATCTGTACTGTTATTGATCAATCCTGTCTTTGATGTACTCAGCGCAGTTGCATTGGATGTGGTATTTGAGTATTCATCGCTTATCAATCCAACTACTGCGGCAATTTTGGCTACATCATCCTGCATGGTAGTGGCAGAAAGAGAATTGGGTCCATAATGCCACAGTGATAAGTTTTCATTGTATGATGCACCCATGATCGGCGCCCATCCAATTTCACCAGAGCCTTGTCCCCAGTTGTAATCTGAAATTTTTATTCCGTTTTCATCATATACCGATTGATGTCTTAAACCTAAGGTATGTCCAGCTTCATGTGAACATGCTTCAGCAATTCTTTTTACATCATATCCAAGTAAAGAAGAAAAGACAAAACAAGGTGTATTATTTCCCCAGGTAAATGAATTAGTATAAGATACACCACCTGCCTGGCCAAACCATTCCCATGATTCGGTAATGACCACTCTCATTCTTTTTGCAGGATTGCCGCTGTTATAAACAGCTTCATCTGTAGTAACAGTAATATTAAAAGGCGCATAGTCTGTTATAACTCTCTGGAAAATGAGAGTAATTTCTTCGGCATTCATGTTAGCCGGCGCACAATTTATAGCGCCATTTGTATTCCACATTGTGTTTGCAACATACTGACCATTGAAATCAAGATATATAACATTAGCTGCCGGAGGAGGTGTTGGAGAAGTGCCACCACCCGTGCCACTTGTTCCGCTGCCCGGTTTCCCTTTACCCGCTTCATTATTTATTGCGGGTCGCTTGGTCATGTTAAATTCGGAAATACCAAAGCTGCATGTTTCTTTTTCTGTATTAGAAGTGGATAAGTGCTGCTTGTCAAATGTTTTTGAGCATGATGCCAGCAATAGCAGGCACGGGATTAATAGGTTTTTCAAGGTGGATCAAATTTTGGTTTTTAAGGATTTGGATATTGTAAAGTATAACGCAGGGATCTTGAATAAATTTTGAATGCCCAAAAAATCAGCTTGAAAAGCTGAATATTAGGGTTTAATAGAGGAGTGTTTAAAAACTATTTGATTGAAATTAAGGGGGATTGAAGTCTGATGTTTTAACAGGAATAGAATATAAAATCCCGGTGATGTGGGGATAAGGAATAATTCAAAACATGTACTTTAAGGAACTTACAGATGCTTACGCAAATGATCTTTTTTTAAAGAGGACTGCCTGATAATAAGATCAGAACGGACAATGATCCTGTTTGTGATTTGTAATGTGTTTTTGTTATTTAATTGGTCGATCAGGTTGCGGGCTGCGATCTCTCCAAGGTCTTTTCCCGGATAATTAATTGTAGTAAGACGGGGTTGCACAAGTTTACTGATATCATCGTTATTGAAACCAACTACAGCAATATCTGCAGGTATATTTATACCATGATCATTTAAGACTTGCATACATATTGCCGCTGAAAAATCATGTGTAATAAAAATTCCATCGGGAAGAGGATTCATCTTCAGTATCCGGTTAGCATTTTCAGTAGCTGCTTTTTCACTAAGATCATTTATGATCACCAGCTTTTCATTATATGCTAGCCCATTATCATGCAAAGCTTCTTTATATCCCCTGTGACGCTCCCGGTAAACATTTCGCTTGAGGCTGGAGGTTGCAATTACAATTCTTTTGCAACCTTGTTCAATGAGGTGTTGTGTAGCCTGGTATCCGCATTTGTAATTATCAATAACTACAGAGGTATTATAATCATTATTCTCTTCAACCCTGTCAAAAAACACAAGCGGTATCCCTTTGTTATTAAAAGGCTGAAAATGATCAAGATTTTCTGTTTCGAATGTAAGAGAAGCAATCAGGCCATCTACACGTTGGTTAAAAAAATTCTCTGCATTTGCAATTTCTTTTTCAAGATTCTCCGATGAGTGTGCAATAAGAAGATTGTAGCCTGCTGCAGTAGTAATTTTTTCAATGCCTGATAATACTGATGTAATAAAACTGCTGTTTAATTCGTGAACAAGGAAGCCTATTGTATTTGTTTGCTGTTTTCTCAGGCTTCCGGCAAAATGATTGTACCGGTAGCCAAGTTCTTTGGCTTTAGTTAATACTTTCTGTTTTGTTTTTTTGTTAATGGAGGGATGATCCTGTAAGGCACGGCTTACTGTTGCCGATGAAACAGACAATTGCTGGGCAATATCATATATTGTTATATCCTTTTTTTTCATGAGAATGTTTGACTAAGCCAGCAAACTTTTCAATCAGGTATGGTTTATTTATGAACTACAAGTTTGCAATGAATTTGGATATGTTGTGGTGTACGCATAGTGATCGAATCTTCTTTTTTAATGATGTCAAAAAGTAACCGTGCGGCTTCTTCACCCATCTCGTAAGAACTTTCTTCAATAGATGCAACCGGTTTGTTATCCAGATGACTGAAGAGGGGCAGGTTGCCGAATCCTGTAAAATCAATTTTATTCACCTTTCCCGGAAATTTCTTTTTAAGATATTTGATAGCATCAAGACTAATGTAATTCTTGAAAGTAAAAATTCCTGTTGGTGGAGATTTCATTTTCATAAACTGGCTCATGGCAAAAAAGGTTGATTCTTCTGTTAGGTCTACGACCTTTACAAGATCCGGATTAAATCCGATCTTATTCTTTTCTAAAGCTGCTTTATAACCCTGCAATCTTTTCTGACTTACAGCCATTGACTCTGGACCCATAAGATGACCAACACGTTTATGCCCCTTTTTAATTAAATACTCAGTTGCTTTAAAGGCACCACCTTCATTGTCTGCTATTACATAATCAAAGGAATCATCTTTTGGTGGGCGGGCAAAGAAAACTACAGGTATGCCGATATTCTTCAGGTTTAGAAATGGTGACATATCCTGTGTCTTTTTTGTGATAACAACAATTAATCCATCCACCCTGTTTCGTTTCATCAGATCAACAATTCTCTCTTCATTAACAGGGTCTTCATGTGATTGAGAAATGATCACATTATATTTTTCTAATGCAGCTATTTTCTCTGCACCATTTATTGCTAATACGAAGAATTGATCCAGCATATCTGGGAGAACGAGCCCGAGTGTAAACGTTCTATTGAGTTTGAAGTGCCGCGCCGCTTCATTCGGAATATAATTCCATTCATTTGCAAGTTGTTTAACCCTTTCCTTGGTAGGAGTGCTTATTGTAAGATCGTTATTGAGAGCCTTCGATACGGTAGAAACGGACATATTCAGTTTCAGGGCAATGTCCTTGATTGTAACACCTTTTTTCATGAAGCAGATCTTTCAGAATGACCTTTACAAATTAATAAAAAAATCAGGATTCTAATCAATTTCAATCGTTGTAGTAGCCCTTTCTTTCCTTGCAGGCCAGAGTTATGCAAGAAGAATACTTAAATAATAATACATTTAACAAGGATTTGCTTTTAGAGGAACCAATTTTTTTATCAAAGATTTGAAAACTGGTTCCGGCACACGGGGAAAATTAACTGGCTTGCTATGGGATTGAATCTGTAGATTGTTTTCGGGATTTTTCAATTTTCCCATTTTGTATTGGGCAAAGGCAATTGTGAATTAATTTATCCGGTGAAGGTTCCTCTTTATTTAATGGGCTATCAAGGTTCAGGTTTTTTAAACAAGTTTTTTCTATTGAAAACTGTTTAATAAACCAGCTATGTGATACCAAATTATTTTTGTAAAACCAAAGCTTGCTATATGCGCAAAACACTACACAAAACACTACTTATTGCCATACGTGGCAATATCCTTCGGCAAATTGGTTGCTTTCTTTTTGTTTCAATTTGCCTGCCGTTGTTGCTTAATGCAAAACCTCCTAATCTTACTGTTTCAGGAAAAGTCACTGACAGTAAAAATAGCCCACTCCCGGGGGTGAGTGTTCTATTAAAAGGAACAACCAGGGGAACTACTACTAATGCTGATGGCTGGTATCAGCTTGCTGATGTTCCTGAAAAAGGTGTCCTGGAATTCAGCTATACCGGTTTTTCGACCAAAGAAATTTCGGTGAATGGGAAAGGGACCATTGACATTTCACTCACTGAAGTTGTTTCGTCTTTGAATGAAGTAGTAGTAACGGGGTATGGTACTGCAAAGAAAAAAGATCTGACAGGAGCTATCGCACAAGTAAAAGCCTCGCGGTTTGAAAATGAAAACCCAAAATCACTGCAAGATATGTTACGGGGTAATGCCGCCGGATTAGATGTGGGTTTTGACCCGAGTACTAAAGGTCAAGGCGGAAGCTTGCAGATCAGAGGCAAGGGTACTCTAACAGCCAGCTCACAACCTTTGATAGTATTGGATGGAGTAATTTATCCTGGTACAATGGCCGATATTAATCCCAATGATGTTGCTACGATCGACATCTTAAAAGATGCCAGTTCAGCTGCTGTATTCGGTGCAAGATCTGCCAACGGAGTTGTACTGATCTCAACTAAAAAAGGAAAAGCAGGTAAACCAGTAATTACATTGAACAGCAATCTTGGTATGAACAAATTGGTTAATCAACCTCATTTGCTTAATGCAGAAGAATTTTTACAATTCCGTGCTGCCGCAATGTGGGCTAAAGCCAGTTTTGACTCGACTACTAAACCGGGTATCCAATATATTTATACCGATCCAACCAAATTGCCATCAACTTTCACATTGGCCCAGTGGTTAGCATTGGATGGATCAGGCGCCCTCAATCCAACAGATGTATGGTTTCAACGAAATTTGTTTAAGCCTATTGAATTGACAAATTATAAAGCAGGTAAGTCTCTTAACTGGGAAGATTTGATCTATAATGACAATGCAATACAACATGATCATACGTTAAGTATTGCACAAAGAAAAGATGATTATAGTTATTATTTTTCATTGGGCTATTTAACCAATGAAGGGTTAACGGTTGGTGATGAATATAAAACGTTTCGTACCCGTTTTAATTTAGAAGCAAAAGCCGCGGATTTTTTTTCGGTGGGTTTGAATTTTCAATATTCTAACAGGGATGAAAGTTCCGTACCTGTCAGGTTTAATGATATTGCTGCCACTACTCCATGGGGTTCCTTCTATGCAGCCGACGGAGTAACAGTAAGACAAAGCCCTAATGATGATCCGGGTTCCAATACCCATCCATTTTTAGACCAGGCATTTACTAAACGTTTGTATAAGTATGATGATTTTTTTGGCAGTCTATATGTAAAAGGAGATCTGCCATTTGGCTTCTCATACCAGGTTAACTTTTCGCCCCGGTTTGATATCTTACGTGAATACCAGCACCAGTCTTCTAAAAAGCCGGATATAATAGCGAGAAAAGGTGTTGTGAACAGGAGAAATCAAACTGTTTATTCATGGCAGTTGGATAATATCTTGCGCTGGAATAAAAGATTTGGCAAACATACTGTAGAAGCCACATTCCTGGTTAATGCAGAAAAATTCCAATCATGGAATACTACTATTCAGGCAGAGAATTTTGCGCCCAGTGATAACTTAGGTTATAATGGTATTCAATTCGCCACACTACCTCCCATCATCGTCAGTGATGACCAATATGAAACAGGTGATGCTTTGATGGGCAGGGTTACTTATAATTACAACCAACGTTATTTTTTAACCGCTACTGCCCGAAGAGATGGTTATTCGGCATTTGGAATACAAAACCCAAGAGCTACTTTCCCTTCACTGGGCCTGGCATGGGCAATCAGTGATGAAAAGTTTATGAAGGGATTTTCAAAATGGCTGGAATATGCCAAAATTAGAATTTCGTATGGTGAAAACGGTAACAGGCAAATTGGTCGTTACGCTGCCTTGTCCAATTTAAGTGCCGGCACATATGAGTTTATAACTTCCGGCGGAACCCGCTATAATACTTCTTATGTAGCAGGAACTAATTTATCAAACCCTAACCTGAAATGGGAAAGAAACAGTTCTACAAATCTTGGTTTGGATTATTCTATTCTCAGAGGTAAAATAAGTGGTTCAATTGATGTTTATAATCGAACTACAAAAGATCTGCTGGTTAATCGCTCATTACCTACCGTTACCGGATTTACCAGCATACTGGTAAACCTCGGTGAAGTGGGAAATAAAGGATTTGAATTGACTTTGAATACCGTAAACCTGCAGCTAAGCAATTTTTCATGGAATACAAGTTTTGGATTTTGGACAAACAAAAATAAAATCATTCATCTATACGGTGCCACTCCTGATTATGATCCCATAACAGGAAAAGAAATTGGCCGTTCAGAAAAAGATGATGTAAACAATGGCTGGTTTATTGGAAAATCCATTTCTGTTATTTATGATTATCCTATGCAGGGGGTTTGGCAAACTGCGGATAAGGCATTGGCAACACAATACGGATTTCAACCAGGTGATATGCGTTTGGTTGATGGAAATGGAGACGGTAAGTATACAATTGCCGATAAAAAATTTATGGGTGATAGATCTCCGAAATATTCATGGAACATGAGAAACGAATTTAAAATTTATAAAGATTTTGATTTCTCTTTTACCCTATACGCCAGGATCGGTCAGCTAACCACATTTAATGAAGCTACCAATGGAGCCAGAAACGGAAGTAATAACATTTTCTATGATCGGGTTAATTTCTATGAAGTACCTTATTGGACTCCGTACAACCCTACTAATGAATATGGAAAACTTGGTTCTTCAAGGGGCGGTGGTGTTACCTGGAATAATTATAAAAAATCTTCCTTTGTCAGGTTAAGTAATATTAGTCTTGCGTATACTGTTCCAGCAGGAATTACTCAAAAATGGAAAGTAGGCGCTTTGAAATTTTATGTCAACGTAATCAATGCAGCCGTATTTTCAAAATGGAATTACTTCGATCCTGAATGGCATGGTGCAGATGGAAATACGAACATCTCGCCAACTCCGAGGACCTATAATTTTGGATTGAACCTAACATTATAAGATAACTGCTAAATAATACATACATGAAAAATTTATATAAATTACTTAGTCTCTCAGCCATCATCGTTACCTGCATGATGGTTTTGGAAAGTTGTAAAAAAGACTGGTTAGAACCCAAACCACTCTCCATCTTTTCTCCTGAAAATACGTTTGTAGATGTTATTGGATTCAATGCAGCCTTGAATGGTTGTGCAAGAACTCTGCGAAACGAATGGTATGGCGATGGTGCACCGATTATTTCTGAAACCATTTTCTCGGAAATAGCCGTGGAAGGAACAGATGATAAAACAGGGCCTGCACAAAATTTAGACGTACTGATCAAGCCGGATGCAAATTTGAACAGTGTAGATGCGAATAAAATTGGTTGGTACTGGGAACAGGAATGGATTGGTATCCGTTTGGCAAATACCATTATTTCCCGGCTTGCGGCAGCAGAAGCTATTAATGATTCTACTAAAAACGTTATTAAGGGCAAAGCATATTTTTACAGAGCCTATGATTATTACCGTTTAACTAATCAGTTTGGTGATGTTCCTTGTCCCTTAAAAGAATTAACTGAAGTAAAAACAAATTATGCTTCGGTAAAAAGAGAAGTGATCTTGCAACGAATGAAAAGAGACCTTGACAGCGCTGTTCTTTGGGTTCCCTGGAAAAGTGATAGAGGAGATGTAAACAGGGGTGCCATCTATCATTTATTAGCAAAAATTGATCTTGCATTAGGCTTGTTTGATGATGCAATTGCAGCTGCCAGTGCCGTAATTAATAGTGGTACTTATAAATTAATGACCGCAAGATTTGGATCAGATGCAGGTATTGCGAGCAAAAATGTTATCTGGGATCTGCACCGTCCAATTAATAAATCTGCCGCAACCAATACTGAAGTTTTGTTCTTAGTTACTGATGGTTTAGGAAATCCAGGTGCATTTGCCGGAGGTATTCAATCTATGAGACAGGCAGTCCCTGGGTTTTCTATTGCAGGTATCAGAACTCCAAATGGCGGTACCGGTATATCTCCTCTTGCCAATATTGAGATTGATAATATGCAATTGTATGGTCGTGGCATCGGTCGTTGCCGTTCTACTTCTTACCACTATAATGATATATGGGATGACGTAAATGACCTTAGGCATGATTCAACATCGGGCAACTGGATGTATATGGAAAACGTACGATATAGCAATCCTGCATTGAAAAATGTTGATCCATACTATGGTCAAAGATTACGTTTGTATAGTGCAAACGGAACACTTTTATGCTCCGATACTTTACGTCAATGGTATCCATGGCCACATTATAAATTATATATACCGGATGTTGAAAACACTCCAATGAGAGGCGGTCATACCGAATGGTATGTAATGCGCCTCGCAGAAACTTATCTGATACGTGCAGAAGCCTACGTGTGGAAGGGAGATTTAGCAAGTGCAGCTATCGATGTAAATAAAGTAAGGCAAAGGGCAGGCTGTGCTGCTTATACAGCAGCGAGTATGAGTATCGGTACTATATTAGATGAAAGAGCCAGGGAGTTATATTATGAAGAAGGCCGGAAAACAGAGTTGACCAGGATTGCTTATCTGTTTGCAAAAACAGGTAAACCTTATAATGGCAAAACCTATTCACTGAGTAATTTTTCTGCTTCTAATTTTATGGTGGATAGAATTTTGGAGAAGAATGTTTTTTACAGGACCAATTTTATGACTATCCACCAGGATGTTTTTAGGATCAGTCAATATCATGTATTATGGCCTATTCCCCAATCTGCTATTTTAGGGAATACAGACGGACGTATCAATCAAAACATTGGATACTCTGGTGCAGATTTAAATGTTCCTGCACTTGATGTAATTCCTGAGTAGTTTTCTTAATATCGACGCATGCATTTAGAAGTGTTCATTGCTATTGAATGCATGCTTTCCTTTTTTTTAAAAAATAAATCTATGGAACACTTGAAACCATCTAATAGCCGCAGAAGATTTTTAAAAGATACCATTAAGTTAACAGCCGGAACAGTTGCTTTGAACAGCTTTCCTACAATTGTTCCTTTCTCTGTCTTTGGTAAAAATGCACCCAGCAATAAAATCAATATCGGGCAAATAGGCTGTGGTCGTATTGCACGTACACATGATCTTGCGGAAACATTTAAATATGACCAGGCTCATATAATGGCAATAGCAGATCTGGATCGCAACAGGTTGCAATTGGGTAAGAAATTAGTAGAAGGATGGTACACAAAGAAAACCGGGAATGCAAATTATGTTGACATTAAAACATACGATGATTACCATGAATTGCTGGCCAATAAAGATATTGATGCAGTAATGATCAGCACACCCGACCACTGGCATGCACAACCGGCTATGGAAGCTGCATTAGCGGGTAAACATATTTATCTGCAGAAGCCAACGTCACTTACCATTGAAGAAGGACGTATGATGAGTGATACTGTAAGAAAATCAGGTGTTGTATTCCAGCTCGGCAGCCAACAACGTTCTATTAATCCGTGGCCACAATTTAAAAGAACATGCGAGTTGGTAAGAAATGGACGGATTGGAAAACTGCATTCGGTGCATATCGGATTACCATCTGATCCTGCAGGTGGTAATAGTGCTGAAATGCCCATTCCGGAAAATCTTAATTACGATATGTGGCTTGGCTCAACTCCATATATATATTATACGCTTGACCGTGTTCATTCACAAACCGATCCTGATAGCCGGCCGGGATGGTTACGCCTCGAACAATTTGGTGCAGGCATGATAACGGGTTGGGGTGTGCATCATATTGATATTGCACATTGGGGTATGAATACTGAATTAACTGGTCCCATAGAAATAGAAGGCAGTGCTGAATTTCCAAAAGCCGGTTTATGGAATGTTCATGGTAATTATAAGGTTCAAGCAAAATATGCGAATGGTGTTACTATGTATTTAAGCAGCGAAAATCCTAATGGACTAAAATTTGAAGGCAGCAATGGATGGATATTTGTTTCAAGAGGTAATGTAAGTGTCACCGCCACTGACCCGGGAGCCGGTGGTGATAACAAAGCATTTACTGCAAGCGATCCGAAAATATTGTCTTCTGTAATTGGGCCAAACGAAATTCATCTGTATGAAAGTAAGGAACAACACGGTAATTGGTTGGATTGTATTCAAAACAAAAAACCAAATATCAGTCCTGTTGAAGTAGCACACCGTTCATGCAGTGCATGCTTAGTGGCACATGCAGCTATGAAAACAGGAAAGAAATTGTATTGGGATCCTAAAAAGGAAATCTTTAATGGAAATATTGAAGCGAATAAATTATTATCAAGACCACAGCGATTCCCGTATGGAACGAATTATGTTGCTGCAAAGAAAAACCCGATATGAAAATCCTGACAATTCTTTTATTAATTATCATGACTGGTTGTAGTAATTCTGATCAAAGTAACAAACAGGATAATAACAGCGATGTAAAATTAATAACACTGGACCCCGGTCATTTTCATGCAGCACTTGTTCAAAAAACCATGTACCCGGATGTTGATTCAGTTGTACATGTATATGCTCCGCCGGGACCGGATCTGCAATGGCATTTAGATAGAATAAACAGTTATAACAATCGTTCAGAAAACCCCACCAGATGGAAAGAAGAAGTTTACACCGGTAATGATTTTATGGAAAAGATGTTAAGTGAAAAGAAAGGAAACGTTGTAGTGATGGCTGGAAACAACAGAAAGAAAACAGAATATATACTTCAGGCAATTGAAAAAGGATTTAATGTACTTGCTGATAAGCCAATGGCGATTGATACCAAAAATTTTGAATTGTTGAAAACTGCATTTGCTTCTGCAGAAAAAAATAATGTTTTGCTTTATGATATCATGACAGAACGTTATGAGATCACCACCATGTTGCAGCGTGAATTTTCTATGCTGCCAGAGGTATTTGGACAGTTGGAAAAAGGAACTGCTGATCATCCGGCTATAACAAAAGAAAGTGTACATCATTTCTATAAGTATGTATCGGGAAATATATTAACACGACCACCCTGGTTTATGGATGTTACTCAGGAAGGGGAAGGCATTACAGATGTAACCACGCATTTGGTCGACCTCGTGCAATGGGAATGTTTTCCTGAACAAATAATTAATTATGAAAAGGATGTTCAATTATTAATTGCGCGACGGTGGACAACTGATATGACGCTAAGTCAGTTTAATGACGTCACCAAACTAAACGGGTTTCCTGATTATCTGAAAAAAGATGTTGTAAATGACAGCATACTTAAGATTTATTGCAATGGTGAGATCAATTATCAGTTAAAAGATATTCATGCTAAAGTATCCGTGATCTGGAAATACAAGGCTCCTGAAGGCACTGGCGATACTCATTATTCTATTATGAGAGGAACCAAAGCCAATCTTGTTATCAGGCAAGGTGCAGAGCAGAATTATAAACCGGTTTTATATATTGAACCTGTAAATAAATCAGGTAATTCTTTTGAGACTGTTTTAACCGATCAATTAAAATCAATTCAATCAAAATATCCAGGCGTTGGGTTAATAAAAACAACGGCAGGCTGGGAGGTAACAATTCCTGAAAAATATAAAGAAGGACATGAAGCACATTTTGCAAGGGTGACAGAAAAGTTTCTTCAATATTTTAAAGATAAAAAGCTACCAGCATGGGAAGTGCCAAACATGCTGGCAAAATATTATACTACTACCAGCGCATTAGAACTGGCAACTAAAAGTGGTGGCAAATGATCATTCAATAATATTAATATGAAAGTATTTAGCCGAACAATAATTTTCTTTTTCATTCTGCTTCAATTTTCAATAAATGGAATTCTATATGCCCAGACCACGGTTGATTGGAAAAAAGTAAGTGTGCTTGTTTATACCAAAAATGGAAAAGGATATGTGCATGAAAATATACCCAGCGCTGTAAGTTGCATTCAAAAATTAGGTAAACAATATGGATTTAAAGTGGATACTTCCGCTGATGCTTCTGTAATGACAGAAGAAAATCTTAAGCAATATACCCTGCTTATATTTCCAAGCACTAATAATGACGTGTTTGATACAGATGCACAACGGTTGGCATTCAGACATTATATAGAAGCAGGAGGAGGATTTGTAGGAATCCATTCTGTTACCGGAACAGAACGAAACTGGAAATGGTTTAAGATGATGTTGGGTGGGACTTTTTCATGGCATGCAAAATTTCAAAAATTTTCGGTGAAGGTGATCGATCCTTCACATCCTGCTGTGCAGGGTTTACCTAAGACATGGGAAAAAGAAGATGAATGTTATTTTGCAAAAGAGTTGTATCCTGGTGCTAAGACTATAATGGCGCATGATATCACTACATTGAACACATCAGATACAACTCAAAGGGATCTTATTATTAAAAATGCAGGCATGTTTGCTGAATTATATCCGGCATCCTGGACCCACGATTTTGATGGAGGGCACACATGGTGTACTGTTTTAGGTCATGATAAAAAAGATTATACAGATCCCGTTTATGTACAACATATATTTCAGGGTATTTCTTTTATAGCGGGCAGTGTTAAAAAATTAGATTACAGTAAAGCGTATGCTGATTCAAGAGATACTCCATTACGTTATTAATTATTAAATGGAAAATATTTTTTCAGTAAAAGATAAAGTGATCGTAGTTACAGGAGCTACAGGTATACTCGGGCATTCTTTTATTAATGCATTAGCAGAGGAAGGAGCTATCGTTGGTGTGTTAGGAAGAAATGAAAAAATAGCAAAGCAAAGAGTGAATGCAATTGTTGAGAAAGGAGGTAAAGCAATTGCTCTTATAGCGGATGTAACAGATGAGGGGCAACTGATTGTTGCAAAAAAAATTATGCTAAATGAATTTGGGAAAATTGATGGTCTCGTAAATGCAGCCGGTGGTAATATTCCAGAAGCTGTGATTGCACCAGATAAAAATATTTTTCAATTAGATATTAATGCGCTGAAAGAAGTAATGAACCTGAATTTATTTGGAACAATATTACCTACACAGATCTTTGGAGAGACAATTGCAAGCCAGGGAAAAGGAAGTATTGTCAATATTTCATCAATGGCTTCGCAACGTGTAATTACAAAAGTGCTGGGTTATAGTATGGCAAAAAGCGCCATTGATTGCTATACTAAATGGTTTGCTGTAGAATTGGGAAAACGCTATGGTGATACGATACGGATGAATGCTATAGCGCCGGGATTTTTTATTACCGAACAAAACAGAACACTACTTACAAATGGTAATGGAACAATGACGGAGCGGGGAGGGCTGGTGATAAAAAATACACCTTTCGATCGCTTTGGTGAACCGGACGAATTGATTGGAGCTCTTATATGGCTATTGAGTGATGCGTCAAAGTTTGTAACAGGAACAGTGGTAAATGTGGATGGAGGTTTTTCAGTATTCAGCGGTGTTTGAAAAATAAACAGTGTAAATAACCAGATAGTGAGAAGTTTTTACCTGATTAAAATTTGCTTATTGCATTCCTATAAATGATCAACAGGATATTCACTCCATCATTAAGCTCATCGCCACATGTTAAAATAGCTTATTAGTAAGATAATCAATGGAAATGGCGACAGAGAAAATGTTGCGTAATTGCATCTAAGTACACTTGCCAGGACAAATCAACAGGCATTTTATTTCAACAGCGGAAAAATTTTTGAACAAAAAAGGTTACTAAATCCGATTGTTAACGATTCATTGTACAAGATTTTGTACAAGACTGAAAAAACAAACTGCTATATGGAAAAGAAGATCTTTTACTACCGTCGCTGGAGCAGATGGTACATTCGTTTGCTCTGTATTATTTTTTTGATCCAATGTTTGTCGCTATCCGCATTGGCGCAATCAAGCCGGGTTTCAGGTACAGTAAAGGACACCAAGTCTTTGCCTATTTCCGGTGTTAGTGTTACAATTAAGGGGTCTAAAACTGGTGTAATAACTGACAGTAGTGGCTATTATGCTATTGATGTTCCTTCTTCGGAATCAATACTTGTATTTAGCAATGTTGGCTATGTTCCGAAAGAAGAAAAAGTAGGGAATCGCCAATTTATCAGCATTACTATGGCAGACAAGGTGAACGATCTTGAAGAAGTAGTTGTTATTGGTTATGGACAAACACAAAAAAAGAGCAACCTTACTGGTTCAATTTCTTCAGTGAATGCCAAGCAGATCCAGGAACGTCAACCAATCAATGTATATGATGCCTTACAGGGACAGGCAGCCGGCGTACTTATTATGAACGATTCAGGTGAACCTGGGGCAGAAGGGTCTGTAACGGTAAGAGGCAATAATACATTTGCCGCAGAAGGAAACAAACCTCTATGGATAATAGATGGTGTTCTTACGGATAACCCTAATGCAATTAATCCAAATGATATTGAAAGAATAGAAGTATTAAAAGATGCTGCTTCTGCTTCTATATATGGTGCCCGTTCAGCCGCAGGTGTAATATTGGTTACAACTAAAAGAGGAAAAGAGGGAAAAACAAAATTTGATGTTCAGTATTCCAAAGTATTTGGAAAATTAGCTCATAAATT
>Ga0070698_100002258_pt1 | contig 21316 bp, 11 predicted proteins | sample KBSK1502metaG_FD_65477 | JGI IMG/M metagenome (GOLD analysis project Ga0070698, IMG submission 65477) | Corn, switchgrass and miscanthus rhizosphere microbial communities from Kellogg Biological Station, Michigan, USA - KBS K1-50-2 metaG | ecosystem: Host-associated > Plants > Roots >...
CGCAGGAGGCGATCCGCTGTGGCTGCGCTCATGGAGAGCAGTTGCCTGCGGCACTCCTCGCTGAGGTGGTTCATGCCGCTCCAGCGCTTCGACGAGCGTGGGGAGAAAAGGCATGAGACGTTTGGCGCAGATACGGTTGGCGGCGTGCCAGACCAGGAACAGCGCGTGTTGGACTTCTGGCCCATAATGGCGCGGGCGGGGACGTTGAGGGGTTGGTTGCTCCTCTTGTGTATGGTTGAGGGGCCACATGGCGTACTTGCGATTGTAGCCGGTCGTTGCAGTAAAGGCATCAAGCAGTTGCTCTTCTTCTTGACCGTCGATGCCTCACGATACTGCGGGATCACTCGCTGAAGTAATACGCGCCTAGTTTGTAGGCTCAATCCGCTTTCCACGTGTGCCTCCCTTAGCACTATCCTGTGCGAGATACCTCGGCCGACATGAGAATCCCCTGGTTGCCTCAGCAGGAATCTGACCCTTTCAACGCATTATAGGGGCTTCCTGCCTTTTCGGCGAGGGGGAATTGGTGCAGTGGCGGGATGGTTGAAAACGCAACAATGATCCGCAGAGAGAGAGTTTCTAGAAGCACGCAAAGTCAGATTCCTGCTGAGGCAATGCAACTTCTTAAGGCAGGAGGTTACGCTCTCAGAGCGCTCTAGAACAACTATACCAGACCGTTTGCGCAAAAACAAGGGAGGCAGGGAGTCTACCCTGTAGCCCTGGAATAACCGCTTGTACTTCCCCTAATGCTATGATATGCTGGCATTTGCATATGAGGACGAGGCGGGAATTGATTCAAATAACCTATCGTCGCTTCCGGAAGGCACGAGCAAATTCAATATTTTCCATCAAGATCTTCCCTGTCTCACTATTCTGCATATCAAACAGCGCTGATTCTTGCAGAGTAGGAAGCATCATTTGGGTGTCTGACTTTCGCTTTTCTGCGGTTGCTAGATCTTTTTGGAGGAAGAACAGTGGATGGGGGCCAAGTTGCTCTGATTGGTTTTCTCTATCAAATGATGGGCGCTCTGGGATTGCGGGCATGGGCCGAGTGCCGTACCCTGCCAGTTGAAAATGCCGATATGGAAGCGCTCTTGGGTATTATCCATGATGGAAACGTCTATCACGAAATACACGATACCGACACGCTAGCCCATCGATTAGGTCTGGACCGACCAGGAGCCTCTGCACTTATACAATTCAAATACTCTCAACATCCTGAACGCTCACCTCTGACCCCGACCGATCTTAAGCACATTTGCGAAAACCTCAGACGGAGCATACAACAGTGGTCTTTACATGAAGAAAATACGACGTACTATCGGGTTATCACAAATCGTCCTATCAGTCGGGCTCTTCGCCCTGTGATAGGTAAGCCGGCTGGGCAGCGATCACATGCCGTGTTTCAGCAACTGGAACTACACGAAATGCTGCAGAAAACTGAGGTTTTCGAGAGGCTGGACTTTTCTCTTTGGCAAGAAGCGTTAAGACATTTTGCTTGCGAATACGGCACCACCCAGGATGAATATGAGCAGGGGATTTCCAAATTAGTCGGTATGCTCGTAGAGCGTGCAGCAGCACACCAAGCGCTTCCATTGAGAGAAGCAGAGTTGATAAAAGCATTTCGCAGCTATGAAGGTCTGAATAAATTGACCCTTTCCAGTATCCGGGAGCGCACAGCAAGCGATTGGGAAGAACAGAGGAACCAACTGGGTATGTATGAGGTGCCAGTTCGACGCAGGTTACTCGCAGAAGCAACAGACCGAGTAAAAAGATCTGCGCTCGTCATCTTTACCGGGCACGGCGGTAGCGGGAAAAGCGTTGCCGCATGGCATCTATCACGCCTGATGCTGGAGGGATCCGCCGAAGCATCTGGTTCATTGGCAGTATTTCTGCCTGTATGGCGTGTTCAGCCCCATACACTCTCCTGGGTGGTCGGCGAATGGTCTGGTATCCCTGCAGATAGGCGTACCGAACCATCGGAACAAGCCTTAGAGCGGCTCCGAATTGCCAACCCGTATACCCGACCGGTACTCTGCATAGTACTCGACGGGCTAGATGAGCAACGTATGACGAACGAGAGGGACCCGCACATTCTCGACCTCGTTGGCTGGTTTTGGCGGCAGGAACAGCTCTTGCGGCGTAATCCCGGTACCATCGAGACTCCGCTCGCAACGCTCATTGTGACCTGCCGTGAGCCAGAAGTCGTTATGAACGATTGGTTAGTAGAGGCCTTTTCACCGATTATGCCGGAATATCCGGCTATTACACCCGTGCCGGTTGAGGACTATTCTCCCCAGGAGTTACTCGACGCAGTGCAGCAGGACCTCCCACTGCAAATCGAACGTTTCGAACAGATGCTTTCTCCGCAAGCCTCCCTCCCCATGAGGGTCGGTACCATTGATATCACATTCGTCCCCATACCGAAGGAAGTCGTCGAAGCGCTCACGCATCCCGCCATGTGGTACGCACTCCGTCGCCTACAACCCGAGGAGCATGTTAGCTTGCTCGACGGTCACCCGCAAGCGCTTGATCTTCTAGCAGAATACTTCCTGTCGTGGTTTTATGAAAAGGCATGGAGGCGCCACCCACAGTGGAATCGCGACGATATAGCTGAGGCACTGGAAGCGGTTGCTCTGCGGGCATTTGCCACACACGCTGCTCAATACCCATTCGAAATCTGGAAGGAAGTCAGTCATCGGGATTATGTGTTACAGGGCAGGCAAGTTTACCAGAATCTCTACCATGAAGCCTTATCAGCGGGCATTATTCGCGAAGCGGAGCGAAGAAAATGGTACTGGCGACATCCGTTTGTAGGCCGATATCTGGCTCAGAAGGCTGAGGAGGAGGGAATGTTATGATGAACGATCTGGAACAGCAGCTACAAACCCTACGAATGCGGCTACATCAAGAAGAAGATCTGCCAGGCCTTCTCACGCTCCTGAGGGACATCGAAGTGTTGACCGTCGAGCACCCTGTCAAGAATGCCTACGATTTGCTTGAACACGCATATTATATCCTCCAAGAGGCTACAAGCGATGCTACTGATGTTGCCCGGGATATCATTTTGCAGCGACTTCTCCCCTGGTTAATCGCGCCTGACCAGCCGGAAAGCTCCGGAATTGCGCGTGGGAGTAGTCGTGATACCTTGTCGGGATGGTTAAATCAGTATCCCGAAGAGGTTCGGCAGGGGCTTCTGCACTCATGCCTGGACATGCTGTCCGATGCATTGCGTTCAAAGCCGACCGCTGAATTGTGCTGGACGATCAGTGGACTTGGCTATCGGCGGTCAGATCTTGTCGCTGGCCTTTGGGGAATAGTTCGCCGCGATGATGGCGACCTTGGGGATGTTGCCTTGCGGGCATTAGCGCGACTGGGGATGCAAGAATCCGAGCGTCCCCAGTTGCTGGAAGAACTCCACCGGCGCGTTGGACAGCGGATGACCACGCCTTTGCTCGCTGCGCTTAGCGACGTAGCCGATGTCTCTACGATCCCAGTGCTTGGTCGCTGTTTAGAGCAGGTGACTGTGGACGGGGAGGCTCCTTTCGCCCGCACACTCGCATTAGTGGCACTCAGTACGATAGCGGATAACCATGATACAGATTTGTCGGTACAGGAAGCGGCATGGGAGCTCATCGTCAAGCTCTATGAGTCCAACCACGACCGCTATACGTTTGACATCTATCTGGGCAGCAATATCGCGCCATCCTGCAACAACACGCGGGTTCCTCTCAATCTCATTCAGTGGTTGGAACTGCACTCCCAGGATTCTGAGAAGGATGCCGATCACCGTCGCCTCCTCTACTTACGCTTATCAGAATGTATGCGGCCACGCCAAGTAGAGGGGATGAGTCCGACCATTCCGCCACAATCGCTCGCGCTCATCCAACTGGACGCATGCCGCAACTCGCGAAACACGAGCCTATGGTCTACGTGGGAAAGTAACTTGAAGCAGCAGGCATGGACCACCTTGCTCTTGCTCGGTCACCCGTCAACACTTTCAAGCTCCCAGTTCAATAAGGCGATTGTGCAGGAGGACAGTGGATTTCTAAAGGGTAAGCTTATGGAACTACTCGCATGCTTTCGCTGGAAACACTTACCCGATCAGGTTCTTGCATGGATTACGGAAAAAGTGGACTTAAAGCGAGAAACGGCCCCGCAGGAGTTACCGTTTCGCAGAGGGGCGGAGTCCCTGGCGAGAAGCGCAGGAACTCGTCAAGCATTTGATGCCCTGCTCGATTCGGGTACAACGTTTGATGGCGCTCTTTCGCGCGAGACGGCTAATGCGCTCGCGAGTCTCTCGGTCACGCTTGCGCGGCAGGGGGATTCGGAGATCATCGAGAAATTGTTGGAAACCATAGAGGGCGGGAAGGAGGAAAGCCAAAGGAGAGCTGCGATAGAAGCGCTCGTGTGGATTGCAAGCGATGATCTCTTCCCCGTTCAGTACCTGTCTCGTGTCGTGGCGCTCATCGAGGATGAAACACGGGAGGCCCTTGAGCGAAGTAATATTGTACATATTCTGGGGGCGATACCGCGCGAGCATTTGTCGCCGGATCTGCTCGGTCTGCTCCAGCAACTGGTGCATTCTCAGCAGGCCGCGATAGCTTCAAGCGCGTTGGAAGCGCTGGTACAAAACGGTGCTGTGCTCGATACGCCAGAGTTGCTTGAGGAGAGGTTGTCTTTCACGAGGGTGAACGGGCGATGGACCTCCCAGTTCTCTCCTCACACAACTAACTGGATGGTCGGTATGGTTGTGACCTTGTATCGTCATGATTCTGAGCGTCTGGCACTGGTAATGGCATCGTTGATAGAAGGCATCAGCGCCTTCATGCTCCCGCTGGTACTACGGGCTCTAGATGAAATCCACCACGTTGAACACCGATCGTTACCTGTTGAAGTACGTCGTGCGCTTCTTGCGCAATTAGATTCTATGCGAGATGTACTGTTCACAACCCCGACAGAATTGTTAGAGATATGCGCAAAGTTGTTACCAGATGCCCTCGGTGAGCGAGTGTGGGAATCACAATGGGAAGCCTGGACGCCTGAAACCCGTGCTGCCCTGGCACGAGCTCTCGGTCATGGCAAGTATACGATCGAATCTGCTCGAGAGCGGGCGATCGAACAGATTCTTCTCCTGATACGCGATGCTCAATATCGGGTACGCCGCGAGGCATATCGAAGTCTAGCATCTATTGCCCCTGATGTTTTACTTTGCGTTACCGCCGCCTGGGCTCATGCCCCCATCATGGAATTACGAAGGAGGGCAGCTGAAGCTCTAAGCTGGTTCGCGTCTGGAACAGATTCCGACCTCGTGGCTAACGACCTGAAAAGAGTGCTGACCAGCGATCCTGATCTACTTGTGAGAGAGGCTTTAATCAGGTCAAACGCGGAACGACGACAGCGAGTTTGGGCCAACGAATATCTCCTACATATGCGAAAGGTATATAGGAAAAACAACAAAGCGCGCCTATCTGCTTGGCGCTACGCCCATGCACTCACAATGACCGGAGATGATTCTATCATAGCAGAACTCGAAGCTGATCTTGCGACGGAGAAGCTCGCTCTCCATGAGCGCCAGTGGGTAATCTGGGCACTGAACAATACGAAAGAATCCTGGAAAAAGACCGCGGATAAGTGGCCCAAACCCTGGTCTACCTGGAGAGGTAGGATCATCTGTCAGCGCGGACAGATCAATGTGGCAAGCGTTCCTACCCTGAGCGGCAAATTCTTACTCTACCAAGAAACCGACGAGACATCCCAGCCCAATAATTGGCGAGGGATCTTTTCGCCTGATTTGTCCACCACGACACCTGATGCAGAACCGCTGACATTCACCTTGGCCGATGGGCTGAGAGGTCAGCTGACTTTAGCGGGAATCGTGGGGGATATGTGTTTGGTAGAGCGTGCCGCATTGGCGATGAAGTAATCGATCTCAATCTTGCATTGCTCCACCAAAAATCTTACCCGACGGTTCGTTCAACTGGCAGTCAAGAAATCTTGGTTGCCCTCCCTGCTGGCGAGCTTGACGCGGGTGAAGGTCCGTGGATCACTTCTTCTTGCCACTGCTCCTCAAAGGTTTGCGAGCCGTTGGGTAAGATTTGGTGGAGCAATGCACCGGCAAAAACTATTGACTTTTAACAATCTCTTCCAGTTGCTTCGCTTCCTCTTCGCGCCCCATGGTTCGTAAAAGAGTGGCATAATTCTTACATACGATTTGTGTCAGGGGATGGTCATGTCCCAAACGCTGTTCGCGGATCGCCAAAGCGAGCAGGAAGAGCGACTCCGCTTCTGCGTACTTGCCCTGCTCCTGGTAGAGGAGCGCCAGGTTGTTAAGCGGATAGGCCACCTCGGGATGCTCTGGTCCTAACTGCTGCTCAGAAACTGCCAGCGCGCGTTGGTGGAGCGGCTCCGCTTCTGCATACCTGCCCTGACTCTCATACCATCCCGCCAGATTGTTGAGGCTGGTCGCCGTGGCGGGATGGGTGGCTCCCAACTCCTGCTTACAGATCGCCAGGGCGCGCTGGTGCAACGGCTCCGCTTCCTCATACTTCCCGTGGTCAGTATAGAGAATGGCCAGGTTGCTCAGGGTCATCGACGTATCAGGGTGCTGTGGTCCAAGCTTTTGTTCGTAGATGGAGAGTGCTCTCTGATACAAGGGTTCGGCCTGCTCGTACTTGCCCTGGCCAGCGTAGAGTCCCGCTAGATTGTTCAGGCTTGTCGCCGTGTCAGGATGCTCTGGTCCCAACTGCTGCTCTCGTATCGCCAGTGCTCGCTCGTAGAACGGCTCTGCCTGCTCGTACTTCCCTTGGCTTGTATACAAATCGGCGAGATCGTTGAGGGAGAGGACGACTTAGGAATGTTCAAGCCCCAGCGTTTGCTCCCGAATATACAAGGCGCGCTGATAGAGTGGCTCCGCCTCTGCGAACTTGCCTTGACTCTGAGCGCATGACGCCAGGCCAGCGAGTGTACTTGCTGTGTTACGATGCATCGATCCTAACTGCTCCTCGAAGACGGTGAATGCGCGTTGGTAGAGCGGTTCCGCTTCCGCATATTTCCCCTGGCTTTCATACACATTCGCCAGATTGTTGAGACTGGAAGCTGTATTGGGATCAGTCGGTCCTAATTGCTGTTCGTGGATGGTCACCACACGTTGACCCAGGGCTTCCGCTTCCGCATACTTCCCCAGTTTCTTATACACATCCTCTAGATTGTTAAGCGTGAACATCGTGTCAATATCTAGAGGTCCTAACAACCGCTCTCGGATCGAGAAAGCTTGCTCGTAGAACGGCTCCGCTTGCTCGTACTTCTCTTGCACCAGGTAAAGTGACGCCATGTCGTTGAGACACTGGGCAGTCTCAGGGTGGAGCAAGCCCAACTGCTGCTTCCTGATCGCCAGTTCGCGCACCAACAATGACTCCGCTTGCTCATAAGCCCCTTGTTGATAGTAGAGGGATGACAGATCATTCAAGCTGCTGGCCGTGTCGAGATGCTCTGGTCCCAACGCTTGCTCCCTGATCGAGAGTATTCGCTGATACAACCGCTCGGCTTGCTCATACTTCTTCTCAGCGCGGTAGAGGGCTACCAGATCATTCAGTGACCGTATCGGGGTGGAGAAGTCCCAACGTTTGCTCCCTGGTCGCGAGCATTCGCTCATACAACGTTTCTGCCTGCTCGTACTTCTTCTGCACTTGGTAGAGCGTGGCCAGATTGTTGAGAGTAATAAACGTCTCGGGGTGCCCTGGCCCTAACCGCTGCTCCATGATCGCCAGTGCTCGCACCAACAACGGCTCCGCTTGCTCGTACTTGCTCTGATCATGATAGAATCCTGCCAGATTGTGCAGGAGTCTAGCGGTGTCGAGATGCCCCAGTCCTAACAACTGCTCCCTGATTGAGAGCGCCTGCTCATACAACGGTCTGGCCTGCTCATACTTCTTCTGGACTCGATAGAGTTCTGCCAGATTATTGAGGCCTTGAGCTGTTTCAGGGTGGAGAGAGCCTAACTGCCGCTCTTGTATCGCAATGCCACGCATGTACAACGTTTCAGCCTGCTCATACTTCCCCTGGCCTTTATAGAACCCAGCCAGATTGTTCAAGCTCTGAGCGGTGTCCAGGGTGCTCTGGCCCTAACTGCTCCCTGATCGCGAGAGCTTGCTGATACAACGGTTCGGCCTGCTCGTACATCCTTTGATCATGGTAGAATCCTGCCAGATTGTTCAAGCTCTGAGCGGTGTCAGGGTGCTCTGGTCCCAATTGCTGCTCCCTGATCGAAAGTGCCCTCATCAACAATGGCCCGGCCTGCTCATACTTCTTCTGCACCAGGTAGAGTAACGCCAGGTTGTTGAGGCTCTGGGCGGTGTCAGGATGCTCCGGCCCTAACCGCTGCTCGTAAACTGAGAGGGCTTGCGTCAATAATGGCTCAGCCTGCTCGTATTTCCCTCGATGATGATAGAGGAGTGCCAGATTGTGGAGAGTCGTTGCCGTGTCGAGATGCTCTGGACCCAACTGTTGCTCGTAGATCGAGAGCGCTCGCCTATACAACGACTCGGCCTGCTCATACTTTCCCTGGACGCGATAGAGTTCCGCCAGGTTGTTACAGCTATTGGCGATGTCGAGATGTTCAGGTCCCAGCTGCTGTTCTCGAATCGAAAGCGCCCGCAGCAACAATGGCTCGGCTTGCTCGTGCCTCCCTTGATTCTTGTAAACTCCTGCCAAGTTGTTGATACTACTCGCCGTATCGAGGTGTTCTGGCCCCAACTGCTGCTCGTAGATCGAGAGCGCTCGCTCGTCCAATGACACTGCCTGGCTATATCGTCCGCGATCGTCCAGGTACCATCCTACACGGTAGAGCAAAGAAGCTGCTTCGAGCAGCGCGAGGTTCCCTTGCTCAATCAGCTCTGCACAGGCCAACGCATGCGGTAGGCATCGTTCACACTGCTGCCAGAGCGTGAAATCCACGGATGTAAAGGTTGCATTGACAGCATAAATCGTCCGTCGTGCCCACTCATCCTGCACTTTTTCGCTCATGGCATCTTTAAGTACTGCCTGGACGAGTCGATGGATGGTAAGCGTGCGCGCATCTGCCTCGCGCTGAAACAGTGAATATCGTAATACCTCTTTGCAGACCTGATCCAATTGCAGCGGGTTCGTGACAACTGGAGACAGGACAGGGCCGAGATGAGAAGCCCCAGAGATCAGGAGCTCTTCTGGAATCGCATCGGGAGCGAGAAAGGCGCAGAAGTTCAGCAGTTCCGCTGCCGCAGGATTGATCTGACAGACGTTCTCAAATGAGAGAGACCAGGTGGTGGCGACAGAAGCAGGGTAGTCTTGGTACAAGCTCCCACGAGCCTGAAGCAGGTCCTGCCGGCGTGTCCGGTAGCGAGCAAGATAGTCCATCAATAAGCAAGGGGTTTCTTTGATATAGGCTCCTGCCTGATCGAGAGCCAAAGGCAGCCCATCCAGTTCTTGTGAGATATCGCAAGCGACGCTGCGATCATTACGGGTCGCTGTGTCCAGCAGGGATTCCACAGGAAGGATACTGGCTCTGCGCAAGAGCAACAATGCCCCCGTTTCTGGCTCCATCTGCGGTACTTCCAGGCGCTGGGCGATCCCTCCGAAAGCATAGGCGCGTGTGGTGAACAGGATATGGCCTCGTCCCGCTTTCGGCAGAAAAGGTTCGACAACTGAGAAATTGTCCATGCTGTCGAAGACCAGCAACCAGCCCGTATGCACGCGCAACCAGCGCAAGATCGCTTCGACAATGATACGTTGATCTTGCTCGTCTCGCTCCGGTAAACGCAACAGGTGAGCCAGCGTCACATAACTGGAGACGAGCGCAGCAGCAGAGTCAGCTTGTACCCAAAAGACCGCATCGTAGTTCGCGCCATAACGGTAAGCATATTCGAGCGCCGTCTGCGTTTTGCCAATCCCGCCCAGGCCACTGATGCCTTGTGGTTGGGTCAAAGTGGCTATATTATCTGCATAGAGTGAATCATGCAGGCGGTTGAGAAGCTCCTCTCGACCCGTGAAGAAGGGATTCCGCCGGTAAGGTATGTTCCAGATCAGTGGAAGAACTACAGCATCACTCATCGAACTGCTCTTTTCTCAACACTGCAGTATAGTCTCTTCTGAGCGTGGTCACATAGGGGTGCCCTGATCCCAACGAGCTTTCTGCGATCTTCAGAGCGCGTTGATAGAGCGACACTGCTCGGTCATATTTCCCCTGTTTCTCGTATAATCCCGCCAGGTTGCTGAGGTATCTCGCTGTATCGGGGTGATCCGGTCCGAGCGTCTTTTCCTGAATCTGGAATGCCCTCTGGAGAAAGGCCGCGGCTTGTTCTTGTTTCCCTTGTGCATCGTAGAGCAGCGCCAGATTATTCAAGCCGACTGCTCCATAGGGGTGATTTGGGTCTACCTGCTCCCAGATGGCTAAGGCACGCTGCAAGAGCGGTTCCGCTTCCTCATACTTCCCTTGAGATCGATACAGCTCGGCCAGGCTATTGAGAGCGACAGCCGTATCCGGGTGATCTGGGTCCACCTGCTCCCAGATGGCTAAGGCACGCTGCAAGAGCGGTTCCGCCTCTCCGGGTTTCCCTTGGGCCCGGTACAGCTCTGCCACATTATTCAAGTCTGTGGCCACATTTGGGTGATCTGATCCAAACGCTTGCTCATCAATCGCCAGGGCGCGATGAAAGCATTGCTCCGCTTCCTCGCATCTGCCTAAACTGTCGTACAGTAATCCCAGATTATTCAGGCAACTGGCAGTTTCTGGGTCTTCAGGTCCCAATGCCTGTTCCCAGATCGTTAATGCACGCAGGTAGAGTAGCTCTGCTGCTTTATACTTTCCTTGCACCCGGTAGAGTTCTGCCAGATTATTGAGACTTTGAGCCGTATCTGGGTGGTTTGGCCCCACTATGCGCGCTCGGACTTCCAGAGCACGTTGGTACAGTGGCTCTGCCTCCTCATATTTTCCCTGACACTCGTAGAGACTTGCCAGATTATTGAGACTTTGGGCCGTGTCGGGGTGATCTGACCCTACAGTTCGCTCTCGGATCTCCAGGGCACGCTGATACAGAGGTTCAGCTTGCGGGTATTGAGCGCGGTCTTCCAGGTAGTATCCGGCCTGGTTGAGCAAATGTGCAGCTTCGGGAAAGCTCATCTGCCACTGTTCGATATGTGTGGCACACTCCAGTGCATGCGGCAAACACTGTTGACAGAAAGGCCAGGTGGCTACCTCAACCGTGGGAAAGACATGGCTCACTGCTCGCACCACGCGCTCGGCCCACCGTCGTCGTTTCTGGCTGCTCATCTTGTCTTTCAATGCAGCTTGTACGAGACGATGGATCGTGAGTGTATGGGGGTCGGCTTGTCGTTGGATAAGAGAGTATCTCAGGAGTTCGCGTAGCGCCTCATCCAACTTGAGTGGGTCGACTGCGACGCGTTGAAGCGCCGAACCGAGATAAGATGCGCCATCAGCGATAATTGACTCGGGGATTGCCTCTGCATAGAAAAAAGCGCAACACTGGAGTAGCTCGATAGCTGTCCGATTGGCTTCTTGCACCTTCTGCAAGGCGAGGGAGAAAGTGGTCGAGACGGATTCAGGATGACTGTCCTCGGAACTACTCCCTCTTTTTAAGAGGGTAGACCTACGCCTGCGGTAGAGGGCGAGATAGGTAGACAGATCACGGGAAGTCATCTCTATGTAGGCCCCAGCTTGTTCGAGGGCGAGGGGCAGTCCATCCATTTCCTGCGCTATTTCTCTCGCCGTGTTACGGTCTGATGGTGCGGCGTGATCGAGCTCATCATGCAGTGCAATTATCTTAATCCGGCGAAGTAGGAACAACGCTGCCACATCTGGAGTCCATTTCTCAACCCGTATGGGGTTGGCAGTGGCTCTTACAGCCTGAGCACGGGTCGTGAGCAAAATATGCCCCCGATGTGTCGTTGGAAGGAATTCTTCTACGAACGCGAGGTTCTCGACGTTATCGAGGACGAGCAACCAGCGACTATGCTCTTTCATCCACCGCTGCACAGCAGCGATGATAAGGTCGAGATCCTGTTCACTTTTCTCAGGCAGAGCTAATAACTCAGCAACGCCTACCAAATCTGAAACTAATACTTCGCGTGAGCTGGCTCGTACCCATAGAATGGCTTCTGGATACTCGCTTGCATAACGATACGTGTATTCAACGGCAGCCTGCGTCTTCCCAATGCCTCCTAACCCGCTAAGTGCTTGAGCGTCTACTAATGCGGCTGTCTTATCTGCCGCAAGTGCGGAGTGGAGCGAGAGGAGAATATCCTCGCGTCCGGTGAAGAAAGGGTTGCGCTTGTAGGGAACATTCCAGACCAACAAATGGGCAGACGTGGACATCAAAAGCTCAGGCCTTTCTTTCTTGCAACACAGCCATCTGCTGTTAGTATAATACGTCATGTACGGAAACGCGAGAGGATTTCTATGCTTGAGCCTATGGATCTTCCACCTATCTGGAACGTCCCTTATCGACGCAATGAGTTCTTTACCGGACGTGAGGATATCCTCACCCACCTGTATCGCTCGCTGCAAGTGGATACTACAGCGGCGTTGACCCAACCTCAAGGTATGAGCGGTTTAGGTGGCATTGGCAAAACCCAGACTGCTCTGGAGTATGCTTACCGCTATCATGCCGACTACCAGGCGGTCTTGTGGGTACGGGCTGACTCTCACAGCGCTCTCGTCTCGGGGTTTGTCACCATCGCTCACTTGTTGAACCTGCCGGAGAAAGACGAGCGTGATCAAAATCGTGTTGTTCAGGCGGTGATGTACTGGCTCAGGAGCAATACCGCTTGGTTACTAGTTTTCGACAACGCCGACGATTTTGCAATCGTCAGTGAGTTTCTTCCCACTGCCCATAGAGGGCACATTTTACTCTCCACTCGATCTCGAGCGATGGGACAGATCGCCCAGCCCGTTGAGGTCGAGAAGATGCATCCAGAAGTCGGAGCCTTATTCTTGCTCCGCCGGGCAAGTCTTCTTCCTCTGCAAACTCATCCTGACCTTGCCTCCGATGACGATCACAAGTTGGCGAAAGAGATTTCACAGCTGATGGATGGCCTCCCCCTGGCACTTGATCAGGCTGGAGCTTACATGAAGGAAATGTCTTGTAGCCTCTCGGACTACCTTGATCTCTACCGGATACGCGCGACAGACTTGCTCAAAGTTCGGGGATCCTTTGACGCCGACTATCCTCAGTCGGTTGCGACCACCTGGTCCCTCTCGTTCGAGAGAGTGGCCAGTGCCAACCCTGCTTCCGCTGAATTGCTCCATCTTTGCGCTTTTCTCTATCCCGATGCTATCCCGGAGGAGATCATCGTTGATGGAGCTGCCAACCTCGGACCCATCCTTTACCCAACTGCCGCTGATCCACTGCAGTTAGACCGTGCTCTGAAAGAGATTCTGAGGTTTTCACTGCTCCAGCGTGAGTCTGATGCCCAAACACTCACTATTCACCGTCTCGTGCAGGAGATGCTCAAGGATAAGATGGATGCAAACAGACAACGCGAGTGGGCAGAGCGAACGGTACGCGCTGTGAATGACGCTTTTCCTGCCGTCGAGTTTACCACTTGGCCGCGATGTCAACGCTGTATTTTGCACGCCCAAAAGGGCGCGACGCTTATCCAGCAGTGGAACATGGAGTTTCCGGAAGCCACACGATTACTGAATCAAACGGCCTACTATCTTGAAGAACGCAGCCAGTATGAGGAGGCTGAGTTGCACTACCTCAGGCTGCTCGCTATCCGTGAGCGGGTATTAGAATCCGACCATCCGGACCTGGCAAAGACGCTGAACAACTTAGCGGCACTCTACCATCGCCAAGGAAAGTACAAGCAGGCGGAACCTCTCTTACAACGCGCTCTAGCGATCCGTGAGAGGATGCTTGGACGAGAGCACCCCGAGACCGCTCAAAGTCTGAATAACCTGGCGGTGCTTTATGAAAAGCAGGGGAAGTTTGAGCAAGCAGAACCGCTTTATCAACGTGCCCTAGCGATTCGCGAGCAGATAGTAGGACCGATGCATCCTGTTACGGCTATGAGTCTCAACAATCTAGCGTTGTTCTATGAAAAGCAAGCCAAATACCAGCAAGCGGAAGAACTCTACCAGCGCGCGCTCGCTATTCGTGAGCACGTATTAGGACCAACACACCCAGATACAGCTATGAGTCTCAATAACTTAGCGGTCTTGCATAGAAAGCAAAGGAAATATGAACAAGCGGAGGCCTTCTACCAGCGCGCTTTAGCAATTTATGAACAGGGGCAAGGATCAGAACATCCTGATACAATAAATATCCTGAATAATCTGGCGGCACTCTATTATACTCAAGGGAAGTATGAGCAAGCGGAGCAACTCTACGAGCATGTGCTGGCAGTTCGTGAACGGGTATCTGGACCGGAGCATCCGAGTACGGCCATTACCCTGAACAATCTGGCTCTTGTTTACAGGGAGCGAGGCAAGTATGATCTGGCAGAGTCTTTCTACTTGCGCTCGTTAGCCATTCGCGAACAGGTCTTTGGATCCGAACATCCCAGCACAGCAACTTGCCTGAACAACTTAGCGCAACTCTATAAGGGGCTAGGCAAATATGACAAGGCAGAACCTCTTTATCAGCAAGCCCTGGCTATCCACGAACGAACGTATGGGTCAGAACATCCTGAGACGGCAATGAGCCTCAACAACCTGGCAGAACTCTACCGTCTTCAGGATAAATACGGGCAAGCCGAACCCCTCTCCCAACGCGCCTTCATGGTCTATAAGCGAGTACTGGGGCCTGAACATCCCACGACCGTGCAAGTGATGGAAAACTATACCCACCTGCAAGAAAGGATGAAGCGTGATGAAGAAACTGCCGATTCGGAGGCAACAGAGGTCACCCATGACTAATCACCTCGGCCTTCCTCCCATCTGGAATATTCCTTATCGGCGAAACCCTTTCTTTACAGGACGGGAGGAGGTACTCGCACCACTCCGTAGGGCGCTTCAAGTAGATAACGCCACAGCCTTGACCCAACCACAGAGTATCACTGGCTTGGGAGGTATCGGCAAAACCCAAACGGCGATTGAGTACGCCTATCGCTACCGCCGTGATTACCAGGCCGTCCTATGGGCAAGGGCAGATTCTCCCAGCGCACTTACCTCCGAGTTTGTCTCTATCGCTCATCTCTTGAATTTACCTGAGAAGGATGAACAAGATCAGCGTCTGATTGTCGAGGCGGTCACGCACTGGCTGAGGGTCAACACCCATTGGCTGCTCATCCTCGACAACGTGGAGGACCTGGTAATAGCAGAGCCCTTTATTCCTCTAGCAGGCAGAGGGCATATCCTATTGACGACTCGCGCCCAGGTTACGGGAGGGATTGCTCAACGAATTGAGATTGAGAAGATGCACCCAGAGGTAGGAGCATTGCTGCTGCTTCGCCGAGCAAGCTTTATCGCTGCTGAGAGCCCACTCGACACTGCTCATGAGCAGGACCGTACTCAAGCAAGGGAAATCTCTTGCGCTGTAGATGGGCTTCCTCTCGCGCTTGATCAGGCAGGAGCCTATATCAAGGAAACCAATTGCACACTGGCTGATTATCTCGCACTGTACCGAACGCGGAATACTGACCTGCTCAAGGAGCGCGGGAGTGCCAGTTGGGATTATCCTGAGTCGGTTGCTACTACCTGGTCCCTATCGTTTGAGAAAGTTACTCAGGCCAATCCTGCTGCAGCCGAGTTGCTTGATCTCTGCGCTTTCCTTTATCCCGATGCGATTCCAGAAGAGATTATCGTTGAGGGCGCTGCTGAACTGAATCCCTTCTTCCAAGCTGTTGCTACTGATCCTTTACAGCTGGACAATGCCTTCAAGGAACTCCGCCGCTTCTCGCTCTTGCAACGTGAGCCCGATGAGCAAACTTTCAGTATGCACAGATTAGTTCAACTGGTGCTCAAGGCGCAGATGGATCAGAGCGAGCAGCAGCAGTGGGCTGAGTGTACGGTGCGAGCTGTCAACGCTACACTTCCAGAAATCAAGTTTGCTACCTGGCCGCATTATCAGCGATGCATTTTACAGGCCCAAATGTGTGCGGCGCATATTGACCAATGGGGTATGTTTTTTCCAGAAGCAGCACAGTTGTTGAATCAAGCGGGGGTCTATTTATACGAACATGGGCGATACTCAGAAGCAGAGCCACTCTATCGTCAGGCAGTGGCAATCCGTGAGCGAATACTAGGCCCCCTGCATCCTCACTCAGCGAACAGCCTGAATAATCTGGCGCAACTCTATCGCGCTCAAGGAAGGTATATGGAGGCAGAGCCGCTCATGCAGAGGGACCTGGCAATCTGTGAACAAGCATTGGGACTGCTGCATCCCGATACGGCTACCAGCCTCAACAACCTGGCAGGATTGTATCGTGCTCAGGGCAAATATGCAGAAGCAGAGCCGCTCATGCAGAGAGACCTGGCAATCTGTGAACAGACATTAGGGCCGCTGCATCCCGATACGGCTACCAGTCTCAACAACCTGGCAGGATTGTATTACGATCAGGGAAGGTACGCAGAAGCAGAGCCGCTTTACCAACGGGCATTGGCAATCGTCGAACAAGTGCTGGTACCTACACATCCTGATAGAGCCTCTAGTCTCAATAATCTAGCCGAACTCTACCGCGCTCAAGAAAGGTACGCAGAAGCAGAGTCACTCTACCAGCAGGCCTTAGCAATCCGCGAACAAGTACTCGGACCTATCAACCCTGATACGGCACAGAGCCTTGATAACCTAGCTGAACTCTACCGCACTCAGGCCAAATATACGGAGGCCGAATCGCTTTACCAGCGAGCACTGGCGATTCGTGAGCAAACGCTAGGTCCAATCCATCCTGACACAGCCATTAGCCTCAACAATCTAGCCTTGCTGTACTACGATCAAGACGAATATTTGAAGGCAGAACCATTCTATCAACGGGCTTTGACGATTCGTGAACAGAGGCTGGGACCAACCCATCCTGATACAGCCATCAGCCTCAATAACTTGGCTCTGCTCTACTATCATCTGGATAGGTATATGGAAGCGGAGCCATTCATGCAACGGGCTCTGGCGATTACTGAGCAGGTACTTGGCCCCAGGCATCCTGAGACGATTCAAGGGATTGACGACCTGGCGGAAATATATCGCGCTCAGGGTAAGTATGCAGAAGCGGATTCACTTCTGCAAAAGGCTCTAGCAATCGCTGAGCAGGTACTGGGCCTCGATCATCCCACCACAGCAGAAATCTTAGAGAACTATGCCGCCTTGCTCAAACAAATGGGACAATGATGCTTTATCTAGAACACAATTTGTATTTTGAGGGGGTGAGTATGTAAATGAGATCGCTTCGTGAGGAAGCGGGATACAGGCAAGAAAAAGCGCCATGATAGTATAAATGAAAGGGAGGAAGTGGTATGTCAACCGGGGAGATCTGGCATGTTCCCTACCAACGCAATCGTTTTTTTACGGGGCGAGACGATGAGTTAAACCACCTGCATCGTGCATTGTTGGCAGAGCATACAGTAGCTCTCTCTCATCCACAGGGGATCAGCGGCCTGGGAGGGATTGGGAAAACTCAGACGGCGCTGGAATATGCATACCGATATCAAAGTGACTATAGCGCCGTCTTTTGGGTTAACGCGAGTTCCCTTACTGCACTGACCTCCGATCTGGTCCAATTGGCCAATGTCCTCGATTTACCAGAGCGTCAGGCGCGGGATGAGGCGATGATTGTCGAGGCCGTTTTGCGCTGGTTTCGCCTGCACACTGGCTGGCTGCTGATCTATGATAACATCGATGATCTTTCGATTGCAGACCATTTGCTTCCTAAAGCAGGACCAGGACATATCCTCTTTACGACCCGCGCTCATGCCTTCGGAGAGATTGCTCAACGGGTTGCTATTCAGCAAATGGAGCCTGATATTGGTGCATTGCTCCTGTTACGCAGGGCTGAAATAATTGCTCCCGAAGCTCTCTTGGAGTGGGCCAGGTCTGATGAGCAGCAGATGGCACGTCTGATATCTCAGGAAGTAGATGGACTTCCTCTTGCCCTGGATCAGGCAGGTGCTTATATCAAAGAAACCCCCTGCTTGTTGTCAGAGTATCTCCCACTCTATCGGACTCGACGTAGCACTATCCTACAAGAACGTGGACATTCCATCCAGGTTATCCAGGACTATCCGGCCTCCGTCGCGACCACCTGGTCTCTCTCGTTTGGGAGGGTTCAACAAGCCAATCCTGCGGCGGCGGAATTGTTAAATGCCTGTGCCTTTTTGGCTCCCAATGCGATTCCCGAAGAACTTCTTATTTCAGGCGCATCGCATCTCGGAGACGTTCTTGCTCCTGTGGTCAGGGATCCCATCCAGCTGGATCAGGTCTGCAAAGATGCGTTACGGTATTCGCTCCTGCAGCGGAGAGATGATGAAACCCTTGTCGTGCATCGGCTGGTCCAGGCAGTGCTCCAGGATAATTTGCCATCTCCAATTCAGGCGGACTGGAAGCAACGGGTCGTTCTTGCCGTGAACATGGCAAGTCCGGATGTGAGAGATATAAAACAGTGGAGCGCCTGTGAACGGTGGGTTCCCCATGCGCTTGTCGGTGCTACCTGGATTGATCAAGAGCAGATGAGCAGACCAGAGGCGACGGGTTTGCTCAATCGAGCGGGATACTACCTGCTTGATCGCGCGCGCTATCGTGAGGCGGAACCGTTGCATGTGCAGGCTCTAAAGATCGTCGAGAAGCAGTTAGGAGCGATGCATCCCGATACAGCAACGGGCTTGAACAATTTAGCAGCTCTATATAGAGCCCAGGGGAGATACGAGGAAGCGGAACCGTTGTTTATGCGAGCTCTGGCAATCTGTGAGGCACAGTTAGGAGCGATGCATCCAGACACAGCAAGCAGCCTGAACAATCTGGCAGCTCTCTACGAGCATCAGGGGAAATATGAGAAGGCAGAACCATTGTACCAGCGGGCTCTTTCCATCAGAGAGCAGCAATTGGGTGAGACACATCCCGACACGGCAATGAGCCAGAGCAATCTGGCATCATTGTACCGAAGTCAGGGGAGATATAAGGAAGCGGAACCGCTGTTTCTGCAATCCCTGACAATCAGAGAGCAGCAGTTGGGAGTGATGCATCTTGACACGGCAAGCAGTCTGAGCAACCTGGCAGTTCTCTATGAGTACCAGGGGAAATACGAAGAAGCAGAACCGTTGTTTCTGCGAGCCCTGGCGATCAGGGAACAGCAGCTGGGAACGATGCATCCAGACACGGCAACGAGCCTGAATAACCTGGCGGAACATTATAGGAATCAGAGGAAATACGAGGAAGCGGAACCATTCTACCAGCGTGCTCTAGAGATTGCCGAGGAGCAGTTAGGCGCAGTGCATCCCAACACTGCAGCCTGCTTGAGCAATCTGGCGATTCTCTATACAAGCCAGGGGAGATATGAGGAAGCAGAACCGTTGTTTGTGCGAGCTCTGGAGATTGCCGAGGAGCAGTTAGGAGCGATGCATCCCGATACTGCAACCTATTTGATCAATCTAGCGGCGCTCTACGAGCGTCAAGGGAAATACGAAGAGGCGGAACCGGTCCACCAGCGGGCCTTGGAGATCAGAGAGCGACAGTTAGGCGCGACACATCCCAGCACGGCAAATAGCTTGAGCAATCTGGCAACTATTTATCGGCATCAAGGGAGATACGAAGAGGCGGAACCGGTCTACTTACGAGCCTTGGCAATCAGGGAGCAGCAGTTAGGCGCGACACATCCCGACGTGGCAATGAGTCTGAGCAACTTGGCAGCTCTCTACCGAAGCCAGGAAAGATACGAAGAGGCGGAACCTGCCTACTTACGCGCTCTAGAGATCAGGGAACAGCAGTTGGGAGCAACACACCCCGATACCGCAACGACCCTGAACAATTTGGCAGATCTCTACCGGAATCAGGGGAGATACGAGGAAGCGGAACCGTTGTTTGTGCGAGCCCTGGCAATCTATGAGCAACAGTTAGGAGCGACGCATCTCAACACCATAAATTGCATGAATAACCTGGCAGTCCTTTACGAGGGTCAGGGGAGATACGAGGAGGCGGAACCATTGTATCTACAAGCTGTGCAATGTTCTTTCGCTTCTTTAGGGATAGAACATTCTCAGTCACAGCAACTACTTAGAAACTATCTGGCGCTTTGTCTGAATATGTATACGGAGGAAGATCTGGAGGCACTGCTGGGGTTACTTACATTGAGTGAGCCGGATAACACGACAGGTGAAGAAGCCAGGTAATCTTTTGGCCTGTCAGTGCGAAACTGACGAAAAGAGTCGGGTAAGAGGTCGGGTAAATAGCACGTCAGATGAAGCTCTTCTAAAGAGTATCATTGCATATTAACTATTTCCACAGGCATTTAAGGATTTTGCCGTCCAAATGGCTGTCCCAAGAAGGAATCCTTGCCATATCCCGATGAGGCAAGCTCATCTGAATGAAGAGGCTCGCGTCCCAGTGTCGGCACGCTGTTCACCGGTACTGGAGTCGGCGGCGTTGGGATCAGGTCATCCTGGCGCTGTTGGGTCGGCGTTTGGCGCGTCGGCGTTCTGAATGATTGTTTTTTGATATGCGTTTTTTCGGGGCGGCCAGTTCCAAATCGGCTCGCGAACGTATCGGCATTGACATATTCAAATACTTAAGCACGAGCAGGAGAATTTTTTACAGTGATTAAAACGCACATCCTGTGCCAACATAGCGCGAGCTGGACCCTCGTGCCTTCTATGTGCAGAGGGGGAAGATATTCTCTCACGAAATGATGAGCTTGTAACTGCGTTTAGAAAGGAAAACTCGACTCATAGATATGGAGAGAATGTTATGGCTGGCACTCACGCGCTTCCTCCCATTTGGAATATTCCTTATCGGCGTAACCCATTCTTCACAGGGCATGAGGATACTCTTAGAAACCTCTATCAGGCAATCCAGACGGAAAGTGCTGCTGCTCTGACCCAACCGCAGGGGATCAGCGGGCTGGGTGGCATCGGCAAGACCCAGACCGCCATCGAGTATGCCTATCGCTATCGCGCCAACTACAAGGCTATTCTATGGGCGCGTTCCGACTCAGAGGGAACGCTTACTTCGGAATTTGTCGCTATCGCTCACCTACTAGGCCTGTCCGAGAGCGATGAGCAGGACAGGGCAATCGCATCTAAGTAAGCCCATCAAGAACCTGTAAGAGATACTGCTGGCTCCAACCCGCTTTGAGGCGTTTGGCTTTGATGCCGACCTTCGCCGTTTTCTCTTGCCGCAGCAGA
>Ga0070698_100002259_pt1 | contig 21314 bp, 20 predicted proteins | sample KBSK1502metaG_FD_65477 | JGI IMG/M metagenome (GOLD analysis project Ga0070698, IMG submission 65477) | Corn, switchgrass and miscanthus rhizosphere microbial communities from Kellogg Biological Station, Michigan, USA - KBS K1-50-2 metaG | ecosystem: Host-associated > Plants > Roots >...
ATGCCCACGGTTCGAGACGAGGATCAGCTCCTTCCCGTCGGGCGACCAGGTGGGAGAGAGATACTGATCCCACGTACTGTAGTAATAGCGGGGCAACTTGCTGTCGTTGTCCTCGGTGAGCTGTGTCGCGTCGCCCGGCCTGCCGCCGTCGACCGACAACGCGAAGATGTGCCAGCGTCCGCTGTACGCGGTGGAGACGAACGCGATGCGGCCGCCGTCGGGCGACCAGCGCGGCTCGACGTTCACCGCCCCATTCGCTGTCACGGGCCGCACCGCCCCCGTCGCCAGGTCCAGGAGCTCCAGCTCGATGGCGTCCTTCGCGTAACGGGCGAACACGACGAAGCGTCCGTCCGGAGACCAATCGGGCTGATAATCGTACCCGGCGTCGCCGGTGACCTCGACCGCTACGCCCGAGCCGATCTGCTGGCGCCAGAGCGAGCCCTGCATGGAATAGATCAGGTCGCGTCCGTCGGGAGACCACGTGACCGCGCTGGGGCCGCTCGTCACCTGGGGCACGTACATCTCGCGCCAGTAGTACGAGTGGGGGACGGCCACCTGCTTTAGCACCGGCTCGCGCTGCGCGACGGTGATCGAAGGAATGAGCCCGACGCTCGCGGCGAGCGTCCATCGCAGCAGTCGCAGTGTCATTGCCTCAGGAACAACCGTTTCGGATCGAGCACGTCCCGCAGCAACCGCAGCTCCTGCGCGGTCGGCGGCGCCACCGGGGCGAGCCCCGGCCGGCAGCGGAGCGACCACCCGATGCCGGCCTGCACGTCGGGCACGCTCACGCCGGGGTACAACGCCGCCAGCACCATCTCCCCCGTTGCCTCGTCCGGCTCGAGGATGGCCTTGTCGGTAATGACCTTCACCGGCCCGGCGCCCGGCATCCGCAGCTCACCCCGCGTCCGGCCCCCGGGCCTCTGTCCCGGGCTCGTGACGAAGTCCACGCGCTCGGGGAAGACGCGCGGTCCGAGCTTCGCCACGATCAGCGTGCGCTGGGCGTGGATCGCGATCTCCGCAGCTCCGCCCGACCCCGGCAAGCGGACCTTGGGGCGCGCATAGGGACCGATCACAGTGGTATTGATGTTGCCGTAGCGATCCACCTGGGCGCCGCCCAGGAATCCGACCTCGACGCGTCCGTTCTGCAGGATGCACTGGAACACGTCGGCCATGCCGCACACCATGAGCGAACCGGTGACGAGCGCCGGGTCGCCGATGGAGACGGGGAGGCGTTCGGGTACCGCCCCCACGGCCCCCGATTCGTAGATCAGCACGAGGCGCGGGGCGTGGGTCGCGCGCGCCAGGTTACAGGCCAGGTTGGGCAGTCCGATCCCGACGAACACCACCTCGCCGTCCGCCAGCTCGCGGGCGGCGACGGCGGCCATCATTTCGTCGGGCGTGTAGGACGCGCTAGAAGCCGTAGTTGACTCCCTGCGAGACACGCTGTTTCGCCTTGAGCCTTGCGACTTGCGGCTGTTTTTTCAGGTACGCCGCGCGGTCGGGCACGCCGTACACGAATTCGTCGAGGTAGCGCGCGAGCCGCTCGGGGGAACGCGAGACGTCCTCCCACGCGACGTAGAAGTCGTTGTCGCGGTCGTAGTAGCCCTGTGCGTACGAGGGGTGCGCGCCCCAGGGCTCGACCACCACCGCGTCCACGACCATGCCGGGAATCACCGTCCGATTCGGATCGGATCGGATCAGCTGCTCGTCTACCAGCTCCTCCACCACGACGATGACGCACTCCGAGGCGAACGCGGCCTCTCGTTGCACGCCGAGCAGCCCCCAGATCTGCGTGTTGCCGTCGGCGTCGGCCCGCTGCGCGTGGACGATCGTCACGTCGGGGTTCAACGCCGGCACGGTGGCGAGGTCCTCCCCGGTGTAGGGGCACGTGACGCTCCTGATGCGCGGGTTGGCCCGCGGCAGGTCGGTGCCCATGTAGTCGCGCAGCGGCCAGAACGGGAGCCGCGCGGCACCCGCGGCAAAGCGCGCGACCATCCCGAAATGTGAGTACTCCTCGATTTCGAGTCCCGAGTCCCGAGTCCCGACCCCCTCCACAGCGCGCCGGAACGCGTGCAGCGAGCCCACACCGGGATTCCCGGCCCACGAGAACACCAGCTTGCGGGCGCACCCCGCGCCGATCATCTGATCGTAGATCAGGTCCGGTGTGAGGCGCGCGAGTGTGAGGTCGCGCCGCCGCTGACGAATGATCTCGTGGCCCGCGGCGAAGCAGATGAGGTGCGTGAACCCCTCGATGACCACCGTGTCGCCGTCGTGGACGAAGCGCGCGACCGCGTCGCGCATGGGCATGACCTTGGAGGCGTGATTGCTCACGCCTAGTCCGTCATCTCGCCCAGGCATTCATCGATGATCGCCAGCGCCGTATCGATGTCGGACTCGTCCACCACGAGGGGGGGAGCCAGCCGCAGCGCGCTCTTCCCCGCCCCGAGCAGCAGCAGACCTTTGCGGAACGCGCGTTCGACCAGCGCGTGCGGCACCTCGGGAGCGGGCTCGCGCGTGGCCCGATCCTTCACGAACTCGACGCCGATCATGAGCCCGCGTCCGCGCACGTCGCCGATCGAGCCGTACTTCTCCTGTAGCCGCTTGGCCCCCGCGAGCAGCCGCTCGCCCAGCCGTGGGACGCGGGGGAGCAGCTCGTGCTCCACCACGTCGAGCGTGGCGAGCGCCGCGGCGCAACACACCGGATTGCCGCCGAACGTGCTGCCGTGCGCGCCCGGCTGCCATTTCATGATCGACTCTTTGGCGATGATCGCGCCGATCGGCATGCCGCTCCCCAGACCCTTGGCGCTGAGCAGGATGTCGGGCTCGATGCCCTCGTGCTCCGACGCCCACATTTTCCCGGTGCGTCCCACGCCGCACTGCACCTCGTCGCACACCAGCAGGATGCCGTGCCGGTCGCACAGCTCGCGCAGCGCCTTCACATAGCCGGGCGGCGGCACGACGTAGCCGCCCTCGCCCTGGATCGGCTCCACGAAAATGGCGGCCGTGCTCTTCGGGTCGAGCCGCTTGGCGAACAGGTCGTCCTCGATGGACGACACGCACCGCAGCGTACAGGCCGGCTCACCACGGCAGAAGTCGCAGCGGTAGCGGTAGCCGTAGGGGACGTGATACACCTCGGGCAGAAAGGGCGCGAACCCGGCGCGCTGTATCGACTTGCTCGCCGTCAGACTCAAGCCACCGTACGTGCGGCCGTGAAACGCGCCGGTGAAGGCCACGATCGCCGGCCGCCCGGTCGAGTGCCGCGCCAGCTTGATCGCCCCTTCCACCGCCTCGGTCCCGGAGTTCGAGAGGAACACGCGCTTCTTGCTCGGGCCCGGCGCGAGACGCGCCAGCCGCTCGCACAGCGCCGCGAAGCTCTCGAAGTAGAAATCGCTGCCGCAGATGTGAAGGAATCGCGCCGCAGCGTCCTGGATCGCCTGCACGACCTTGGGATGCCCGTACCCGGTGGACGCCACCGCGATACCCGCCATGAAGTCGAGGTAGCGGTTCCCGTCCACGTCCTCGACCATGGCCCCCGCCCCGCGGGCGATCGCCAGGGGGTACTCCTTGGGGTACGACGTCGACGCCCAGCGATCCTGGCGCTCGACGATCGCTCGCGCCTTGGGGCCGGGCGGCGGCACGACGATCCGCGGATAATCCTTCATCGCGACTCCTCGATCACAGTGCGGCTCTGCTCGCGCAGGAATTGCGCGACGTAGTACGGCCCGCACCCACCCTTCCCGGTCGAGCCCGATCCCTTCCACCCGCAAAACGGTTGCGCCCCGGGCCAAGCGCCGGTGGTGGCGCCGGTGCGCTTGTTCACGTAACACACTCCCGCCTCGATCTCGTCGAAAAAGCGCTCGATCTCCTCCGGCTTCTTCGAAAAGATCCCGGCGGTGAGCCCGTACTCGGCCTTGTTCACTTCGGCGATGGCCTGCTCGAGCCCAGACACTTCGCCCACCGCCAGAACCGGGACAAACAACTCCTCGCGGAAGAGCGGCGAGGAAAGCGGCAGCTCCGCGATCGTCGGGGCGACGAAATACCCCTGATCGAACAGCCCGTCGCTGAGCTGTTGCCCGCCGAACACGACTTTTCCCTCGCGGCGGGCCCGCGCCACCGCCCGGCGGAACCGCTCCACCGCCGCCGCGTTGATCACCGGCCCGAACGCGACGTCGCGCTCCGTCGGATCACCGACCTTCATGGCCCTAGTCCGCTCCACCAGTTTGTCCACGAACTGCCGGGCCACGCGCTGGTGCACGTAGACCCGCGACGTCGCGCTGCATTTCTGGTTCTGCAGGCCGAACGCTGAGCGCGTTACCCCCTCCGCGGCGGCGTCCAGGTCCGCCGAGTCGAGCACGATCGCAGCGTTCTTGCCCCCCATCTCCAGGAGGCAGGGCTTGATCCAGTCGCGCGCGAGGCCCTGGTGGATGCGCATGCCCACGGCCTTCGAGCCCGTGAACACCACGCCGTCCACGCCCGAGTGACGCCACAAGGTCTCGCCCGCCACGTCGCCGGCTCCGGGGAGATAGTTGAACACCCCCGGCGCCAGCCCCGCGTCGCGGTACACCTCGTACAGCTTGAGCCCGGTCCACGGCGTCTCTTCCGCGGGCTTGTACACGACCGCATTCCCGGCGACCAGGGCCGCCGCCGACATGCCGGTCGAGAGGGCGAGCGGGAAGTTGAACGGCGCGATGCAGGCGAACACGCCGTAGGGTCGGAGCACGTCGGTGTTGCGCTCGACGGGCGTGACGGCGGCCATCTGGCGCACGAACCCGTTCGCGTCCTCGACTTGCTGGCAATAGTAGTCGATCAGGTCGGCCGCCTCTTCGGCGTCCCCCATCGACTCCAGCCGGCTCTTGCCGACCTCGAGGCTCATGATGGCCGCGAGCGCGAACTTGCGCTCGCGGATTAGCCCCGCCGCCCGGCGCAGCAGGGCCACGCGCGCGCGCCACGGTTGGTGCGCCCAGCCGCGCTGCGCCGCGCGCGCCGCCGCCACCGCGCGATCGACCTCCGGCGGCAGCGCGCTCGCAAACCGCCCGAGGAGCACGTCGCGGTCGATCGGCGAGGTGTGCACGAGGGGAGGCGCGGACGACGTCACCGCCTCTCCGCCGATGTAGAGCGGGTAGTCGCGCCCCAGCTGCGCCCGCACGCCGCGCAACGCCTCGTCGAACTGGCGGTGAAACACCTCCCAGTCGACGTTGGCGGAGGTGTAGGTGACTTTGGACCCCGTGGCGGCTGCGCTCGTCATGTCGTCATCGCGCTCCCAGCTTCACCGCCTTCACGGCGGCGGCGTGGGCCGCGGTGAAACGCGCCACGATCTGGTCGATCTCCTGCTCCGTGATAATGAATGGTGGCGCCACGACGACCAGGTCGCCGTTGACGCCGTCGGCGTGACCCACGTTGGGCCAGACCACGAGCCCAGCCTCCTGAGCAGCCTCGGTGAACGCCTCGACGAACTTGACCGCGCGCGGGAACGGGGCTCGGGTGGCCTTGTCCTCCACGAACTCGATCCCGGCGAGCAGGCCTCGGCCGCGTACGTCGCCCACGTGGGGCAGGTCCGCGAGCCCGGCGAGCCGCTCGTGCAGCACCCGCCCGAGCCTGGCGCTACGCTCCACGAGCCGATCGCGCTTGAGCAGCCGGACAGCGGCGAGCCCGGCCGCGCATGCGACCGGGTGAAACGAGAAGGTCTGGGCATGCAGGAAGCTCCCCGAGCCGTTGGCGATGACGTCGACAATCCGCTCGGACGCGGCGACCGCCGACAGCGGGGAATAGCCGCCGGAGATCCCCTTCCCCAGCGTCATCACGTCCGGCGCGACGCCGTATGGCTCAATCGCCCACCAGGTGCCCGTGCGACCGGCTCCGCACAGGATCTCATCGGCCACGAACAGCACCTGGTAGCGGTCGCAGATCTCCCGGATGGTGCGGAAGTACTCCGGGCGGGGCGTGGACGCACCCGTGGAGGACCCGCCCACCGGCTCCGCGATGAACGCGGCCACCGTATCGGCCCCTGCCCGTCGGATTGCGCCCTCCAGGGCGATGCCGCTGCACGTCGGGCACCCGGCATTCTCTCCGCCGCACTCGCAGCGGTACGCGTAGGGAGCGGGTATGCGCGTGACGTCGACCAGCCACTCGCGGAACGGCGCCTTGTACTGCTCGCGCGCCGAAGCCGAGAGGGCGAGGAGCGTATTGCCGTGATACGAGGGCGCGAGCGCGATGATCCGGTGCTTCCCAGGCTTGCCCGCCTCGACCCAGTATTGCCGCGCCAGCTTGAGCGCGGCCTCCACGGCCTCCGATCCACTGGAAAGGAAGTAGAGCTTGTCGAGATCGCCCGGCAGGGTCTGGGCCAGCTCACGGGCGAGCTCCTCCCCGGGGCCGTGCGTGAACGCGGTCGCCGAGAGGTAGCCGAACTCGCGGGCTTGCGCCGCCAACGCGTCGGCCATTTCAGGGTTCGAGTGGCCGAGGTTCGCCACGTACGCACCGCCGACCGCGTCCAGGTAGTCTTTGCCCTGCTCGTCGTACAACCAGCACCCCTCGCCGCGCACGATGCGGGGGTAGCTGCGACCGAGCTTCCGGTAGAAGACGTGGCTGTCGGGATAGCGGTAGGCCGTCACTCCTCCCCCTGTCTTTCTTCTGCCATGTGGGACCGCGGAAAGCTACGATGCCGGGCGGTGCCCGGCGAGCGAGCGCCATGCAGGGGATACCGGAGGGGCGCAGCATGCTGCGCCCCTACACTATATCTCGCAACCATCCTGAAGTCGCCGTAGCTTGTTTCGAACCTACCACAACCGCTGAGACTCTGTATGCCGATCTGGCTTCGTCTTCTGCTTGCCGTCGCCGCGCTCGTCCCCAGTCGCGCGTTCGCCCAGACTGGCGCCGCTCCGGCGGTGCCCGAGAACCTCGTGACGGACGGCATGCCGCCCATCCCGTCGCGTATCGCGGAGGCGGCACGTCGCTACGGAGAGTTCCGGGCCGCCGACTTCTGGGACTGGCACCCGACGCGGCGCGAGATGATCATCGGCACCCGCTTCGGGGACGCACCCCAACTGCACCGCGTGGCCTTCCCGGGCGGGGCGCGAACGCAGCTGACGTTTTTCCCGGACCCCGTGTCCGGCGCCTCGTACCAGCCGGCCGACGGCCGCTACATCGTGTTCACGAAAGACGTCGGGGGCGCGGAGTTCTTCCAGAAGTACCGCTACGACGTCGCGACCGGAGACGTCACCCTGCTCACCGACGGCAAATCGCGCAATGTCGGCGGCGCCTGGTCGCACAAGGGTGACCGCTACGCCTACATGTCCACGCGCCGGGACGGACGCGACCTGGACCTGTGGGTGATGGATCCGTCCGATCCGGCGAGCGACCGCATGGTGCTGCAGCTGGAAGGCGGCGGGTATGAGCCGGCCGACTGGTCGCCGGACGACCGCCAGATCCTGCTGTTGCAGGCGATGTCCGTCAACGAGGGCTACCTCTGGCTCGTCGACGCGGCGAACGGGCGCAAAACCCTGCTCACGCCCAAGCAACCGGGCGACAGCGTCGCCTATGGCGGCGCGCAGTTCAGCCACGACGGCAAAGGCATTTTCGTCACGACCGATCGTGGCTCGGAGTTCCGGCGCCTCGCCTACTTGGACCTCGCCACCGGCCGGGATCGCTTCCTCACGAGCACCATCCCGTGGGACGTGGACGAGTTCGACCTGTCGCCCGACGGGCGCTCCATCGCCTGCGTCACTGACGAAGCCGGTATCAGCGTGCTGCACGTGATCGACGCCGCGACGGGCGTCGGGCGTCGCTTGCCCGCACTGCCCGCGGGGCTGATCTCCGGCCTTCGCTGGCGGCGGACCGGGGCCGAGCTGGGGTTCACGCTGACCTCGGCGGGCGCGCCCGCCGACGCCCACTCGCTCGACCTCGGCCGCGGCGCGCTCACGCGCTGGACCGAGAGCGAGACCGCGGGCCTCAGCACACACGACTTTGCCGAGGCCGAGCTGGTGCGTTGGCCCAGCTTCGACGGGCGGGAGATCTCGGGCTTCCTCTACAAGCCCCCGGCGAAGTTCACGGGGCGCCGGCCCGTGATCATCAACATCCATGGCGGGCCCGAGGGGCAGTCGCGGCCCGGATTCCTCGGTCGCAACAACTACTATCTCCAGCAGCTGGGGATCGCGCTCATTTTTCCGAACATCCGGGGGTCGACCGGCTTCGGGAAGACGTTTGTGAAGCTCGACAACGGCGTGCGGCGGGAGGGCGCCTACCGCGACATCGGGGCCCTGCTCGAGTGGATCCGCACGCGACCGGATCTCGACGGCGACCACGTCCTGGTGACGGGCGGCAGCTACGGGGGCCACATGACGCTCGTCACCGCCACCCGCTACGACGGGCCGATCTGCTGCTCGGTGGACGTGGTGGGGATCTCGAACCTCGCCACATTCTTGCAGAACACGTCGGGCTATCGCCAGGACCTGCGGCGCGTGGAGTACGGCGACGAGCGCGACTCGACGATCCGGGCGTGGATGGAGCGCACCGCGCCACTCAACAACGTGGACAAGGTCACGAAGCCGCTGTTCATCATCCAGGGAATGAACGATCCCCGCGTGCCGCGGAGCGAGGCCGAGCAGATGGTGGCCGCCCTCAAGCGACGCGCGGTCCCCGTGTGGTACCTGATGGCGAAAGACGAGGGTCACGGGTTCCGCAAGAAGGGCAATCAGGACTACCAATTCTACGGCACGATCCTTTTCACTGAGCGCTATCTGCTGGGCCTCACCCCCTGACCTTACCCCCTCGTTCCCCCTCTCCACGTTGTGGAGAGGGGGTTAGGGGGTGAGGACCCGCTCAGTCGCGGTCCCGCAACAGCCGCCAGGCCACGCCCGCAGTCGAGTCGAGCACGACCAGGGTCTGTGCCTGCGCATCGCCCAACACGAGCGGGCCGGTGGCGAGCAGCGTGTCGGTCGTTCCGGCGTGCGAAATCACGACCGACCAGCTCCCGGGTGCGCCGTCGAAGTAGCGAGTGACGGCGCGGAAGTTGAGCGGCGTCGCGGTCGCGACCAGCGTGGCGTTCCCCGCCTGCGTCCGGTACGCGTCGACCGCGGGCGCGTTCGGGGCGAAGCTCGCGAGCCGCAGCCGGGCATGCCCCGCCCCCGGCACCGCGCCCGTGTCGGAGACCAGCACGGCGTTGAGAATGACGGTCCCGCTCGCCACGGAATCGATGACGAACAGGTCGTAGTTCACGCCCTCGAGAGTGTTGAACAACGCCGCCAGCGGGTGCGTCGTGTCCGCGGGCTGAATGGCGAGGTCGTGCTGGCCCGGCGACAGCGTAGCGACACGGCTGATCTCTCCGAACGCGATCGTGCTCCCCCGGCCGCCGTCCACGATCACGGTGAGCGACGGTCCGCCGCGAATGGCGTGCAGGACGCGCAGGCTCGACGCCTGGGGCGGCGGCGGGCCGCTGCCGTTATCACAAGCCGCGAGGGCAACGACGGCGAGGAGCGCACGACCGGTCATTGGCCGCTCATGGGCGATCCCCGGTCCACTACGTACACGTTACGCTGTGCCGTCGGCACGATGATCAGGTCTAGGATGTTCACGTGCTCGGGTAGGTTCACGATGTAGGCGATCGTGTCCGCCACGTCGTCCGCCGTGAGCGGCTGGAATCCCTGGTACACCGTCTTGGCGCGCTCTCGGTCGCCGTGGAACCGCACCTCGGAGAATTCCGTCTCCACGAAGCCGGGATCCACCTCGGACACACGGATCGGCGTGCCCGCCACGTCGAGGTTCATACCCTCCGTCAACGCGCGGACGCCGAACTTGGTGGCGTTGTAGACGTTGCCCATCGGATAGGTCTGATGCCCCGCCGTGCTCCCGATGTTCACGACGTGCCCCCGGCGCCGCGCCACCATGTGCGGCAGGACCGCCCGGGTCACGTTGAGCAGTCCCTTCAGGTTGGTGTCGATCATGCGGTCCCAGTCTTCGGGATCACCCTCGTGGACCTTCGACAGCCCGCTCGCGAGGCCGGCGTTGTTGATGAGGACGTCGGGCACGTGTCCGGCCGCGACCAGCGCCTCCGCCGCCCGGTTCACCGCGGCCCGGTCCCGCACGTCCACCACCGCGACCGAGAGGGACACGCGAGACGCGGGGCCGAGCTCGGCCGCCAGCCGCTCCAGCCGGTCGGCCCGCCGTGCCCACAGCACGAGGTCGGCCCCCTCGGCGGCGAAGCGGCGCGCGCACGCCGCGCCGATCCCCGAGCTCGCACCCGTGATGAGAATCCGCTTTCCCTTGATGCGATTCATCCCACCCCCCAACGATTCTCCGTGACGTCTTTCCGTGACGCCTTTCCGCGACGTCTTCTTTCCTTATCTCATGTTCCCCGTGTGCCCCAGCGAGTAGCGTCCCGGCTGCGGCCATACACAGAGTCCGTGTGGCTCACGCCCCACCTTTATGCGGTGCGTCAGCTGCCCCGTCCCTGTGTCGAAAACGTAGACTTCTTCGTCGTAGCGACCCGACACCCAAAGCTCCTTCCCGTCCGCGGTCACGTTCCCCATGTCCGGGCTGCCGCCGCCCGGCACGGACCAGGTCCCGACGATCTGCCGGCTCCGAGGGTCGAGCACGGTGACGGAGCCCGGACCATGGCGCCCACCCGCAGTCCTGTTCCAGCCGCGATTCGTGATGTAGAGCAGGCGGCCGTCCCGGCTCGGGTAGATGCCGTGCGTCCCCTTGCCCGTCGCGATGAACCCGATGCGTCGGAACGCCTCCGGGTCCACGAGAAACACGCCGTTCGCCTTCATATCGGCCACGTAGAACACCCGGCCGTCCGGGGAAGACCGAATGTCCTGCGGCATGGCCGTACTGTCGAGCCCGCCCGGATCGAGCGTCAGATATCCCACGACTGAACGCGCGCCCAGGTCCACCTTTACGAGCTGACCCGAGAACTCGCATGTCGCGAGGGCGAACCGTCCGTCGGCTGTGAATTCCATGTGGTCCACCCCCTTGCACTGAAGGGGCAGAGACTGCACCAACGCCATCGTGTGCGCGTCACGAAAGTCGAGCCGCCGCCGACGCTCGGCCACCACGATCGCGAACCGGCCGTCGGGCGTGAAGTACAGGTTGTAGGGATCGTCAACGGGCACGGTCTCGCCCTCCTGCCCGGTGACGGGATCGATCGGCGTGAGCGTACCGCCGAGATTGTTCGCGACCCAGAGCGTCGTGAGGTCGTACGAGGGCACCACGTGCTGCGGCAGCGCGCCCGTCGGAAAGGTCCGCAGCACGCCATAGGTGCGCGCGTCGATCACCGTCACCGTCCCGTCGTGCGAGTTCGGGACGTAGACCAACGGGCGCGCTTGCGCGGCCCGAGGCGAGAGACGGTTCGCACCCGCAGCGGCGTACAGGTTCACGGTGTCGGTGCCCGCCGCCGTGTCGGGGGCCGCGACGTGCCCGGCGGCCGCAGACCGGCGTTCCCCCCGGCACGCGCCGGCGATCGCCAGCGTCACGGCGGCGGCGACTAGTCGCGCGGCCATGCGATCAGGATCTTGCCGACGTTGCGGTTCTCCCGCATGCGCTGGAACGCGTCGGCCGCCCGGTGGACGGGGAACACCGAGTCCACGGGCACCCGCAGTCCGCCCGAGGTGAACGCGGGAAGGATCTCCCGGCGGAAACGCGCCACGATCGCACCCTTCTCCGCGCGGCTGCGCGCGCGCAGCGTCGAGCCCAGCAACCGGGCCCGCTTGTGCATCACCATGGCGAGATCGACCTCGGCGCGTGCACCCCCCATCGTCGCGATGAGTACGACCCGCCCCCCGGTCGCCAGGACGCGCATGTCTCCCGGCAGGCTCGGCGCCCCGATGGGATCGAGCACGACGTTCACGGCGTCGCGCCCCCAGCGCGCCTCGATTTGCTCGGCGAAGTCGTGCCGCCCGGTATCGATCGCCAGATCCGCGCCGGCACCTTCCAGGGCCGCCAGCTTTCCGGGTGTCCGCGTCGTGGCCGCGACGCGGGCACCGATCAGCTTGCCGAGCTGGACGGCCGCGAGCCCGACCCCCGAAGCGCCCGCGTGCACCAGCAGTGTCTCGCCCCGGGCCAGGCCTGCTTCCATCACCAGGTTGACGAACGCCGTGAGGAAGGCCTCGGGAATGCCTGCGGCGGCGACGAGGTCCAGAGGCGCAGGCGCGGGGAACAGCTGACCCGCGGGGGCCGCCACGTACTCCGCGTGGCCGCCCCCCGCGACCAGTGCGCACACCGCTTCTCCCGTCGCGTCGGTCGTACCCGACAGCTCGAGCCCGATGATGTCCGGCTCACCCGGCGGAGGCGGGTATCGCCCGGCAATCTGCAGCAGGTCGGCGCGGTTGACGCCGGAGGCCGCGACGCGCACCAGGACCTCGCCTTCGCGCGGCACCGGGCGCTCGACCTCCGCCAGCGAGGCGACGTAGCGACCCTCGAGGTCGCTGACCTGGAGGACCCTCATGGCGCGAATACTAGCCGGACGGGGTACGTCCGTGCAAAATTCGGGCGCCATGAAACGACGCTGCTGGACCGGGGACGATGCCGAACCGTTGATGCTCGCCTACCACGACGAGGAGTGGGGTGTTCCGCTGCGCGGCGATCGCGACCTGTTCGCCAAGCTCGTGCTCGATGGCTTCCAGGCCGGCCTCTCGTGGCGCGTGATTCTCAACAAGCGGGCGCGCTTTCTCGAGGTATTCGACGGGTTCGACCCGGCCCGCATGGCACGCTACGACGCCAAGAAGATCGGGCAGCTCCTCAAGGACCCGGGCATCGTACGCAACCGTCAGAAGGTCGCGGCCGCGGTGTCCAACGCGCGGGCCTTTCTCGAGTTCTCGCAGCGCGAGGGGCCGTTCGGCCCCTTTCTCTGGAGCTTCGTGGGAGGCGTCCCCAAGCAGAACCGGCGCCGCAGCCTGCGCGAGCTGCCCGCGCGCACGCGGGAATCCGACGCCATGAGCGACGCCCTCGTCGACCGCGGCTTCCGCTTCGTCGGGCCGACCATCTGCTATGCGTTCATGCAGGCCGTCGGCATGGTGAACGACCACCTCATCACCTGCTTCCGCCACGCCGAGGTGGAGCGGCTCAGCCGATCGGCGCGCTAGGCAAGAACCGGGGAGGTCGCCGAGCCTTCGTCGCCTGCTCGAACGCGTACGCGAACTTGATGAGGGCCGCCTCGCTCCAGGGGCGCGCGACGAACGACAGTCCCACCGGCAGCCCCGCTACATAACCCATCGGCACGGTCACGTGCGGGTAGCCAGCGACGGCCGCGGGGCTGGAAAAGCTGCCGCCACCCCCCGGGTCCCCATTCACGAGGTCGATGAGCGAGGGCGGGCCGCCCGTGGGGGCGACCAAGGCGTCGAGCTGGTGCTCGGCCATCGCGACGTCGATCCCCTGCGTGCGCGCCAGCAGGTGGTTCTTGTCGAGCGCCCGGAGGTAGTCCTGATCGGTGAGCGGGCCTTTCGCCTCGGCCTGCGCGAAGATCTCCTGCCCAAAGTAGGGCATCTCCTGCCCTTTGTTGTGGTCGTTGAATGCGATCAGGTCCGCCAGCGTCTTCGCCGTCGCGCCCGGCGCCCACTCGGCGAGGTAGCGGTTCAGGTCCGCCTTGAACTCGTAGAGCAGCACGGCGAACTCGCTGTCGTCGAACTGGCCCGCGGTGGCGATGTCGGCGGGATCGACGATCACCGCCCCGAGCTGCTTGAGCGCGTCGATCGCGGTCTCCATCACCGCATCGGTGCCGGGACTGTATCCCATGAAGTGCGAGCGGCACACGCCCAGGCGGGCGCCTTTGAGCCCGGCGGGGTCGAGCGACGCGGTGTAGTCCGAGGCTCCATGGCCGGCGCTCCCCGCCGTCGCGTCATCGTGGGGATCCACGCCGGTGAGCGCGCCCAAGAGCGTCGCCGCATCGGCGACCGTGCGGGCCATGGGACCCGCGGTGTCCTGGTTGTGGGCGATGGGAATGACACCGGCCCGGCTCACCAGACCGAGCGTGGGTTTGATCCCCACGATCGAACAGCAGGTCGAGGGTGACACGATGGAGCCGTCGGTCTCCGTCCCGATGGCGGCCGCGCACAGGCTCGCCGCCACCGCGACCCCCGAGCCCGAGCTCGACCCGGACGGCGTGCGATCGAGCGCGTAGGGGTTGCGGCACTGGCCGCCTCGTCCGCTCCAACCGCTCGACGAGTGGGTGGAGCGGAAGTTGGCCCACTCGGACAGATTCGTCTTGCCGAGCAGCACGGCGCCCGCCGCGCGCAGCCGCTCCACCAGGAACGCGTCGCGCGGCGGGGACACGCCCACGAGCGCGAGCGAGCCCGCCGTGCTCTGCATGCGGTCCCGCGTCGCCACGTTGTCCTTCACCAGTACGGGGATGCCGTGCAACGGCCCCCGCGGTCCCTTGGCCTTACGTTCCGCGTCGAGCGCCGTGGCCTGCGCGAGCGCGTCCGGATTCGGCTCGAGCACGGAGCGCAGCGCCGGTCCCTTGCGGTCGAGCGCCTCGATCCGCTGGAGATAGGCCGTCACCAGCGAGCGAGCGGTGTACTTGCCGGCGGTCATGCCGGCTTGCAGGTCGGCGATCGTGGCTTCTTCGAGCTCGAACGGAGCGGCGGCCAGGGGGATCCTGGATGGCATCAACGCGAGCGCTCCGCTCACCCCGCTGTACCCCAGAAACGTCCGGCGATCGATCCTCGGTCCGGTCATGGGCCCTCTCTCGAGTGAATGACAGCTGCCGCGCAGGCCGCTAAACTTGCTGCCACCCTTGCGGGACGGCCAGCCACGGTGCGTGTGGGCGGACAGTCGGAAGTCGGGAGGCTCCTCTCGGTGGCGGTCAAGCGCGCCGGCGACGCCTTCACGAGCGAGGCCGCGGTGGAACGGCAGTGGCGCGACTTGGGTTACACCGCGCGGCCCGAGCTCTCCGTGGCGGCGCCCGAGTACCAGGAGTTTCTCGCCCTGCTCGGCACCGCGGGAGTCGACGTGCTGTGCCTCCCTCCGGACGAGAACGTCGGCCTCGACTCGCTGTACGCCCGGGACGCAGCGATCGTGTGCAACGCCGGCGTGATCGTTTGCAACATGGGGAAGCCGCAGCGTCGCACCGAGCCGGCCGCCCATGAGGCGGCGCTCCGCGCTGCCGGCGTGCCGATTCGGGGCCGGATCACCGGCGATGGCCGCCTCGAGGGGGGAGATGTCTGCTGGATCGACGAGCGCACCCTGGCGGTGGGCCGGGGCTACCGGACCAACGACGCGGGGATCCGCCAGCTGCGCGACCTGGTGGCGGAGTGCGTGGACGAAGTGATCGTGGTTCCGCTGCCGCACTGGCGCGGGCCGGAGGACGTGTTTCACCTCATGTCGATCGTGAGTCCGATCGACCATGACCTCTTCCTCGTCTACGCGCCGCTGCTCCCGGTGCCGTTCCGCGAGGCCCTGCTCGCACGCAGCATCGAGTTGGTGGAGGTCCCTACGCCAGAGTTCGAGACGCTGGGCTGCAACGTGCTCGCGATCGCGCGGCGCGAGGTCCTGGTGGTCGCGGGAAACCCCGTGACCCGGGCCCGGCTGGAGCGGGCCGGCGTGACGGTGCACGAGTTCGTGGGGCGGGAGATCTGCCTCAAGGGGGGCGGCGGGCCCACCTGTCTCACGCGGCCGCTGGCGCGGGAGGCCCGGTGACCCCACGGCCAGTCCGCCGGCCTTATATTGGCACCACCCCGCTCTTGGAGGCCCGCATGACGAGGACCATCCTGGCAGCCGTAGGGTTGATCGTGCTCGCCGCCTGTGGCGGCGGCGGCCACCGGACGACGAAAACGAAGGCGGCCACGCCACCCAGGACCGCGAGTCGGGCGACCAGGGCGACCTCGCCGAAGCACAAGACGGCCGCCAGACGCGACACCACCACCCAGCGGAACCCGCTCACCAACCGCTAGTCGGCGGCGGCTCAGGCGGACATCGCCCGCAGCTCGGCGTCGACGCGCTCCCGCTCGACCGCTTCGCCCAGCGAGTCGAACAGCTCGCGGGCACGCTCGAGGTAGGCGCGCGCTTCCTCCTGCTGGCCGAGCCGGCTGCGGAACAGCCCGTAGGCGTGATACACCTGCGCTTCCGCGGCGGGGGAGCGCTCCACCGCGCGGGCGAGCTCGATCGCCTGCTCGAAGAACACGAACCCGGTCTCGTCCTGCTGGGCGCCACGCAGCTTTCCCATCAATGTGTAGGTCTGGGCCAGCCGTCCGGCCAGGTTCGCCGCGATCGCCACCTGCTCCGCCCGCCGCAGCTCTCCTTCGGCGTCGAGCCACCGCCCCATCTCGAGATCGAGCTCCGCGAGGTTCAACCGGATCGCCAGCTCCAGCCCCGGCGCCCGGGGGGCACGCTGCGCCCAGGCCAGCGCCTCCCGGTACGCGGCGGCGGCGGCGGTGTGCCTCCCCAGTTGGGCGTCGAGCCGTCCTTGGGCGTCCAACACGCGTGCCATCTCGTCGGCGCGTCCCGCCGCTTCGAACCGCTCGCGCGCGCGCCGCAGATAGTCACCGGCGGTCGCGAGATCGCCCTGCTTCCGGGCCAGCACGCCGAGCCGGCGCTCCAGCCGCCCCATCTGCCCCTGGTCACCCGACGCCTCGGCGAGGCGCAGGCCGCGGCTGTACCACGCGTGGGCGCCCGCCCATTCGCCCTGGGCCCGCGACACGTCCCCCAGCCCCTCGCACGCCGCGATCGTGCCCGTCTGATCGAACTCCGCCTCGGCCAACGCGAACGCGCGCTGGAACTGACGCGCGCCTTCGACATACTGACCGCGTCGCAGACACAGATACCCGAGGGCGCGCAGCGCCTCCACTTCGGGACGGCGATCCTGCAGGGCTTCCGCCACGTTGAGCGCCAGCTCGTACCACGCGTGCGCCTGGGGCAGCCGCCCCACGTCCTCCTCGAGCCGGCCGCCCCGGACGAGGGCACCCACGACGCCCGCGGTGTCACTGCGCTGCCGGGCTTCGAGCGCCTCTACGTACGTCTTGCAGAGCACGTGCACGTGCTCGGCGATGCGATGCAACGCCTGCGGCAGGCGGCGCCGCAGCTCATCGGGGTCGACGCCGCGCTTGCCCAGCGTGAGGTACGGACCGGAGCTCGACCACAAGGCCCGCTCGTCCGCGCGCGCGATCGAGATCAACAGCGCGCGCAGCGGGGCGAGCGCCTCGAGCTCTGGCATGAGCTCCAGCGCCTTTTCGACGCGCACCGGAGGAAGCGGGGAGGTCACAACCCGTACTCCTTCATCTTCCGCGTGAGCGTGTTGCGATGGATGCCCAGGATCTCGGCTGCCGCGCCAATCTGCCCGTTGGTGTGTGCGAGCACGCGCGCGATGTAGCGGGCCTCCACTTCCGCGAGCGCGAGCAGGCCGCCCTGGGGCCGGTCCGTCAGCGCCGTCTCTTCGCCGCGGATCTCGTCCGGCAGGTGCTCGGCGCGCAGCGTATCGTCGCTCGCGACGATGACGCCCCGCTCGATCACGTTGCGCAGCTCCCGCACGTTGCCGACCCACGCGTGGGCACGCAGCAGCTCCAGTGCCCGGTCCGAGATCGCCGTGATCCGCTTGGCGTAGCGCTCGGCGAACTGGCGGATGAAGAACGCGGTGAGCAGCAGCAGATCGTCGCCGCGCTCCGCCAACTTCGGGAGCCGGATCGTGACCACCGCTAGCCGATAGAACAGATCCTCCCGGAATCGGCCCTGCTTGATCGCCTCCTTGAGATCGCGGTTCGTGGCGGCGATGAGGCGCACCTCCACCGGGATCGTGTCGGTGCCGCCCACGCGCTCGATCTCCCGCTCTTGCACCGCCCGCAGGATCTTGGCCTGGAGGGCCAGGCTCATGTCGGCGATTTCATCGAGGAACAGGGTTCCGCCCGCGGCGTGCTCGAAGCGGCCGACCTTGCGCGTGACGGCGCCCGTAAACGCGCCTTTCTCGTGGCCGAAGAGCTCGCTCTCGAGCAGATTTTCCGGGATGGCGGCGCAGTTGACCGCCACGAACGCGCCGGAGGCCTTCGGGCCGTGCAGGTGCACGGCGCGGGCGACCACCTCTTTCCCCGTGCCCGATTCGCCCTGAATCAGCACGGTCGCGGTGCTCGCGGCGACACGCGCCAGGAGCTTGTACACGTCGAGCATCGCGGGACTCTGCCCGACCAGCGCATACGGGCCGACGGCGTGATGCTCGACTTCCGGAAGCGGGATCGCCGCTTCGCCCGCTGCGGAGCGCAGCCGCGCCAGGGCGCGCATCAGGTCGTCGCGCCGCAACGGCAGCGCGAGCACGTCGAGCACGCCGAGCTTCTCGGCGCGCAGCGCCAGTCCCATCGACGGCGTCTGCGCGGCCGCGATCAACCGCGGGCCACCCGTGGCGGCCCGCAACGCGTCGACCCACCACGCCAGCTCCTCGTCCGGCCGTTCGCCCAGCGCCGCGAGGACGACATCCCAGCGCTGGCCCGCCAGCAGACGTACGGCCCGCGGCAGGTCCGGCGCCACGTCCACGTCGAGCCGGCCGTCGTCCGCCCACTGGCGCAGGCTCTGGAGCAGGGCGGCGCTGCCCGCGCCCTCACCGGCCACCACCAGAATCCGCAAGCGCGCTGCCTCCCCCTTCCGCGGCACCGCGGGCAGAGGCGAAGGCTCCATCCCGATCGGACGCGTCATCCCCTCGTCCGGGTGCCGCCCCGATAGCGAGCGACCAGCACGAGCGCATCATCCGTGCCCTTGCCGTGCTGGCTCAAGATGTGCTCGGCGAGTTGTTGCGGAGGTGCCTCGAACTGCAGCCCGTCACTGAACCCGTCCCGGATCCCGTCCGTCGCGAAGATCAGCACGTCTCCGGCGGCGAGGGGGACCACCTGCGCGCGGATCTGCGGCAGCTCGGATCCGACGATGCCGCCGCGCGTGACGAGACTGGCGCGCGTCGGATTGGCCGGCGTGGCCGCATTGGCGTGGAACAACATGCACTCCACATTGCCGACCCCGGCCCAGGTCAGGGCGTTCTGCCGCCGGTCGGCGAACGCGAGACTCATCACCACGCCGCGCGAGCCCTTGAGCGCCCAGTGGCAGCGCTCGAGCAGCGCCAACACCGATTCGGACGCGTGCTCGCCGAGCGTAGTCACGGCCGTGCGGGCCGCGGTCGCCGCTTCCGCACCGTGACCCAGCCCATCCACGACGGCGATGAGCACGCCGCCGGCCAGCGGCTTGACCAGGTGCAGGTCCCCGGACTGGGTCTCGCCCGGCACCGCCGACGAGGCGACACCCCAGTCGATCAGGGCCGCGGCGTCCACGGACACCTCAGGCACTGGTGCGGCGCCATTTCTTCATCGTCACGGTGGTTCCCTTCCCCGCATCGGAGACCACGTCGAAGTCGTCCATGAGGCGGCGAGCGCCGGGCAGCCCCAGACCCAGGCCCCCGGACGTGGAGTAGCCGTCCTGCATGGCGCGGGGGACGTCGCGGATCCCGGGTCCCTGATCGCGCGCCACGACCACGACGCCCTGACGGTCGCCGTTCGCCACGACGCTCAGGGCGATCTCGCCACGCTTGGCGTACATCAGGATGTTGCGCGCGATCTCGGAGATCGCGGCCGCGATCACCGTCTGGTCGCCGCTCGAGAACCCCGCCTCGGCGGCCAAGTCGCGCCCCCGCTGCCGTGCGGTCACGACGTCGACGTCGGCGGCGATCGGGATCAGCAGCTCTTCAGCCACGATCGAGGCGTCCCGGTCCACGGTCGAGGCGTCCCGGTCCGCGGTCGATTCGGACCTGGGTCTGGACGTCGAGGAACGCCAGGCCCTCCTCCAGGTCGAGGGCGGTCGACACGCCCTTGAGCGTCAGCCCGAGCTGCACCATCGCGAAGGCGACCTCGGGCTGGATCCCCACGATCACCGTCTCCGCACCGCGCAACCGCGCCATGTGCGCGATGTCGCGCAGGGTGCGGACGGCGAACGAATCCATGACGTCGAGCGCCGTGACGTCGACGATGACGCCGCGCGCCCGGAACCGCCCCACGCGCTCGATCAGCGCCTCGCGCAGCTGCGACAGATCGGCATCGGTGAGCGCCGACTGGATGGATGCGATCAGGTAGTGACCCTGCTTCAGAATGGGAACTTCCACACGCCCTCCGTCGACGGAGTGGGGTGCCGCCTCACGCCTTCGGACTCAGCTCTTCGAGGGGCAAGACCTTGTACCCCAGCAGCCGCTCCGCCTCCTCGATGCCCCCCTGGAGATCGCCCACCGTCGCCATCTCGCTCAAGTCGACACCGATCGTCACGAGCGTCTGGGCGATTTCGGGCGAGAGGCCCGTTACGATGACCGTGGCGCCCAACAGCCGCGACGCTTCGACCGTCTGCACGAGGTGGTTGGCGACGTTCGAGTCCATGGCCGCGACGCCCGTGATGTCGATCACGACCACCTTGGCGCGGTTGGTCCGGATGGCCCGCAACAGCTGCTCGGTGAGTTGGCGCGCGCGCTGCGGATCGATGACGCCGATGATCGGCAAGATCAAGAGCCGCTCGCGCACCTGCAACACTGGCGTCGACAGCTCCCGGATCGCTTCCTGTTGCTGCCGGATGATGCGCTCGCGCTCCTGCACGAAGCCCACCGCCACCGTGTTCGCGATGCGGTTGGCGGCCGGCTCGTAGGCGTCCAGGATGCGGTTGAGCTTGTCGAAATCTTCGTGGTATTTTCCGAACAGCGAGCGGGCCAGCACGTCACGCAGGAGCAGCACGATCCCGACCACTTCGTGCGTCTCGACCCCTCGCGGGATGATGCGCTCCGACAGGTTGCGGGCGTACGCCTGCAGGGCCTCGAACGTCCCCGTTTCCAGCGCTTCGACGTAGTTGTCGTACACCGAGGTCGCTTCGGCGAAGATTTCCTCCTCGGTCATCGCCGTGAGCAGCTGGGCGCGCGTGATACGCCGCGCCCATTCCTCGCGCAACTGGGTTCGGTTCTGCCGGAGGTGCGCCACCAGCTCGCGCAACAGCGCCGCGGTGGATTCCGTCTGAGCTTGGGGGTCAGGCAGCGGTGACTGTGCGTCTTTCCCTTTGGTGGCCATGGCTGGCGCTCCCCGCCTGGTCGAATGTTGCCGCGGCGCAACAGCAAGGCTAGTGCCAACTTGTTGGATACGCTTGACTACCGTAACTGACAGCGCCGAAAAGCGTTACAAATGTACGCGCTGTACGAAGATTACGTCAATGCTACACTTCGAGGCGTGCTCGTGCGGCTTGATGCACAAAAAAAAGGCGCAGGGGAGCGAGCCACCATCGGGGCCCACCCGGCCAGGTGGACGCAATCCGCGAATGGTCAGCTCAATTGGCCCGCTTCCCCGCGTGCATGTCCTGTGTGACATCGTGGCGCACCGCGTCGCGGCACCCACGCTACT
>Ga0070698_100002261_pt1 | contig 21305 bp, 24 predicted proteins | sample KBSK1502metaG_FD_65477 | JGI IMG/M metagenome (GOLD analysis project Ga0070698, IMG submission 65477) | Corn, switchgrass and miscanthus rhizosphere microbial communities from Kellogg Biological Station, Michigan, USA - KBS K1-50-2 metaG | ecosystem: Host-associated > Plants > Roots >...
TCGCCCAGCCGACGTTCATGACGCGGGCGAACTCCTCGTTCTCGATCAACACTTCGCGGGCCCGCTGCGAGAGCCGCAGCGCGTTGTAATGCGCCTGGCTGCGCAGCAGCTTTGTCTGCTCGCGGATCTCCAGCTGTTGCGTCCCCAGCTGGCGGTAGATGGCGACGAAGGTGATGCCCAGCGCGGTGAATTGGAGCGCCGTCCAGAACCACTCCGATCCCGGCCCGATGAGGGCCAGCCCGTCCGTGTTGATCAGGTCCATATCAACTCCCTCTCTCCGGCAACCCCGATGAGCGGACAATAGGGAGCACCGGTACGGTGGACAAGGGGGGTGGCAGCGGCGCCTACCCAGGCAGCAATGGCCCGATTGGTAAACTCATCTCCCACCTGACGCAGCGAGGCACTGACGCGTGAAGCTTGCTGACCGCATGGAGCGGATCGGGACCGAAACCGCCTTCGAGGCCGCGGCTCGCGCCCGTGCCCTCGAGGCGACCGGCCGCGACGTGATCCACCTGGAGATCGGCGAGCCTGACTTCGACACGCCGCGGCACGTGAGCGAAGCCGCGGTCAAGGCCCTTCTCGACGACAAGATGACGCACTATCCGCCCGCCCCCGGCATCGCTCCCCTGCGCGCGGCCCTCGCGGCGGACGTCAAGCGCTGGAAGGGGATCGAGGCGACGCCGGACCAGGTGGTCGTCACCCCCGGCGCGAAGCCGATCATGTTCTACGCGATGCTCGCCCTCATCAACGCGGGCGACGAGGTCATCTACCCCAACCCCGGCTTCCCGATCTACGAGTCCATGGTCCGATACGTGGGCGGAACCGCCGTGCCGGCGCCGCTGCGCGAGGCGAACGACTTCCGCATGGATGTCGAGGAGGTTGCCTCGCTGGTGACCGACAAGACGCGGATGATCGTCACCAACTCGCCGCACAACCCCACCGGCTCGATCCTCACCCCGGAGGACCAGCGCGAGATCGCCCGGATCGCGGTGGAGCACGACCTGGTCGTCCTGGCCGATGAGATCTACGGCCGCCTCCAGTACGAGGGCGAGCCGCTCTCCATCGCCACGCTGCCCGACATGGCGGAGCGGACGATCACGCTCGACGGCTTCTCCAAGACCTTCGCGATGACGGGTTGGCGCCTCGGCTACGGGATCGTGCCGAAGTGGCTCATGCCTGCCTTCTCGGCCCTCGTCATCAACTCGGTGAGTGGCACCAACGCCTTCGCCCAGGCCGGTGCGGTGGCTGCCCTGACCGGGCCACAGGACGCCGCCGACGCGATGCGCGCCGAATTCATCGCGCGACGCTCGCTGATCGTGGAAGGCTTCAACCAAATCCCCGGGGTCAGCTGCGTCATGCCGCACGGTGCCTTCTACGCGTTCCCCAACATGAGCTCGTTCGGCCGCAGCAGCAACGACATCGCCGACCATCTCCTCTACGACGCGGGCGTCTGCGGTCTCTCTGGCACCGCCTTTGGCTCGTACGGGGAGGGCTACCTGCGCTTCAGCTACGCGAACTCGCGCGAGAAGATCAGCGCCGCGCTGGAGCGGGTCGGCGAGTCGCTGACCAAGCTGGAGCGGACCGGCGAGCTCGTCGGCGCATCGGCCTAGCCAGAGCCTCATGACGACGATCCAGCAACGGACGGCGGACCGCCTCTACGACGAGGCCGAGTCGCAGTTCGAGCGCTGGGATGCGATCCGGGAGATCATCGACGAGGCGATCGACCTCGCCCTGAACTATCGCCAGAGCGGGCATCCCGGCGGCTCGCGCTCGAAGGTGCACCTGTTCCTGTCGCTCCTCCTGTCGGGGGCGATGCGCTGGGACATCCGCAGGCCGTGGCGGCCGTTTGGGGATCGGTTCGTCCTGTCGGCGGGCCACACCGTTCCACTCATCTACGCGACGCTCGCCGTCCTGAACGAGACCCTGCGGGCACGGGCCGAGCGCGATCCCAACCCTGACTATGCCTTCCCCGATGACGGCCGCTGGGCGCTCACCTGGGAGGACCTGCTCAAACTGAGACGCCGAGGCGGGCTACCCGGGCATGCCGAGATGGAGGGGAAGACTCTCTTCCTGAAGTTCAACACCGGGCCGTCAGGGCACGGCATGCCCCCGTCGGCCGGCGAGGCGGTGGCGCTCAAGCTGGCCGGTGCCGAGGAGGTCAAGGTCTTCGTGGTCGAGGGCGAGGGCGGGCTGACCCCGGGCGCCAGCCACGAGACGCGCAACTCGGCCTGGGGACTGGGACTCAGCAACCTCGTCTTCCTGCTCGATTGGAACGACTACGGGATCGACGATCCGGCGGTCTCGAGCGTGGTTCCGGGCACCCCCGAAACCTGGTTCAACGCCTACTCCTGGCGCGTGACCGGGACCATGGAGGGCTCGGAATGGGGCCCCGTGACCCGCGCCGTGCTGGAGGCGGCGCGGGGCGAGAACCCCGACCGGGTCCCATCGGTCGCCTGGTTCAAGACACGGAAGGGCCGCGGCTACGGGAAGTACGACAACAAGAGCCACGGCACGCCGCACGCCATGAACTCGCCGGAGTTCTGGGCGGTGCGCAGGGAGTTCATGGCCCGCCACGGGGTGGAGTACGCGGGCGTGGACGAGCCGGCTCCATCGGATCCCAAGGAGCAACAGGCGCAGGCGCGCCACAACTTCGGGGTGGCCATGGGCTTCCTTCGGGCCAACACCGAGCTGGTGGACGCCATCAGCGACCGGCTGGTCTCGGTCGCTGGGCTGGTCCCGGACCACCCGGAGGGCTTCAACCTGGGCGGGCGGGGCGCCGAGATCTTCAGCGACAAGCGCCTGACCGACGCAAAGGCCTACCCGCCCGAGATGTGGAAGGCACCCGGTGACAAGGCTCCTAACCGAGCCGCGCTCGCCACCTGGGGCTCGTGGGTGAACGCCTACGCGAAGCAGGAGTACGGGCGGCCGCTCTTCATCGTCTGCTCGGCGGATCTCGCGGAGTCGACGAACATCGCGGGCTTCGCCAAGGACTTCGGCGAGATGCCCGGCTGGGGCTGGTACCAGCGGGACACCAACCCGCGGGGCGCGCTTTTGCCGCAGCAGATCACCGAGTTCACGAACTCCGGGGTGACGGTGGGGATCGCCACCGTCAACCTGGCGGATGACCCGATGGCCTCCTTCAACGGGTTCTGGGCCGCCTGCTCGACCTACGGCTCGTTCTCGTACCTCAAGTACGGCCCGATGCGCCTCTTCAGCCAGCTCGCGCAGGACTGCGAGCTGAAGGTCGGCAAGGTGATCTGGGTGGCGGGGCACTCCGGCCCGGAGACGGCCGAGGACTCGCGCACCCACTTCGGCATCTACGAGACCGGCGTCACCCAGCTCTTCCCGGAGGGTCACGTCATCGACCTGCATCCGTGGGAGCACAACGAGGTGCCGGTTGTCCTGGCGGCCGCCCTGGCGACCGACGTCCCGATCGTGGCCCTCCACCTGACGCGTCCAACGGTCGAGATCCCTGACCGTGCAGCGCTCGGCATGGCGTCGCACTTCGAGGCGGCGCGAGGCGCCTACCTGATCAGGGATGTCGCCTCTGGCACGCCGTCGGCCGGCACGGTCTACGTCCAGGGCACCGTGACGACCGCCAACGTGGTGAAGGCGCTGCCGGAGCTCGACAAGCGAGGCATCAACGTCCGGATCGTGGCCTGCATCTCGCCGCAGCTGTTCCGACGCCAGGATGCGGCGTACCGCGAGGGCATCTGCTCCGACACCGACAAGTGGAGCGGGATGGCCATTACCAACCGTGCCTTCAAGCTGATGACCGACTTCGTCGAGGGACCGATCGCCAAGGACTACTCCCTGTCGTCCGATTTCGACAATCGCTGGCGGACCGGCGGCACGGTCGACGAAGTGATGGACGAGGCGCACCTGGGGCCGGGTCACATCCTCGCGGCGATCGAGCGCTATGCGGCGGATCGAGAAGAGCGTCATGCGCGACTGCGGGAGATCGCGGCCGGCCTCGAACGGCTAGGCTGAGCCTCGACATGAGCGAGACGCACCCGCACACCTACGAGCACCAGCGGCCGCGGCGCCCGTCGCATCTCGCGCGACGGACTACTCCACCCCCGCAGCGGCCCGCACCGCCGAACCTGCGCTATCTCCTGTACGTCGGCCTGGCTCTTACGGCGGTCGTGGTCGCGCTGGCCGTGCCGTACGTCATCGGCTACCTGATCCAGCTGGTGACCGGCTAGGCCCTCGCCGTCCAGACCAGGACGCGGAGGCCGGAGACCTTGACCTCCGGTCGCACCAACGGCGGCAGCTCGATCGGGTAGGCCTGCGCGTCGCCAGCGTAGCCACTCTCCTCCGACCAGCCGTCGCTGCCGTTGGCGAGATAGCCGGACAGGTTGAAGCTCGCCCCGTGGCACGGGCAGCGCAGGTCCTGCCACTCCTCACGGTACGAGAGGGTGCAGCCCATATGGGTGCAGACCGAGCTGAGGGCGCGGATCGTGCCTGCGTCGTTCACGACGTACCCGTCGAAGGCGGTCGTGCTGAATCGTACGGCCGCGCCGGGAGGCAGGTCCGCCAGGCTGGCCACAGCGACCCATTGTCCGTCGCGCACGAGCGGGCGGCCGTTGCCGACCAGCGGCTCCCTGGCGGATGGCCGCAGGATGGAGATCGCGCCGGCCCCGGCCGCCAGGCCCGCGGCCGCGCCCAACCCGACCCGCAGCAGGTCTCGGCGGGTCAGCCGGATCCGATGCAGCGGAGCGGCCGCCGGCAGGGCCCAGCCCTCGACCGAGCTGATCCCCGCGTCCGCGTCGCGCATCCGCAATCGGAGCTGCTCGACGAAGGCCGGATCCGGCGCGCCGCGTGATGGGTCGCCGGCCGCGGCCAGCTCGGCCGCGAGGCGAGCGACCGGAGCCTCGTCGCCGACCATCCCGTCGGGTGCGGGGCGCCCACCCTCGAGCAGGGCGTCGATGAACTGGTCGAGCAGCTCGCTGCGGTCGTCAGCCATCGCTCTCGACCAGAAGCGCTGCCTTGCGGAGGGCGCGGTACTGGAGCACCTTGGCATTGCCGTGGCTGATCCCCAGCTGGCTTGCGGTCTCGGCCACCGAGAGGCGGTGCAGGAAGCGCAGCTCAAGCACGCGGGCGTACTGCTCGGGGAGGCGCTTCAGGAGGCCGCGCACGGCGGTCGCAGCGCGGTCCGCGTCCGCGTCGGCGTGCGGATCGGGCTGGGGCGTCACCGGCTCCCAGGCGGCGGCCACCTGCTCGACCCCGATCTGCGGCAGGCGGTAGAACGCGCGCCAGTAATCCGCCACCGCGTTCTGGGCGACGCGATACAGCCAGGCGGAGACCTGTGGCGCGGGGCGGTCGAGGTCCAGCTGCTCGACCGCGCGCATGAAGACCTGTCCGGTCAGGTCCTCCGCGTCGGGCCGGTTGCCGACCCGCGCGTACACGAAGCGATGGATGGCGGTGACGTGCTGGTCGTAGATCGCCTCGAAGCGGGCCCGTGGATCGGGGTTGCGGTCAGAGCTCGCCATTCACATTCGGTACGCCCGCGGTTACGGCCGCTAGGCGTCCCTGGGCCGCAGAGGAGCCAGCAGCGCTGCGATCTCCTCGAGGAAGTTCGCATCGGTCTGGTCGTATGCGGCCAGGTCGGAGCCGTCGATGTCGATCTCGCCCGCCACCTGGCCGTCGGCAAAGATGGGCACCACGATCTCGCTTCGGGTGGTGCTGAAGCAGGCGAGGTAGCGGGGATCGGCGTCGACGTCGTCGACGATCACCGTCTGGCCCGCTGCGGCCGCTGCTCCGCAGATCCCAACCCCGACGGGAATCCGGGTGTGCTCCGTCGCCTCCGGACCGATCCACGGGCCGAGCACCAGCTCGGTGCCGTTCGGGTCGAGCCAGTAGATGCCGACCCAGTCGTAGTGTGCAAACCGATCGTGCAGCAGCTCCACCGCCCGTTGCGCGGCGGCCTCGGTGCCGGGTGCCTCGGCGATCGCGGTGCGGATCAGGTTGAGGGCGTCGCCGTGCTCGACCGGGCGCTCCTCGGCAACCGGGTGGCTCACTGGTTCGGGGCCCAGCGATCGGCCCAGCGGTCGATGCCGTGGATCGCCCGCCGCAGGTCGGATCCCTTGGTGGTGAGCGAGTACTCGACCCAAGGCGGCACCTCGGAGACCATCGTGCGGTCGACCAGGCCCTCGTCCTCGAGCAGCTTGAGGCGCTGTGAGAGGGTCGCGGAGTTTGCGCCGCCCAGGGCGTCCTGCAGCTCGCAGAAGCGCTGGGTTCGCTCCCCCAGCACGCGCACGATGCGCATCACCCATTTCTGTCCCAGGACGTTGAGGGCGGCGGTGGCGGCACCTTCGTTGCGGAGCGCGGCGGCTCGTCGCTCCGCTCGCGAGCGGTGCGGCGCTCGAGGGGTCGACCCGTTCGACGGCGCAGCGTGCGAGGCGGGGTCCATCATCAGGCGGCGGACGATAGCACCGCCCCCGTGGAGGGTCAATCGAGGGCTAGGCGTCGGTCCCGGAAGCGCTCCGAATCGGGAGCGAGTCGTACCGCTTCCAGCGGTAGATCAGGGTCGACGCCGTCCAGCTCGCCACGAAGATGCCGATGATCCCGAAGCCGATGATCCCGAAGTCCAGGTCACGGACGAAATTCCAGAGGCCGCCGCGCAGGCCGAAGCGCTCCGCCACGATCGAGAGGACCTCGATCCCGCCAATGGCAAACGCGATCAGCACCGACACGAAGGTGATGTTCAGGTTGTAGTAGAGCTTACGGATCGGCTTGACATACGCCCAGCCGTAGGCTCCCAGCATCAGGACCCCATCCGTCGCGTCGACCAGCGACATGCCCGCTGCGAAGAGGGCGGGCAGGACGAGAATGAAGGCGATCGGCACGTGGTTGGCGCCAGAGGTCGCGGCCAGGCCGAGCAGCGCCACCTCGGATGCCGTGTCGAAGCCCAGGCCGAAGAGGAGCCCCAGCGGGTACATGTGCCAGCTCTGGCGGATGGCGCGCAGCATCGGCCGGAAGATGCGGGCCAGCAGGCCCCGCTCGTTGAGGAACTCCTCGAGGGTCGCCTCGCTGTACGAGCCGCCGCCCGCGACACGTCGAAACATCCGGTAGATGTCGACCAGCACGACCAGGTTGATGACGCCGATCACCAGCAGGAAGGCCGCCGAGACGCTGGTGCCGATCAGGCCGCCGATCTCCTGGAGCGCCGGGATGTCGGTGATCACGGACGCGAACAGGGCGATCACGACCGACAGGGCGACGACCACGGTCGAATGGCCGAGCGAGAAGAAGAGCCCCACCCCGACCGGCCGCTGGCCATCCGACATCAGCTTGCGCGTGGTGTTGTCGATCGCCGCGATGTGGTCCGCGTCGACGGCGTGGCGCAGCCCGAAGGTGTAGGCCAGGAACGCGGTGGGGAGCAGGATCGGGTAGGAGACTGACGCGATCAGGGCCAGGCCCCAGGCCAGCAGGTTGAAGGCGATCAGGACCGTGTACATGCGAACGATCCGGTTCCGGGTCGGGCCGGCGGTACGCAGGAGACGGAGCGCGCTGTCGACCATCGGATCCTCCGTCACCGATTCTAGGGGCCGGCGGCGCCTTACTGCAACCTATTGCAGTAACAGTGTGCTCCGGTGGCAAAGGGAAGGGCCGGCGCTTATGCGCCGGCCCTTCGTGAACTCCGTGCGACCCTTACTGAACGTGGACGACCATGTTCATCGTCTTGTGGATCGTGCAGGTGATCTTGTAGTCGCCCGCGGCAGTGAAGACCAGATCTCCCTGCGAGTTCGGGTTGATCGACACCTTCTGGACGCGGGGGTTGGCGACCTCCACCCCGTTCTCGCCCTCGGCGAGAATGTGCGGGACGCTGTCTGCGTTGATGAAGGTCAGGGGACCCACCGGCACCGTGATCTCGCTGACCGAGAAGGCGAGGCCGCTCAGGGTCACGCTCGTGGCCTGGCTGGCCGGCGCCTCGCTCCCCGCGGCCTGGCTGGCCGGCGCCTGGCTGCTGGCGGCGTGGCTTCCGGCCGCCTCGCTCGGTGAGCTCGAGCTGCACGCGGCGAGGATCAGGACGAGGGAGGCAAGCGCCGCGATGGTTGTCCCCGGCCGCAGGCTGCGGTGGGTGGGATCGGACATGGGTCTACTCCTGCTTCGTAGGGGGCGTCTCATTGTTCATACGCGGCCGGTTGCAGCCTCACGGCTGGCCGATGGTGCCCAGGCTCTTCTCGATCAAGGTGGGCGTCATCGGCCCGAAATAGCGATCCCGGATGATGCCATCCGAGCCAATGAAATAGTGGGTCGGCGCCCCCCAGACACCATACGCGTCCTTGAAGGCCGTCGAAGAGTCGACGACGATCGGGTACGCCAGATCGTGCGCGGCCGCGTAGTTTCGTACGTCCGCGACGGTGTCCCACACGTCGATCCCCACGACAACGAGCCCGCCATCACGGTGCGCCGCATAGGCAGCGGCCACATCGGGCGCCTCCGCCTCGCACGGCTCGCAGGCCGTCTTCCAGAAGATGACCCAGAGGGGCTTCCCGGAGAAGTCTCGAAGGGTGACCCTCGCGCCCGCGAGGTCGACCCCCACCAGTTGGGAAGCGGCGGGCGCCTCGGCGGTGCCCGGGGCGATCTGCCCGATCTGCACCCCCGGTGCGGCGCTGCCGATCACGAAGAACGACGGCCGCGGCTCACCTCCGAGCGGTCGAGTGGCCAGGTAGGCCACCGCGATGGCTGCGACGGCGATCGGTGGGAGCGCGATGAACGGAGGCAGGCGCCGCCGCCGGGTCGTCGACGGGGCCTCGCTTTCCATGGCGGCGGCAGTGTAGCGGAGCCTCGATCGACGTCCCTCAGCGCCCTAGCTCTCGTCCTGTACCAGGTGATGCTCCAGGGCATAGCGGGTGAGCGCCACACGACCTCGGACACCCGCCTTGTCAGTGACGTTGGCGATGTGGCGCCGGACGGTATGTGCGCTGATGCCGAGTTCCCGACCCGTTTCGACGGCCGTCCTGCCGGCCGTCAGCATGCGCAGGACCTCGATCTCGCGTGGCGTGAGTCGATCGGCCTGGCGAAGCCAGCGCAGGGAGTCGACCACCACCACAGATGCCACCATCGGGTGGACGTAGTGCTGGTTCCTCGCCACGGCGCGCACCGCCGCGACCAGGTCGACGCTCGGGGCGCCCTTCACAACGTAGCCGGCCGCGCCGGCCAGAAAGGCCTGGCGCACCGTCTCTTCGTGCTCGTGCATCGTGACGGTTACCAACCGGATCCGTGGAAACCGACTGGTGAGGTCACGCAGCAGTGCAACGCCATCCGATTCGCCCAGGGTCAAGTCGACCACCATTACGTTCGGCTTGCGTCCGCCCGCTAGGGCCAGCGCACCGGTCGCGTCTGCGGCCTCTCCAACGATCTCGATGTCCGGCTCTCGCTCCAGGATCAAGCGGAGGCCTTCTCTGACGAGGGCGTGATCGTCGACGATCCCGACGCGGATCCTCTCCATCAGTTCGCCGCTCGCAGCGGAAGGTCCAGGCTGACCCGGGTGCCATGGTCGACCGCCGACTGAATCGAAAGATGTCCGCCGAGGAGTTCAGCTCGCTCGTACATGCCGGCGAGGCCGATACCAGGATCCAGTGCGGCGCCGCGATCGAAGCCGCATCCATCGTCCGCGATGAGAACCGCCAGCCGTCCATCCCGCGCGCCGATCCACACGTGGGCCACGGGGGCACCGCTGTGTCGTGCCGCATTGGCCAATGCCTCCTGGACGATGCGATACACCCCAACCGTCACCGTCGGCTCGAGGGCGGGCATCGGATCCAGCTCGGGACCGATATGCACGCGGACGGGAAATCCAGACTGGCCCGCCAGGTCGCGGATGGCCGCCGTCAAGCCTCGTTCCTCGAGGCGCGCCGGTCGCATGGCGTGCGCAAGGTGGCGCACCTCCGCAAGCGCAGTCGCGGCCATCCTTCGCGCTGACCCGACATGCTGGGCCCTCGCTCGGGGCGCCATCGAGCCGCTGGCCGCGTCGAGCGTCAGCGTCATTGCGGCGAGCACCTGTCCCACCCCGTCGTGCAGCTCAAGGGCGATCCGACGCCGCTCGTCCTCTTCGACCGTCAGCAGCCGTTCGCTTGCCTGTCGAAAGAGGCTCGCATAGCGCTTGGCGGTCGTGTCGACGCGATCGGCCATCCACGCGACCAGCACGGCTATCACGAACATGAGCGGCCATTCAGCCAGGTCGAAATGTGGCTCGTTCAAGCCGAATATGCCTGCGTTGGCATACACCAGCAGTGGAAGCGAGACGATGCCGATTCGCAGCAGCGTCGGGCGAAGGCCGAACAGGAAAGCCTGGACTGTCAGCAGCACGAAGACGACGTGGAACATCACGTCGGCAGGCAGGAAGGTCGTGGCGAAGGTCAGGATGATGGTCACGACTGAAGCGAGGTCGACCGCGACCTGTGCGAAGCGTCCGTTGACGTGCAGCCAGTAGGTCCAGCGCTCCGCACGTGAGGTCGGTGCCGTGGCTATTCCAGCGCCAGCGCCAGTCCACACGCCCGCGGGCGGGATGGCCTCTGGCGCCGCGGGCGCGGTGTAGGGCGGGATGGCCAAGACGGACTCCCAGAATGGCTCATTTCGAGTATAGGAGCGGCTGCAACCGGCGGCGATCCTAGGTGTCAGCGGCGGCGCTTGGCGCTGTCGCACGGCCTGCCATACGACGCATCTCACGTCGAGGAGGAGAAGGGATGACCGATACGGTGCGAAGGGTGCTATCGCTCATTGCGATCGGCGGCCTGCTGAGCGCCTGCTCGACGCCAGCGGGATCGGGCGGCACGACCGTCACCGCGACCTTGAAGGAGTGGGAGATCAAGCTCAGCTCGTCCTCGTTCGCGTCGGGCGACATGATCTTCAACTTCACGAATAACGGCGACAAGGAGCATGAGTTCCTCGTCCGCAAGACAGACCTGGCACCAGACGCCCTTCCCTTGATCACCTCTGGCGAGGACAAGGGCAGGGTCGACGAGGAGTCGTCCCAGCTGACGGAGGCCGGCAATCCCAGCGAGATCGCGGTGATCCCACCTGGCAGCACGGGCCTCTCGCTGAGATTCAACCTCAAGCCGGGCCACTACGTCGTCTTCTGCAACCTTCATGTGGAAGACCTCTTCCATTACACGAAGGGGATGCACGCCGAGTTCACGGTCACCTGAGCCACCGCGCGCACGGTGAGTAGTCCCCAGCGTCACGCGTGGATCGCCGCAGCGGCGTGGACGGTCCTCTCCATCCTTGGGATCGTCCTCGTCGCCGGCATCCAGGTCATCCCCGTGATCGCCTCGCGAGAGGCGGAGATCGAGAACTCAGCCTTCGTCCTGCTGACCGTGTTGTCGGTCCCGGTCCTCATGTTCGTGGTCGTCGGGCTCGCGTACTCCGCGTTGCGCTTCCGCGCAAATGGCGACAAGGAGGACGGGCCGCCGATCCATGGCAGTCGCGGCTTCCAGGCGGTCTGGCTCAGCGTGAGCTTCGCGCTCGTGATCGGCCTCTTCGGCTACGGCGCCGTGGGCCTGATCGACATCCGCGGCGCGCAGGCCTCGGAGTTTGAGGTTCAGGTTCGAGCCGAGCAGTGGGCCTGGCATTTCAAATACCCATCGGGCGTGGAGTCGAAGGAGCTGCACATCCCGGTCGGTGAGCGCGTCCATCTCGTCATCAATTCGGACGACGTGATCCATTCCTTCTGGGTGCCGGCGTTCGGTGTCAAGCAGGACGCGGTGCCCGGACGTCCGACTCAGATCTATGTGACGGCCACCGTCGCAGGGACATATCCGGGCATGTGCGCGGAGCTGTGCGGCCTGGGCCACACCGACATGCGTCTCACGGTGGTGGTCAGTGATCGTGCGGGCCTGGAGGACTGGCTGAACCACAACCAGGTGCCGGGCCCCGGTGGCAGCCAACCTCCTCCGTCCGGATCGGAGCCACCAAAGTGAAGGCGCTCAAGCCCGGCCTGACCCGAGCTGTGCTCGGCGCCGCGATCGGTGGAGGTATCGGGATTGGCTCGCTGGTGCTGGCCTCCAGCGCAGGTCTGGTCATCGAGGACGGCCAGTTCCTGGGGCTTGCTTACTTGCTGGCGCTGATTGGCTTCCTGTTCGGCATCGGCGCCTTCCGTTTCTGGGTCACCTGGGCCTTCGGGCGCGAGGTGGACGCCGCCGATGAGCATGCCGCGCACGGGACCGCAGGTGACTGGCGCCGCTACTTCCGCTTCACAACCGATCACAAGGTCATCGGCGTCCAGTACCTCGTCACGGCATTCCTCCTCTTCCTGACTGCGGGCACCTTCGCGATGCTCATGCGTTTGGAGCTGGCACAGCCCGGGCTGCTGCTGGGGAAGGAGGCCTACAACGAGATCATGAGCACGCACGGGGCGATGATGATCACCGTCGCCCTGATCTCGATCATCGGTGGCCTGGGCAACTTCCTGGTGCCGATCATGATCGGTGCGCGCGACATGGCGTTCCCCAAGACCAACGCCCTCTCCTACTGGCTCTTGCCCCTCCCGATCCTGCTGGTCGCCATCAACCCGCTGCTCGGCGGGTTCGACAGCGGCTGGACGGCCTATCCACCCCTCAGCCAGCAGGCCAACCTGGGGCAGCAGGCCTACCTGATGGCGTTCGTGACGGTGGGCGTTAGCTCCATCCTGAGCGCCATCAACTTCCTGGTGACCGTGTTCCGGATGCGCGCGCCGGGGATGTCGCTGATGCGGATGCCGATCTTCGTCTGGGCCCTGACCGTGACCGCCACGCTCATGCTGGTGGCCACGTCGGTCGTGGCCGGTGCGTTCACGATGCTCCTCTTCGACCGCGTCCTGGGCACCTCGTTCTTCCGTGCCAGCCGCGGCGGAGACGTGATCCTGTTCCAGCACCTCTTCTGGTTCTACTCGCACCCTGCCGTGTACATCATGGGGCTGCCGGGCCTGGGCGCGATCCTCGAGGTGGTGCCGGTCTTCGCCCGTAAGCCGCTCTTCGCCTACCCGCTGGCGGTGCTGTCGTTCATTTCCATCGGCGTCCTCTCATTCATGGTCTGGGCGCACCACATGTTCGTGAGCGGCATGGCGGAGTTCTTCCACATCCCGATCATGCTCACCACCGAGCTGATCTCGGTGCCAACCGGCATCGTCTTCCTGGCGGCCCTCGGCACGATCTGGATGGGCAAGCTCCACTTCAAAACGCCGATGCTGTGGGTCTTCGGCTTCATCTGGGCCTTCCTGATCGGGGGCATCACCGGGGTCTACCTGGCCGATGTGCCGACCGATATCACCCTCTCCGACACCTACTTCGTGGTCGCCCACTTCCACTACACGATCGTGGGCGGCACGATCTTCGGCCTGTTTGCGGGGACCTACTACTGGTTCCCCAAGATCACCGGGCGGATGTACAACGAGCGGCTGGGCCAGCTCCACTTCTGGTGGTTCACGCTCGCCTTCAATGCCACCTTCCTGCCGATGTTCTGGCTGGGAATCGAGGGGATGCGGCGCCGGGTGGCGGACTACCCGGGCCAATTCGGCGGCCTGAACCTGTGGATCAGCTTCGCCGCCTTCAACATCTTCCTGTCGGTGGCGGTCTTCGTCTTCAACATGGTCCGATCGTGGCGCCGCGGCCCGAAGGCCGCAGCCAACCCGTGGCGGGCTCACACCCTTGAGTGGCAGGTCGCTTCGCCGCCGCCGATCGCGAACTTCGAGGAGATCCCGACGGTGAGCGAGGGACCGTACGAGTACGGCGGCGGGGCCGGCCTGCCGGCAGAGGGCCGAGCCGCCCCATGACGACTCACGCCGGGACGAGGGATCCGCACGAACACCTGGACCATATGGGCTTTGGCGAACAGGACCCCCAGCAGGCCAGCAGCAACATGCTGCTGGGCGTGAGGCTCGGGATCCTGTCCGAGGTCATGCTCTTTGGCGCGCTCTTCGCGGCCTATTTCGTGATCCGTTCAGAGAGTGGGGGCTGGCCGCCCGCCGGCCAGGAGCGGCCGGAGCTGCTCCTCCCTGGCCTCAACACGCTCCTGCTCCTGTCGAGCAGCGTCACGATGCAGTGGGCGGTGCGCGCCATCGGCCGCGGTCAGGTGGCGACGATGCGCCTCAGCCTGCGACTGACCCTGCTGCTGGGCAGCATCTTCATCATCGTCCAGGGCTACGAATTCGCGACCAACGGCTTCGGGCTGGATGCGGGCGTGTTCGGATCGACTTTCTACACCCTTACCGGATTCCACGGAGCCCACGTGCTGGCTGGGCTGGGCTTCATGGCGGTCGTTGCGACCCGAGCGCGGCGGGGACTCATCTCGCAGGAGCATCACACCGCAGTCGAGGCGGCCAGCTACTACTGGCATTTCGTCGACGTGGTGTGGCTGTTCCTCTTCTCGACGGTGTACGTCCTGTAGGTCTGGACGCCTAGGGCACCAGCGCGACCAGCGCGGCGGTCAGCTCATCCGGGTAGGCCATCCCCTCGAACTTGGCCGCGACCTTTCCCTGGGCGTCCACCACGAAGACCCACGGCTCGCTCGGGAGGCCCCACTCCACCGCTGCGCGCACCGACTTCGGGTAGCCCGTGACGTCAAGCACCGGCTGGGTTCGTCCGTCGCTCACCTGGAGCACGTAGGGCTCGACATGGATGAAGTTCACCCGCCCGATGTAATCCGGAGCCACCTGCTTGACCAGGTCGAGCGCCGGCCCGCACAGGCCGCTGGTGCAGAAGAGAGGAGTGGCGAAGACGAGGACGAACGGCTTGCGCGCGGAGATCGCGGCCTTGACCGAGAGGGTGTAGAACGCGGGGTCTGGCCTCGTGTCCGTGGAGATGGCGATCAGCGCTGCGGGATCGGTGGCGGTCAAGGTATCGGAGGGGGGAGCGTCCGCCCCGATCGCTGGCGTGGTGGTCTGCTCGCGCACCGAGAAGGTCACGCGAGCCGTGCGGTCCGGCTTGCCCGCCTCATGGCCGGTCACCTCGATGCCCCATTCCCCGGCGCGAGCAAAATCGGCGTAGGAGGTGTAGATCGCCTTCGAATCGGGGATCAGCCAGCGGAAGGTGCCTGCCACCTGGGCGACAGGCGTGTCGACGCTGGCTGCCAGATCGTAGATGCTCTCATCCACCTTCAGCGCAGGGCTTGCGAGCTGGCTGCCGGCTCGGTCCTGCAGCGTGATCAGCAGCCGGCTGTGGCCGGTGCCGACCTCGGACGAGACCACGACCGGGATAAAGTCGGCGCTGGCGACCACGGTGCCGCTCCCCGGCCAGCCGGGGTACTGGCCGGCTTGCGACGGAGAAACGCTCGGGGGCCCTCCGTTGGAGCAGGCGGCCAACGCAAGGCACAGCACTGTTGCGCTGGACCAACCACGGTGCCTACCCGCTCTCAATTGAGGCCCGTTCGATCTTCCGTGCCGCTTGCTCACGCGCCCTCCGGCTGCGCTTCTCATCGGCCCGCAACCAGGCGGCGGCGGCGAGGACCAGCGCGCCAAGCAGGATCACGTCGCCGATACCCCACATCGTGATGCCGGCGACCTGCTGGTCGGTGAACGTGTCTGGACCCCACGTCCTGGTGAGGGCTGCGTAGTGAGGGTACAGGACGGCTGGGGCGAAGTAGATCGCGAGTCCGACCGCAGTGTTGAACGGCATCTGGCTCGCGAGATAGACCATGCGCCCGACCGGGCTCAAACGCCAGCGGATGGGGTCGGCGCCGACTACCGGCCACCAGAAGAGAGCCCCCGCCACCAGGTAGAGGAGGTGCTCCGCGAAGTGGAGTGCCTCGTTGTCGAGCGCCGCGTTAAAGAGGGGACTGAAATGGGTCGCCCACATGACGGCGGCAAAGATGGCCCAGCCGAGTGGCGGCCACGAGACCGCCTTCACCAGGCGGGAGTGCAGGAAAGGAAGGAGGGCCCGCCGGCGGACGCCGGGGGTCGCGACGCGAAGCATGAGCGTAACCGGCGCCCCGAGCGCGAGGAGCGGGGGAGCGACCATGGCCAGCAGCAGATGCTGGACCATGTGAACGCTGAATAGGCTTCCCGCATACACGTCGACCGCCGACAGGAGCGCAATGGCGATGGCCGCGACGCCTCCCAGCCACGCGGCGGTTCGCCATCCCGAAACCCTGTTCGTCGGGTGATGGCGATTGACGATCCGGACCGCAACGAGATACGCGACCGTGGCCACAGCGATCCCGATCCATGGAAGGGGATCGCCCGTCCAGGTGGTGAGGATGATGGCCAGCGTGGGCGCCGTCGCTTCGTCGCCGTGGGCCAGCGCAATCGAGCCCGCCGCGAGGGGCAGTCCCGCGCCCACCACCAGCCCCACCACGATGCGCCGTGCGGGATGCATAGCGCCATCATTGCCCATCCGCTCCGCAACGTCGCGCGCTGAGTTGACGCCCATCACAGCGCGCCGCACACTCAGCCTCCATCCAACACCCGCCCCGCGTCGAGCATGCCGCAGACCACCATCTACGTCGCGCCCCGGCTCGCCGGGACGCTCGGGACCATCCCACCGGCGGTCGCCACCGTCGAGCTGGCGCGCCTCTTCGGACGCAGCGCCGCGCTCGCCGGTATCTCGCTGACCGTCGAGATGGGGCGCGTCGTCGCCCTCCTCGGTCCGAACGGGGCGGGCAAGACGACCCTCCTGCGGATCTGCGCCACTGCGATCCGTCCCTCGTATGGCTTTCTCACCATCGACGGGATCGACGCCCTGCAACAGCCCGAGCTGGTCCGAGGGCGAGCGGTCTATCTGTCGCATGCGACGGCGCACTACGACGACCTGACCGCCGAGGAGAACCTCAGGTTCGCGGCCACCATGTTCGGTTGGGGCGAACGCGAAGGGTGGCCAGTTGTTCGCGAGGCGCTCGCCACAGTCGAGCTTGAGTCGGTGGCCGGAGAGCGGGTGCGGACCTTCTCGGCCGGTATGCGAAAGCGCCTGGCGCTCGCCCGCGTCCTGGTTTCGCGGCCGTCGCTGCTCTTGCTGGACGAGCCCCACGCCGCACTCGATGCCGAGGGGATGGCGCTCGTGGATCGCCTGATCGGCCTATGGAAGGACGCGGGCGTCACCATCCTCGTGGCCTCGCACCAGGCGGAGCGTGTGGCGAGCCTGGCGGACGCCACCGTCCGGCTCGAGGCGGGGCTGCTGGCTGAGGTCAATGGTGCCGGGGTCGTCGCCGGTTCCGTCGGCGCGTCGCCGCGACCTCGAACCGCGGTCGCCGCGGTGGACCGATGAACGACCTCCGGCGCGGCCTCTCCGTGGCGCTGGCAATCGCGCGCAAGGACGCCATCTCCGAGCTGCGCGGCCGCCAGGCGGCCGGCTCGACGATCTTCTTCGCGGCGCTCGTCCTGCTCCTCTTTGGCTTTGCGCTGGGGCCGGACTCGCAGCGCCTTGCCCTGGCTGCGCCGGGCCTCCTCTGGCTGGCGATCGTCTTCGGCGGCCTGCTGACCATGGCGCGCCTGCACCAGCTTGAGGCCGATGACGGGGCGTTCGAGCAACTCGCCCTCTACCCGGTCGACCGCCGCGCGATCTACGCCGGCAAGGCGCTCGCGGGGGCGGCGGCGATGCTCGTGCTCGGCGGGCTGCTGTTGCCGGTGGTGGCGATCCTGTACGGCGTTCCGATCGGAGGGGCGTGGCTGCCGCTCCTGGGCGCGGTGGTGCTGGGCGCGATCGGCTTCGCGGCCGTCGGCACCGCGTACGCGGGACTGACGATCCGAATGCGGGCCCGCGAGGTGATGCTTCCCCTCCTGATGCTGCCGATCGTGGCGCCACTCCTGCTCGCCGCGGTGAAGGCGACGGTCGCCTCCCTCGGCGGCGACCCGCTCGGAGAGCTGGGCTCGTGGCTGCAGCTGCTCGTCGCGTTCGACGTCATCATGCTGGTCGTCGGCGCCGGCACGTACGGCTTCCTGCTGGAGGATTGATGAAGACACGCGTCCTCGGGTTCGTGGCAGTGGCGGCCGTTATCGGCGCATCCATCAACGGCCTCTTCGTGGTGCCCGCGGACATGAACCAGGGCGATGCGCAGCGGATCATGTACGTGCACGTCGCCTCGGCCTGGATCGCGTACGCCTCATTCGGCGTGACCGCGCTGGCGGGGCTGGGATACCTCGTCTGGCGGGACCTGCGACTCGACGCGCTGGCCCTGGCCGGTGCGGAGGTGGGGGTCATCTTCACGGCCTTCGCCATCTGGGGCGGGATGATGTGGGGCCGCCCGGTATGGGGAGTGTATTGGCAGTGGGAGGACCCGCGTCTCACCACGACTGCCCTCCTGCTGGCCCTCTACATCGGCTACCTCCTTCTCCGACGCCTGACCGATGACCCGGCTCGCCGGGCGGCGCGCGCCGCGGTGGTGGGCTTGATCGCGGCGGTCGACATCCCGATCGTTCACTTCAGCGTCATCTGGTGGCGTGGCCTGCACCAGACCCCCACGTTTGGCGACCCGTCGAAGGTCCTCAACCCCAGCGCCCCGCTCCAATTCGTGCTCGCGCTGTTGGGGATGCTGAGTGCGTTCACCCTCGTGTGGATCTACCTGCTCATCCGCCGATACCAGCTGGCGCGACTCGACTGGCGGCTCGAGGATGCGGCGCGCCGTGGCCGGGTCGCCGCGGCCCACGGGTCCGCCATGGGCGCGGCATCGGTCGAGGAGCCGGCCCGATGACCAACCTCGGATTCATCGTCGCCGCCTATGGCGTCATCCTGGGCGGTTTGGGGCTGTACGTCGCCTACCTCCTGCGCCGGCTCGGCATCGCCCGTGGCGCGTCGAGGGGTCTCGGTGGCGACGTCGACGAGGCGCCATGACCCTGGCGCGGCCGGTCCTGCCGCCGCTGCCGCCGCGTGGCCGTCGCTGGGGAGTGCTGGTCGGTGTGGCGATCGTGGTTGGGGTGATCGCCTACCTGGCGTTCAGCAACGTCGGCAACGCGCTGGTCTATTACGTCACGCCAACCGAGCTCGCGGCCCGCGGTGATTCAGCAGTCGGCCAGACCGTGCGCCTGGGCGGGCTGGTCAAGGCGGGCAGCATCAGCGGGGAGGCCCCTGCGCTCTTCTTCGTGCTGACCGACGGGACGACCGAGATGCGCGTCCATGCGGTGTCGGCCCCGACGCAGTCCTTTCGCGCGGGGATCGGCGCCGTCGTCGAGGGGACGCTCGGGGCGGACGGAGTCTTCGAGGCGTCGCAGGTGATCGTCAAGCACGACGAGAACTACGTGGCCCCCTCCGAGGGCGCCCTCCCCACCCAGGCCTTCGACCCCGGCACGTGATCCCGACCCTCGGGCACCTGGCCGTCGTCATCGGCCTGGCGGCGACCGTCTACGCCGCCGGTGCGTTCGTGCTGGGCGGCCGGAGCGGGGACCTCGCGGTCCTGGCGAGTGCCCGTCGGGCCATGTATGCCACCCTGGCGCTGGTGGGCTTCGCCTGCCTGGCGATGATCGTCTCGCTCCTGGCCCACGACTTCAGCGTCCTGTACGTGGCGCGCAACAACGCGACCACCACGCCGCCGTTCTACTCGGTCATCTCGCTGTGGGCCGCGCTCGAGGGATCGATCCTCTTCTGGACCCTGCTGGCCAGTGGCTGGGCAAGCATGGTCCTGCATCGATATCGGGCCCGTCTTCCGGCATTGATGCCGTGGGTCGGCGCCACCCTGGCGCTGGGGATCGCCTTCTTTCTGGCGGTGATGGCCTGGCCCGGCGACCCGTTCGTGCGGCTCACGCCAGTCGACGTGCAGGGGAACGGCCCCAACGCGCTGCTCCAGAACCACCCGTTCATGGGCCTGCATCCGCCACTCCTGTACCTGGGCTACACCGGGATGGCGATCCCGTTCGCCTTTGGCATGGCGGCCCTCATCACGCGTCGCACGGACGAGGAGTGGCTGGCGGTCGTACGCCGCTGGACGCTCGTGCCGTGGATCTTCCTGACGATGGGGATCGTGGCCGGTGCCTGGTGGAGCTATGCGGTCCTGGGTTGGGGCGGCTACTGGGCGTGGGATCCCGTCGAGAACGCGGCGCTGCTGCCGTGGCTCACAGCCACCGCCTTCATCCACTCCTCGATGGTTGCCGAGCGGCGCGGAACGCTGCGCACCTGGACGCACGCGCTGGTCATCGCGACCTTCGTGCTGACCCTGGTCGGGACGTTCCTGACCCGCTCCGGGATCGTGAACAGCGTGCACGCCTTCACGACCTCGGGGATCGGCGCATGGTTCGCCTCGGCGATCGTGGTAACGCTTGCCGTGGCGCTGGGTCTCCTCATCTGGCGACTTCCGGACCTTCGCGATCGACGTCCGCCGGGAGCGGTGGTGAGCCGCGAATCCGCGTTCCTCTTCAACAATGTGCTCTTCCTGGGCATCACCTTCGCCATCCTGTTCGGGACGCTGTACCCGGTCGTGGTCGAGGCCACGACCGGGGCGAAGGCGAGCGTCGGGGCGCCGTGGTTCAACCGCGTCAACGCGCCGATCTTCGTGGCGCTCCTCTTCCTGACCGGCGTCGGGCCGGCACTCCCCTGGGGCGGCGCGTCGTGGACGACCGTCCGCGAACGCTTCGCGATCCCGATCCTCTCAGCCGTCGGCATCGTGGTCGCGGCATGGGCGCTGGGGATGCGCGGCGCCGCCCCGCTCGGGATCCTGGGGCTCGCCACGTTCGTGCTGGTGGTGATGGGCGACGAGGTCGCGCGTGGGGCGCGGTCCCGCACCAGGTCCCGTGGTGAGGCTGCGCCGCTTGCCGTCCTGCGGCTGGCCACCCGCAATCGACGCCGATACGGGGGTTACCTGGCGCACGTCGGCATCTGCGTCATGGCCGTGGCGATCGCCGTCTCCGCCACCCTGGGAACCGACCGGACCGCGACCTTGCACGAGGGGGAGGCCGTTTCGATCGGCGCCTACACGCTCCGATACGACAAGCTCGTGACCGAGCCGCTCGCTTCCGACCCGCGCGTGATCGAGACGCGGGCTGAGCTGACCCTGGCCGGTCCCCAGTCCGGATCGATCGCCACGGCCTTGCGGGACTACCCCAATTCGCAGACCGCGATCGCCACGCCGGTCGTCCGCACCGCGTTCGGTGAGGACCTGTACGTGACGCTGCTCGCCTACAACGCGACCACCGGGACGGCCACCCTCAGGATCTTCGTCAACCCGCTGGTAATGTGGATCTGGACCGGCGGCGCGATCGTGGCGCTCGGTGCCCTCTTCGCCATCTGGCCCGATCGCCGCCGGACCGCGATCGAGGCGGCCGTGGCCGCGGGGGCCTGACCGATGCGCTCGCTGTGGCTTCGGTGGCTGATCGTGCCACTCGTGGTGGTGCCGGTCGGCTGGCTCCTCTTCACCGGCCTCGGGCGCGACCCGCATCTGATCCCGTCGCCTCTCATCGGGAAGCC
>Ga0070698_100002263_pt1 | contig 21298 bp, 19 predicted proteins | sample KBSK1502metaG_FD_65477 | JGI IMG/M metagenome (GOLD analysis project Ga0070698, IMG submission 65477) | Corn, switchgrass and miscanthus rhizosphere microbial communities from Kellogg Biological Station, Michigan, USA - KBS K1-50-2 metaG | ecosystem: Host-associated > Plants > Roots >...
AAAAACGCGCCACGGAGTGGCGCGCTCCCAGCAAAGATGCGGCGTCACTGACGGCGGGAGAGCAAAGGCCAGTAGCTCTGCATCAAGGCGAAAATGTAGGCCGTGCTGATGCCGAACAGCAGCATGCCGTCAACAGCCTCCAGCGCGCCCATCAACCGCCAATGTCCTTCCAGTGTCAGCCCCGAAGCACCGCGCGTTGTCATTGAATCCACGGAGTAGAGAATTGCATCCAACGGCGAATCGAACGCACCCAGCCGCAAGAATGCCGCCGCCCAGATCGCGGCCTCCATTCCGTGCAGCACCGCCAGAGCCAGTCCGGCCGCGGCGACCAGACCCGTCACGATCAGGATCATAGACCCCGGACCAAGGCGGCTTTCCTCCAGGCGGGCTCGCGACCTCAGATCAAGCAAGGCCAGCATGACCACCCCGGTCGCGTGAATTGCGATGGTCAGCGCGATCAGCGAAAGACCCCAGATCCAGTTTACGGCCTGCAACGACTCTCCCGTCATCGCGCATGCTTAGCCGCCGTGAAACGATCCGCCAAGTGGATCTTCCGGACCGCGAGCGCCCCGCTCGCTCATGATTCTGATGCGAGCGAGACGCTCGCGGTCCGGAAGAGCATGAAGCGCGCTCCCAGCAAAGACCTATTTCACCGGATGCTTGCGCAGCCCCGCCTCGTTGACCTCGACGCCCCACCCCGGCCCCGTGGGCAATATGTAGTCGCCGTTCTCGAACACCGGCGGCGTGTTCACGATATCGTCGCGCCACGGCACGCCGTCGATGTCGATCTCCATGACGCGGAAGTTGGGCACGGCGGCACTGAAATGCGCGCTGATGGCGCTGGCGAGATGGCCGTAGAAATTGTGCGGCGCGACGTTGACCTCGTAGACGTCGGCGAGCGCCGCGATCTTGAGCGATTCGTTAAAACCGTTCCAGACCACGTCGACGATCGCCGTGTCGAAGGCGTAGGCCTCGAAATAGGGCCGGAAGTCGCGCCGCTCCAGCAGCGTCTCGCCCGAGGCGATCGGACAGGGCGCATCGCGGCGGATGAGCGCGATCGATTTGGGATCGTGCGCGTCGAGCTCGAGCCAGGTCAGCCGGGCCGGGCCGACCGCCTCGGCGATGCGCCGGAATCCTTCGGTGCGGAAATGGAAGTTGGTGTCGAGCATGATGCCGACCTCCGGCCCGCAGCCGGCGCGGAAGGCGTCGACGGTCCTGGCCGCGCTGCGGGCGATGAAGTCGTCCCAGTTGCGCTCGGGAAAGCCCTTGCCGACGACGAAACCGGGGCGATAGGCGATCAGCTTGCCGTCGACCTCGAGCGCGATGTTGGTCTTCAGGCCAGTGAAGCCCTTCGCCTTCACCTCGGCGCCGAGCCTGGTCATGTCGTCGTAGGTCTTGACCGCCGGCGTCTTGATGATGTCGGGATTGCGCAGCCGGTAGGAGCCGCAGTGCGACCAGTAGACCGGGATGCGGTCGCGCAGCTTGCCGCCGAACAGGTCATAGACCGGCACGCCCAGCGCCTTGCCCTTGATGTCGAGCAGCGCGTTCTCGATCGCCGCGATCGCCTGGCGGGCGATGCCGCCGCGCGATTGCGTCGAGCGGGTGGCGAGCACGGCGTTGACCAGCTCGATATCCATCGGGTTCATGCCGATCACGCCCGGCATCAGCGCCTCGATCACCCCCGACAGGCCGGGACTGCCGAAGCTTTCGTTGTATTCCGACCAGCCAATGATGCCGCCGTCGGTGACCAGCTTGAGGAACGAGAAGGTCCGCCAGCCGGCGTCGCATTTGAAGACTTCGTACGCTATGACCTTCATTGTTTCCCCTTTCATGTCGTCCTGAGCGTAAGCGAAGGACCTCATCGCCGTTTGCCACCGGCATGAGATCCTTCGCTTCGCTCAGGATGACAGCTCCGCTGTCACTCCATCGGAATATTGACGGCCTTGGCAATCCGGCTCCAGCGCTCGACCTCTTGTCGCACGAACTCGCCGAACGCCGCGCGGCTCTGCAGGTCGACCTCGGCGCCCTGCTCGACCCAGATGCGCTTGATGTCCGGCTCGACCAGCGCCGCCTGGATCGCGGCGTGCAGCACATCGAGCGGCCCGTCGGGCGTCGCCTTGGGCGCGAACAGGCCATACCAGGTGCTGACCTCGAAGTCGGCCACGCCGGCCTGGGCGAAGGTCGGCACGTCGGGCAGCACGGCTTCGCGCTGGGCCGCCGCCACGCCCAGCGCGCGCAGGCGGCCGGACTGCACGTAGCTGGCAACGGTGCTGAGCGGCGCGAAGGTAGCGTCGATCTGGCCCGCCAGCAGGTCCTGCAGCGCCGGCCCGCCGCCGCGATAGGGCACGTGGGTGAGTTTTATGCCGGTGCGCTGCTGCAGGAGCTCGATCGCCAGATGGGGAATGGTGCCGAGCCCCGACGAGCCGATGTTGATGCTGCCCGGCGCCTTGCGCGCCGCCGCCAGGAAGCCCGCGACGTCCTTGGCGTCGACCTTCTTGGGGTTGATCACCAGCGCGCACGGCACCCGGGCGATCGACGAGATGGCGGCGAAGTCGCGCATCAGGTCGAAGCCCGAATCGGGATAGACGATGGCTGCGAAGGTGAGGCTGGGATTGACCACCAGGAGGGTCGAGCCGTCGGGCGCCGCGCGCGCCGCCACCATGCCGCCGATGGTGCCGCCGGCGCCGCCGCGGTTGTCGACGATGACGGGTTGGCCCAGGCGCTGGCCGACATGCGCCGCCACCGGCCGCGCAAAGATGTCGTTCGAGCCGCCGGGCGGGAACGGCACGATCCAGTCCATGGCGCGCGACGGCCGCCAGTCGGCAGCGCGCACGGGACGGACGAGCCCGCCGGCCAGCAGGCCGGCCAATGCGGCGCGCCGCGAGAGACCATGCCGGAGCGCGGACCTCCAGGCCCGCATCAAGGGATGAGCGGACCGGGAGGTCCGCGCTCCAAGAATGATCATCAGCGGGTCCTCCCCCTCGACGCCAGCTTAGCGATGGGCTCAGCCAGTCGCCACCGGCTTGGCCGCTTTCGAGCGCTGCCACAAAACGGCAACCACGATGGCGCCGGCCACGCCCAGCCCGGCGAAGACGATGGCGATGGCGCCGAAGATCGTGCCGATCATGGCGCCGAACATGCCCCGGTCGACCGCCAGCACGGCTTTGGGATCGCCGCGGCCGCCCGCCAGCGTCGCCGCGAGCCGGTAGCGGCCCGGCCGGTCGATGGTGAAGGCATAGATCGACGTGCCGCTGCGGTTGCCGACCGTGTAACTCTTCTCGGTCGAGGGCACGGCAAGCTTAACCGGCGCACCGGTCGCCTCCGCCGTGAGCGCGAGCGCCAGCCCGTTGACGGCGTCGGAGGCATAGTAGCGGCCGTCCACCGTGCTCTTCTTCTCGTGGTAGATCGTGTAGGAGCCGGGCTTGTCGAGCACCAGCACGGCATCGCCCGGCACCACGACGCGCATCATCGCAGCGTCGAACGCCTCGAGCCGCGGCATCACGTACAACACGGCGCCGCCGAACCCCGCGAGCGCGATCAATCCCGCGACGACGAACCAGATCGGGCTGCGCATTTCATGCTTCCCTCTTGCTCAGAGTCCCTCTCCGCCGCGAAGCGGGGGAGAGGGTGGGGCCCATTGCGAAGCAATGGGAGGGTGAGGTGGTGTTTCTTACCGAGGAGATGGGTGGTCATACGTACGATGACCCACCTCACCCTCCCCGCGCTACGCGCGGGTCCCCTCCCTCTCCCCCCGCTTCGCGGGCGGAGAGGGCTCATGCTTCACGCGTCGGCAATTCCAGCACGCTCGCGCGTTCGCCGCCGCTCAGCAAGGTGATGAGCGGCGGCCGGCCATGCGGCGTCTGCACGAAGTGGTCGGCGTCGCCGCCGGCGATGGACAGCCGGAGGCGGCTGCCCGCCGAGAGGCGCCACGCCGTCGGCAGCAGGGCGAAGCGCAGGAGCTGCGGTTCGCCGGCCGGCATCGGTCTGGCATCGGCGCGCGCGAACGTCCGCCACGGCCAGGTCGTGCGGTAGTTGCCGGGCGCCGGTGCCTCGGCGCGATGAAGGGCGCGAAGGATGCCCTCGGTGACGTAGCGCGACGTGCCGTCGGCCTCGACCTCGGAGAGATAGACGAAGATCGCCGCATCGGGCTCGCTCGAGGCGAGCCACAGCGACACCACCGGGTGGCCGGCGATCTCGAGCGGCTGGTCCAGCGGCGCGCTGGTGAAGCCCGGCAGCTGCCGCTCGCGCTCGGTCCAATCGGCGTAGTACGACGTGGCCTCGATGCCGGCGATGCGCTCGTAGCGCGTCTGCGAGCCGCTGCCCACCGTGAAGTCGGCCTGGTACGGCTCGGACGTGCCGTCGTTCGGCCGCGCCGCCGCGAGCTGCCGGCCGGGCGCGGTGAAGAACTGCCGGCTGCCCCTCACCGGCGGCCATTGCTTGGCCGAGCGCCACTCCTCGGCGTGCACCGTGAAGTAGTGGATCGGATCCTCGTCGCCAAGACCGGTCGCGCGGCCGGCGAGATGCTGGTCGAAGAAGCGCAGCACTTCGCCCAGCACCGGCAGCTCGGGCTCGACGCGCGCGCGCCACGGCGAGGCGTTGACCCGCGCGCCGTGGTCCCACGGGCCCAGCATGATCCTGCGTTCGGCATTGGGCAGCGTCAGGAAGCGCGACAGCGTGCCGTTGGCGTAGCCCGCGCCGTCCATCCAGCCGGAGACGGCGTAGACCGCTACGTCCTGAGGGATCTCCTCGAGATAGTTGTAGGGGCTGAACGACGCGCTGGTGAAGGACGGATCGTAAGGCAGCGCATCGTCGCGGAATTTGAACTCGCTCATGAAGTCGGGCATGCGGAAGTTGGCGAGATGGCCCTTCACTGCCTCGCGCGCCAGCGCGCCGTCCGTGTCGTCGTCGACCGGCATCGGCCCGTGCAGCGCCGGATCGGCGAAGTAGCTGAATTTTACGCGCAGGTCGCGCCGGTCGTGGTCGAGCGCCACCATCAGCTCGTCGTAGGTGAGCGCCAGCTTCTTGATCAGCAGCCCGCCGGGATAATAGTTGTCGGCCCAAGTGTCCCACACCGCGAACAGGGGCGCGATCGCCTTGACCGCCTTGTGGCCGGTGCTGGCGAGGAAATCGCAGGCCGCGCCCAGGTAGGAGATGCCGGTGGCGCCGATCCTGCCGTCGCTCCACGGCTGGGCTGTGATCCAGTCGGCGATGGCGCGGTAGTCGTCGCGCTCGCGCGGGCTGCGGAAGGAATCGCGCGTGCCGAAGCTCGCGCCCGTGCCGCGCGCATCGACCACGACCACGGCATAGCCGCGCGGCACGAACATGTCGCGATACTTATAGCTGTTGGGCGACGGCTCGACGTTGCTGCCGGCCGCCACCTCGAAGCGGCGCACATAGGGCGTCAGGATGAGCACGGTGGGCCAGCGCTTGCCGCCATCGCCGTCGGGCAGGTGGATGTCGACCGCCAAGCGGCAGCCGTCGGGCATGGTCACATAGAGGGAGCGCGGCGTGCCGACGCGATGCTCGGCCGGCCGGCCGGCGAGATAGCGGCTGGGCGGCACTTTCCAGGCCGACCCTCGGTCGTCGCGATCCGGCATGGTCGGTCCTTTCCGATCTGGCAATTGCCGCCATCCTCACCATGTACCCTGTCATGACGAACAAGAACACCCTCTCCCGCCGCCACACGCTCGCGCTCGCAGGCAGCGCGTTTGCCGCACCCATGATCGCCTCCGGCATCGCCCGCGCCGCCGACGACTGGCCGACCAAGCCGGTGCGCTACATCAACTCCTTCCCGGCCGGCGGGCCGACCGACGTGCTCTCGCGCATCGCCTGCCAGAAGCTCGGCGAGATGACGGGCCAGCAGTTCATCGTCGAGAACAAGGGCGGCTCGGGCGGCAATGTCGGCGCCGAGGCGATCGCCCACGCAGCACCCGACGGCTACACGATCGGCCTCTACAGCGTCGCCAGCCACGCCATCGCGCCCTCGCTCTACGACAAGCTGCCGTTCAACGCCGGCAAGGACTTTGCCGCCGTCAGCATGCTGTGGTCGCTGCCCAACCTGCTGATCGTCCGCCAGGGCATACCCGCCAAGACCGTGCCGGAGCTGATCGCGCTCGCCCGCGCCAATCCCGGCAAATATTCCTTCGCCTCGTCCGGCTCAGGCACGACCGTTCATCTGAGCGGCGAACTCTTCAAGGTCATGGCCAAGATCGACCTCTTGCACGTGCCCTACCGCGGCAGCGCGCCGGCGATCCAGGATCTGCTGGCGGGCCAGGTCGACATGATCTTCGACAACATCCCGGGCTCGCTCGCCCAGATGCGCGGCGGCAAGGCGGTCGGGCTTGCCGTCACGTCGCTGAAGCGCAGCCCGGCGGCGCCGGAGATTCCCGCCATGGCCGAATTCCTGCCGGGCTTCGACGTCAATTCGTGGGGCGGCATCTGCGGGCCGGCCGGCCTGCCGCCGGCCATGGTCGAGAAGCTCTCGGCGCTTTGCCAGAAGGCGCTGGAGAGCGACGACCTCAAGACGGCCTACCTCAAGCAGGGTGCGACGCCGATGTGGCTCGGCCCGATCGACACCGCCGCCTACCGCGCCGCCGACGAAAAACGCCTGGCGCCGGTAATCAAGGCCTCCGGCGCCAAGGTGGAATGATCGCGCCAGCGATCATTCCATCCCGAGCGCAGCGAGGGATCTGGTCCTTCTCGAAGGCAACCCCGGAGAGGGCAGCCGCGTTTCTGTTGGAACAGCAACAGGAGCGGACCATGATTCGCTCGTTTTCGCTTGCCGCCCTCCTCTCCCTGGCGCTCGCCGGCGCGCAAGCCGTCCAAGCCCAACAATGGATCGATCACCGCCCGAACGGCGGCGGCTATCGCGTGGCATTTCCCGCCCAGCCGATCGAAGACGGCCGCAACGTCGACACGACCCTCGGCGCGGTCAAGATGCGGACCACGGCGGTCGAAGTCGACGGCAGGATCTTCATGACCATCGATTCGGTCTATCCCTCCAATCTGCCGATGGGCGATCCGGAGAGCGACCTCGACATCGTTCGCGACGGCGGCGTGCGCAACGTCAACGGCAAGCTCTTGTCGGAAGAGCGGCTGAGCATCGGCAATGCGCCGGCCCGGCGCGTGGTGATCGACATCCCGTACAGCAACCAGGCGGCCGAGGCCCTGATCGTGCTGGACGACCACCGTCTCTTTCAGGCGGTCTATGTCGGTCCGCGCGGCACCCAGAGCACGGAACAAGCCAACCGCTTCCTGTCGTCGTTCGCCCTGGAGCGCTAATCCCCTCCCCATCGATCGGCGTGCCGGGATAGGATACCGCTCATAAAAACCTAAATGGGAGGTACCGGTATGCTCAGGGTGGTCTTGCCCCGTCGTCGCGCGCTCGCCGCCTTGGGCGGCGCGCTGGCCACGCCGATGATCGCCTCGGGCCTGGCGCGGGCCCAAAACGACTGGCCCAACAAATCGGTGCGCTATATCAACCTGTTCCCGGCCGGCGGCGCGACCGACGTGCTCTCGCGCGTCGTCTGCCAGGAGCTGAGCGAGCTCACCGGCCAGCAGTTCATCGTCGAGAACAAGGGCGGCTCGGGCGGCAATGTCGGCGCCGACGCGATCGCCAAGTCGACACCCGACGGCTACACGGTCGGACTTCTAAGCATCGCCTCGCACGCCATTTCGCCGACGCTGTACGCCCGGCTGCCGTTCGATGCCGAGAAGGACTTCACGCCCATCAGCATGCTGTGGTCGGTGCCCAACCTCCTGGTCGTGAAGCTCGACATTCCGGCCACGACGGTTCCGGAACTGATCGAATTGGTCCGGGCAAGTCCCGGCAAGTATTCCTTCGCGTCCGGCGGCTCGGGCACCAGTCCCCATATCTGCGGCGAGATGCTGAAACAACGCACCGGCATCGACATGTTCCACGTGCCCTATCGCGGCGGCGCGCCGGCGTTGCAGGACATGCTGGCAGGCCAGGTCGACATGATGTTCGACAACATCCCTGGGCCGCTCGCCCAGGTGAAGGCCGGCAAGTTGCGGCCGCTTGCCGTGACATCCGTCGAACGCAGCCCGATCGCACCGGATGTGCCCACCATGTCGGAGTATCTGCCGGGCTTTCAGATCACCTCATGGGGCGGCCTTTGCGGACCAGCCGGCCTGCCGCCGGCCATGGTGGAAAAAGCCGCGGCGCTCACCAAGAAGGCGCTGTCGAGCAACGCGCTGAAGACGGCGTTCCTCGCTCAGGGCGCGACGCCGATGTGGATGAGCCCGGCCGACACCGCCGCGTTTCGCCGGTCCGAGGAGAAACAGCTGGCGCCGGTGATCAGGGCCTCGGGCGCGAGAGTGGATTGAGCTTCTTGTCGTCCTGAGCGTAAGCGAAGGACCTCATCGCCGCTTGCCACCGGCAAGAGATCCTTCACTTCGTTCAGGATGACGGACGGCTACGCCGTCCGTCACATCCCCAACTGGCTCACGAACTTGGTGTTGAGGTAGGCCTCGAGCGCCTCGAGCCCGCCCTCCGAGCCGTAGCCCGAATCTTTTACGCCGCCGAACGGCACTTCCGGCAGGGCGAGGCCATGGTGGTTGATCGACACCATGCCGCTTTCGAACGCCGCACCGATCGCCGCCGCGGTCTTGGTGTTCTTGGTGTAGGCGTAGGCGGCGAGTCCCCAGGCCAGGCGATTGGCCTCCTTCACCACGCCGTCGAAGTCCTTGAACGGAGCTATAGGCGCCAGCGGGCCGAACGGCTCCTCGTTCATGATCCTGGCGGAAAGCGGCACGTCGGTCAGCACGGTGGGCTCGTAGAAGTAGCCCTTGTTGCCCTTGCGCTGCCCGCCGGTCCTGACCTTGGCGCCCTTGGCGATGGCGTCGCCGACGAACGCGTCCATGGCATGCAGGCGGCGTTCGGCCACCAGCGGACCCATCTTGGTGTCGGCTTCGAGCCCGTTGCCGACCTTCAGGTTCTTGGCGTAGGCGGTGAAGCGCTCGACGAACTCGGGATAGACCTTCTCGTGGACCAGGAAGCGCGTCGGCGCGACGCAGACCTGGCCGGCGTTGCGGAACTTGTTGGCGCCCAACACATTCACCGCCTGCTCGAGATCGGCATCCTCGAACACGATGGCCGGCGCATGGCCGCCCAGCTCCATGGTCACGCGCTTCATGTGCGCGCCAGCCAGCGCGGCGAGCTGCTTGCCGACCGGCGTCGAGCCGGTGAAGGTGACCTTCCTGATGACGGGATGGGGGATCAGGTACTCGCTGATCTCCGACGGCACGCCGTAGACCAGCTGGATCACGCCCGCCGGCACGCCGGCATCGACAAACGCCTTGACGAGCTGGGCACACGAGGCGGGCGTGTCCTCCGGTCCCTTGATGATGATCGAGCAGCCGGTCGCCAGCGCCGCCGAGGCCTTGCGCACGACCTGGTTGATCGGGAAGTTCCACGGCGTGAAGGCCGCGACCGGGCCGACCGGCTCCTTGGTCACGAGCTGGTACACGTTCTCGGCGCGCGCCGGCACGATGCGGCCGTAGGTGCGGCGGCCTTCCTCGGCCATCCAGTCGATGATGTCGGCGGCGAGGTTGGTCTCGACCTTGGCCTCGAACAGAGGCTTGCCCTGCTCCGTGGTCATGATCGTGCAGATCTCGTCGAGGCGCTGGCGCATCAGGTCGGCCGCCTTGCGCATGATCTTGTAGCGCTCGTAGGCCGAGACCTTGCGCCACTGTTTGAATCCCTTGTCGGCGGCGGCGAGCGCGCGATCGAGGTCGCTCGTCTCGGCATGCGCCACCTGGCCGATCACTTCCTCGGTCGCCGGATTGACGACCGGAATGGTGCGACCGCTGGCGCCCTTGGTCCAGGCGCCGTCGATCATCAGGGAGACGTCGCTGTAGGTCATTTCTTCCTCCTCTCAACTGCCGCGATAGGTCGAATAGCTCCAGGGCGTGCAGAGCAATGGGACGTGATAATGCCCCTCCGGCTCGGCAATGGAAAAGCGCAAAGGCACGATGTCGAGAAACGGCGGATCGCCAACATCGATACCCCTGCTGCGAAAATGGTTGCCCACGGCAAAGCGCAATTCGTAGCGCCCGATCGGCAAGGGCCGCCCGCCGATCAGGGGCTGGTCGGTGCGGCCGTCGGCATTCGTTATAGCCGACTGAATATAATGGGCTTTTTCGCCGGCAAACTCGTAGAGCTCGACGGCGACGCCGACAGCGGGACGGCCAGCATGGGTATCGAGCACATGGGTGCTGAGCCGGCCGTCGACCTGCGGCATGCCGTCTCCCGAAACCTTGCCGGCGATCCTGAGCCGCGTGATGAAAAAGACTTCTTGCAGGGCGGCCGCGAACTCGCTGGCCACGTCGTTGCCGGCTCGCCGCTCGAACTGCGCCAGGATCGACTCACGGGTGTGGCGGCGCACGCAGATCATGAAAGGAAAACCGAACTTCGCCTTGTAGGCGTCGTTCAGGCGGTGGAAGCGCGCGAACTCGTCCTCGCTCAAGCTGTCGAGGCCAACGCTGGCCTGTTCGCTTTTGGAATCATGGGTCAGCGCGCCGGCGCGGGCAGCCTTGCCGGCAAGATCGGGATGGCCGCGCAGGAAGTCGAGTTGCCGCTCGCGGGAGGCGGCACGCAGCGCGCCGATCATGGCCTCGTGCAAGGCCGTCACCGTGGCGAACGGCCGCCTGGTCGACGCCGCCTCGGCCACCCAGGGCGCCAGCTCGAAGGTATCGCCGAGGCAAACGGCAAACTCCGCAGCGCTCATCCGATTGAGCTGGTCGAGTGTGAGCGGCATGCCGGCCGACCTAGCACGGCCTGCCGGCCGTCTCTATAGTCCGGCCAGAAAATCAGGAAGGCTCGCAAATGACCCAACACATCACCTTCACCCGCCGCCGCCTCGGCACGGCAGCCCTCGCGGGCGCCACCCTGATCGGGGCGCCGCTGCCGCTGCGCCAGGCCGCGGCGCAGGCGCCGGCCAACCTCAAGGTCGGCCTGCTGCTGCCGACCTCGGGCCTGCAGGCGCAGATCGGCCAGGCCTGCCGGCGCGGCGCCGACGTCGCCAACGACGTGTTCGCCGACATGAAGATGGCCGTGCGGCTCGACATCGCGAACTACGACACCGAATCGAAGCCGGATGTGGCGCGCACCCAGGCGGAGAAGGCGATTGACGCCGGCGCGAACATGCTGGTCGGCGCCTTCGACTCCGGCCAGACCATCGCCATCGCCCAGGTCGCCGAGCAGCGCGGCGTGCCGCTGATCGTCAACATCGCAGCGGCGCCGCAGATCACCGAACAAGGCTACAAGTTCGTGGTGCGCAACTTCCCGACGGCGCCGATGCTGATCACCGGCGCGCTTGCCCTGCACAAGGAGATTTTCAAGGCCTCGGGCAAGACGCCGAAGACCGCGGTGCTGATGAGCGTCAACGACACCTTCGGCACCTCGATGATCAACGGCATCAAGGCGCTGTTTCCCAAGCTCGACATGCCCTACGAGATCGTCGACACGATCAGCTACGATCCGGCGGCCAAGGATCTCTCGGTCGAGGTCGGCAAGGCCAAGGCGACCAAGGCCGACATGCTGATGCCGGTGAGCCGGCTCAACGACGCCAAGCTGATCGTGCAGGAGATGGTGAAGCAGCGCTGGGAGCCGATGGCGGTGATGAACCCCGGCGCACCCGGCCTCTACGAGCAGGACTTCCTCAAGACCATGGGCAAGTACGGCGACTTCATGATCTCCAACGTGCCGTGGCTCGACCCCAAATCGACGATGACCCAGGCGCTGGACAAGCGCCATGCCGCGAAGTTCGCCAACGACCAGCTCGACATCAACGGCGGCTTCACCTTCGAAGGGATGCTGGTCGCCGCCCAGGCTTGGCTCGCGGCCAAGTCGACCAAGGCCGACGCCCTGATGGACGCGCTGCGCAAGACCCGGATCGACCAGCATGTGATCATCGGCGGTCCGATCCAGTTCGACGCCAAGGGCCAGAACGTCAACATCAAGGCCGCCGCGGTCGAGAACCTGAAACGCAAGCCGACCGTCGTGATGCCGCTTGAATCGGCCGCCGCACCGCTCGTCTTCCCGATGCCGGGCTGGAACGACAAGCGCCGGACCTGACCTTGTCTGTCATCCTGAGCGTAGCGAAGGATCTCATGCCCGTTGCAAACGGCGATGAGGTCCTTCGCTTCGCTCAGGACGACGGGTTTTGATGACCGCCGACTTTCTCCTCTCTCTCGCCCAGGCCGTCACCAAGGGCCTGTTGACCGGGATGGTCTACGGGCTGATGGCGCTCGGCCTGTCGGTGATCTTCGGGGTAATGCGCGTGGTCAACTTCGCGCATGGCGAGATGATGGTCGTCGGCATGTATCTCGCCTGGATGGGCTTCGAGTATCTCGGGCTCTCGCCGCTCTTAAGCCTGCCCGTCATCGCCGCGATCTTCTTCGCGGCAGGCTACGCCCTGCAGCGCGGCCTGATCTCGCCCTTCATCGGCCGGCCCGAACACCAGCAGTTCCTGCTGCTGCTGGCCGTCGCCATCCTGCTGGTCAATGCCGCTCTGGCCATCGCCGGTCCCGACTCGCGCGGCGTGCAGTTGGACTCGCAGTTCGATTCCTACGAGCTGGGCCCCCTGGTGTTCGACGCCGTGCGCCTGCATGCAGCCCTCGCCGCCGTCGCCATCGCCGGTCTGCTTTGGCTCTTCTTCACCCGCACCCGCACCGGCAAGTCGATCCGCGCCGCCGCCGACAACCACATGGGCGCGCTGGTGGTCGGCCTCGACGTGCGCAGGCTCTATGCCTTCACCTTCGGCGTCGGCGCGGCCTGCGTGGGTGCTGCAGGCGCGCTCATGATCACCATCATCCCGGTGACGCCCTTCCTCGCCGGCGAATACACCCTGCTCGCCTTCGTGATCGTGATCGTGGGCGGCCTCGGCAGCATGACCGGGGCGCTGATGGGCGGCCTGTTGATCGGCGTCAGCGAGGCCGTGGCGGGCCTGGTGGTGCAGCCGTCGCTTAAAAGCATGTTCAGCTTCGGGCTGCTGATCCTGATCCTGCTGCTGCGGCCGCAGGGTCTGTTCGGCAAGAGCAGCTCGTGAGCTTCGCGCGGCGTCTGGTAGGCCACGCCGCACCGCGCACCTTGTGGAGCCTCGTCCTCCTGCTCGCGCTCTTGCTGGTGGCGCCCGCGATGCTCGGCAAGTACTGGCTCTCGGTCCTGATCCTGATCCTCTATTTCGCCTATGTCGGTCAGGCCTGGAACATCCTGATGGGCTTCGCCGGCCAGCTCTCGCTCGGTCACGCGCTCTATGCCGGGCTGGGCGGCTACATCGCGGCCGGCCTGTTCTTCCATTACGGCATCGGCCCGTGGGCCGGCGTGTTTGCCGCCGTGGCGGCAGCCGCCCTGGCCGGCACGATCGTCGGCTATCTCGGCTTTCGCTTCTCGCTGGCCGGCGTCTATTTCGCCCTGCTCACCATCGCCTTCAGCGAATTCACCCGCATCGGCTTCGACCACTGGGAATGGGCCGGCGGCTCGGCCGGGCTGTTCCTCAAGGTCGATGCCAGCAGCGATATCGCGAACCTGCGCGGCGGTCCTTTGCTCTTCTATTACGTGATCCTGGCGCTGGCGGCCGGCGCCTTCATTCTCTGCCGCGCCCTGCTGGAAAGCCGGCTCGGCCGTTACTGGCTCGCCATCCGCGAGGACGCCGAGGCGGCCCAGGCGGTCGGCGTGCCGGTGCTGCGCTGCAAGCTGATCGCCATCGTGATCTCGGCGGCACTGACCGCGCTGGGCGGCGTGTGGAACGCCTTCTACTACAACAACCTCTTTCCCGAGACCGCCTTCGCCATGGGCCGCTCGATCGAGATCACGCTCGCCCCGATCATCGGCGGGCTGGGCACATTGTTCGGACCGATCGTCGGCGCCGTCGTGCTGACCGGACTGGGCGAGGCCTTCACCGATCTCGGCGAAGCGCTCGGCATCCCGGGCATCAAGCAGATCTTCTACGGCCTGGCGCTGCTGGTGATCGTGGTCTATCGGCCGGCCGGCGTGTGGCCGCGGCTGGCCGACAAGCTCAGGCTGGGGGAGCGCCGGCGATGAGCGGCGCGCGGCTCGACCTCGACGGCGTCGGCAAGAGCTTCCGTGGCCTGCGCGCGGTGCACGACGTGAGTTTCTCCGTGCCGGCCGGCGCCATCCACGCCCTGATCGGGCCCAACGGTGCGGGCAAGACCACGATCTTCAACATGATCGCCGGCGTCTACGCGCCCGACGCCGGCGCCGTCCGCCTCGACGGCCGGGCGATCTCGGGGCTGCGGCCCGATCGCGTGTGCGACGCCGGCGTCGGCCGCACCTTCCAGCTCGTGAAACCCTTCAAGGGGCTGAGCGTGCTCGAGAACGTCACCGTGGGCGCGCTGCACCGCACGGCCGATCTCGCCCGCGCGCGCGACAGCGCCGATGCGATCCTGTCGCGGCTCGGCCTCTTCGAACGCCGCCATCAACTGGCCGAGAGCCTGACCCTGCCCGACCGCAAACGCCTGGAAGTGGCGCGGGCGCTCGCCACCGAGCCCAAGCTGCTGCTGCTCGACGAGGTGATGGCGGGCCTGCGGCCGACCGAGGTCGACGTGATGGTGGGCTTTTTGCGTGAATTGAACGGCAAGACCGGGCTCACCATCCTGCTGATAGAGCACGTCATGCGCGCGGTGATGGCGCTTGCCGCGGAAATCGTAGTGGCGAGCTACGGCGAGAAGATCGCCGAGGGCACGCCGCAGGAGATCGCGCGCCACCAGGCCGTGCTCGACGTCTATCTCGGCGAACCGGAGGCGCCGTGAGCGCCGCCCTCCTCCAGGTCGAAAACCTCGACCTCTACTACGGCGATGCGCAGGCGCTGAGCGAAGTCTCGCTCGAGATCGCCGCCGGCGAGATCGTGGCCATCGTCGGCGCCAATGGCGCGGGCAAGAGCTCGCTGATCCGCGTGCTGCACGGCATCGAAAAGCCGGCCCGCGGCACGGTGCGCTTCGACGGCGTCGACATCGCCGGCTGGCCCTCCCATCGCGTATGCGACGCCGGCATCGGCCATGTCGCCGAGGGACGCCAGGTCTTCCCCAACCTTTCGGTGCTGGAAAACCTCGAGATGGGCGCCACGCCGCGGCGCGCGCGCGCCAACCTGAAACAGACACTGGAACGCGTGTTCACGATGTTCCCGCGGCTCTCCGAGCGCCGCCGCCAGGCGGCCGGCACGCTGAGCGGCGGCGAGCAGCAGATGCTGGCGATCGGCCGCTGCCTGATGGGCCAGCCCCGCCTCATCATGTTCGACGAGCCGTCGCTGGGGCTTGCGCCCACCATCGTGCAGGAGGTCTTTCGCATCGTCCGCCGGTTGAACGAGGCGGGACTGACCATCCTGCTGGTCGAACAGAACGTGATGGCGTCGCTTAAAATCGCCCACCGCGGCTATGTGCTGGAGAACGGCCGCATCGAGCTCAGCGGCGGCAGCGCCGAACTGCTGGGCAACGACCGCGTGCGGCAGGCCTATCTCGGCCTGTAGAGTCTGGTCCGGTTGAATGGAATCATGCTCTTCCGGATCGCGAGCCTCTGGCTCGCTCATGTCAGCGCATTCAGATGCGCCTCATGAGCGCGCGGGACGCGCGCGGTCCGGAAGAGCATGAAAGACGGTTGAGTACGTGTAAACGAAACATGCTCTAACGATTGACGGCCGCGCCATTGGCCTGCAATCCTGTCGCCTTCGATACTGGCGAAGCCTTGGCGGAGGAACGACTGTGAATCGTCGCGACATGTTGAAGGCCGGCGTTGCCGTCGGCGCTCTCGCTCTGACGCCGCGGATGGCCGCGGCCCAGGCCACCTATGCGCCCGCTCCGAAAGGCTGGCGCTCCTATGTGCTGACTGCGCGGATCGAGCCGACCGACGGCGCCACCCGGGCATGGATCCCGCTGCCGACCTTCGAGGCGGCCGACTGGCAGCGTCCGGGCAACGTCACCTGGACGGGCAACGTCAAGCTGGCCGAACGGTTGCGCGATGCCAAGTACGGCGCCGAGATATTGCGCGTCGAATGGGAGGCCGACCAGCAATCCCCGGTGATCGAAGTCACCGCGCACGTGCAGGCCCAGGACCGCTCGGTCACGCCGGGCGTGGGCTCGGCCCCGCCGCTCGGCGACGCCGAGCGCAAGCGAAGCCTGGCTGGCAGCGAGCTGATCACCACCGACGGCCTGGTCAAGGAAACCGCCGAGGACATCGTGGGCGGCAAGAAGGACGACCTGGCCAAAGCCCGCGCGATCTACGAATGGGTGGTGGAAAACACCTTCCGCAATCCCAAGACGCTGGGTTGCGGCATCGGCGACATCACCACGATGATCAAGACCGGCAACCTCAACGGCAAGTGCGCCGATCTCAATGCGCTCTATGTCGGCCTGGCGCGCTCGGTCGGCCTGCCGGCGCGCGACGTCTACGGCATCCGCGTCGTGCCCTCGCAGTTCGGCTACAAGGCGCTGGGCGCGGGGTCGGAGAACGTCACCAAGGCACAGCACTGCCGCGCCGAAGTCTGGCTTTCGGGCAGCGGCTGGACTCCGGTCGACCCGGCCGACGTGCGCAAGGTCGTGCTCGAGGAGCCGCCGGGCAATCTCGTCATGACCAATCCCAAGGTCGTGGCCGCGCGCAAAGCGCTGTTCGGGTCGTGGGAAGGCAACTGGCTGGCCTTCAACATCGCCGCCGACCTGAAGTTGCCCGGCTCCAGCCAGCCAGCGATCGGGTTTCTCATGTATCCACAGGCCGAGGCCAAGAACGGCTTTCTCGACTCGCTCGACCCGGACAAGTTCAAGTACCGCATCACCGCGCGTGAACTGACCGGTTGACCGGCACCGTCGGGCCACCAGGCGGTTTCGCTTCACCGCGATCCGCTTTATACCCGCGGGCATGACTGCATCGACCGATGCGGCGCCGCGGGCAGCTGCGGACGCCGTGCTCCGCCGCTACTACCTGGCGATGGCGGTGCCGTTCGCGATCGATCTGTTCACGCTCACCGCCTACTCCATCGTCAACGGGGCCCCCGAGATCCTGCCGTCGTCCATACTGATGTCGGCGGCCTTCCTGGTGGGCGGCGTCGGGATCGGCGCCTACGTGCTGATTCGGCCGATCAGGCGGTTCCTCGCGGGCGAGTTGACCTATGCCGAGATCGAGGCGTCGGTTTCCAATCTTCCGCGCCGGTCGGCCGCCGTGATGGCCGCCTGCTACGCCCCGATGGTGGCGCTGCGCAACCTGTCGCGACCGCTCCACATCACCTTCGGCGCCATGGTCGAGGAGCCGACCTGGGCCGACCTGATCGCTTCCTTCCTCGTCGGCACGAGCTTCAACGTGCTGCTCACCTTCTTCATGGTCAGCGCCTATCTCGACGGCCTGTGCGCCTACCTGTTCGAGAGCCGTGGCGTCAATCTCCGCATCTTCCACGGCCGCTTCCGCCGCAAGATCGGCTTTGCCCTGCTGTTCGTGGCCTTCGCCGCCATGATCCTGCTGAGCGCCGACATCGCAAGCTACAGCGGATCCCGGCTGATCCGAGAAGCGACGATGGACATCGTCGCCTCCGTATCGGGGACCATCTTCATCTACTTCTGGATCAGCCAGGCGCTGACCCGCCCGATCGACCGCCTCGACCACGGCATGCACCGTGTCGCCGAGGACGACTATACGGTGCGCCTGCCTGTGACGTCGGACGACGAGATGGGCCACGCCGTCAGCCGTTTCAACCAAATGGTCGAGGGCCTGTCGGAACGCGCGTACCTGCGCGACACGTTCGGCAAATATGTCAGCGAGAGCGTAGCGGCGGCGATCCTCGACGACGGGCATCGCACAGGCCGCGCGGTCGACACGACCGCCGAAGCCACCCTGATGTTCACCGACATCGAGGGCTTCACCGGCCTGTCGGAGCGCCTGGCGCCGGCCGAGGTGGCCAGGATCCTGAACGCCTATCTCGCCACCGTGGTGCCGGTGATCCAGCGCCATGGCGGGGTGGTCAACAGCTTCATCGGCGACGGACTGTTCGCCTCCTTCAACCTGCCCCTGCCGGTCAAGGACCATGCCGCCGCGGCCATCCGCGCGGCGCTCGAGATCCAGCAGGCGCTGGCCGGCGCGTCCTTTCTCGCCGACGTCGAACTGCGCACGCGGATCGGCATCAACACCGGCATGGTGATCGGCGTCACGATCGGCACGGAAAACCGGCTGAACTACACGCTGCTGGGCGACGCCGTGAACGTCGCCTCGCGGGTCGAGCAGCTCAACAAGCAGTTCGGCACCAGCATTCTCGCGACCGAGAGCACGGTGCGCGCGGCCGGCGCGTTCGAGAGCAGCGTCAAGCTGGGCGCAACCGACGTCCGCGGCCACGACGACGTCGTGGTCTATCGCGTCGGCACCCCGGCATGAACGCGCCGACGCCCGCCACGCCGGCCGAGATCACCGCGATCCGCCGGCGCTATCTCTGGATGGCGACATCGATCTTCTTCCTCGATTTGACCATCACCCTGATCTTCTCTGCCGCTTTTTCCACCTGGCCCGGTCTCTGGCGCACCGCCGGAATCGGCGTCGTGCTGATGTTGGGCGCCAACTGGCTGATTGCCCGCCGGCTGTTCGAGCCGATCCGGCTTTTCCTCGAGGGTCGCGCGTCCTTCGAAAGCGCCGAGCGCCGCCTGACGCAGCTCCCCCTGCTCACGGCGCGTTACGTCGCCATCTTGGCTTTCGTGACCTCGGCGTTCCGGCTGTCGACGGCCTATTGGGTCGACCCCGCTGTCGTCGAGCTGCCTAAGCCCACCATTGCCGACTTCGTCACGACCTGCGTCATCCTGACGGTATTCTTTTTCACCTACACCTATTTCGTCGTCAGCGACTATCTGACCGAACTCTGCGGCTTCATCTTCAGCCGTTACGGCCGCAATCTCGGGCTTTTCTTCGGCAGCTATACGCTGAAGCTCATCGTGGCGCTGCTCGTGATCTCCGTCGTGCCGCTCGCGGCGATCGTCGTCGACTTCTTCTCCTACAGCGGGGAGCGCCAGCAGGCCGAGATCCTGGTCGATGTCAGCGCGGCCGTGCTCGGTGTGGCGATCTCCGCCTTCTTCATCGGCCGCTCGCTGCTCCGTCCGCTCGGCACCCTGTCGCGCGCCATGACAGAGGTCGCCGCGGGCAAGCTCGACATCCAGGTGCCGGTCACCTCCAACGACGAGGTCGGCGAGCTCACGGGACAGTTCAACAGGATGGTCGCGGGCCTGCGCGAGCGCGAACAGATCCGCGAGACCTTCGGCCGCTATGTCGACGAGAGCGTGGCCGCGACCATCCTGCGCCGCCAGGGCGAGGGTGCGGTGCGCGGCGAAACCGGCGAGGCCACCATCCTGTTCACCGACATCGCGGGCTTCACCACCATCGCCGAGTACCTGGCGCCGCATGAGCTGGTGGCAGCGCTGAACGACTATCTCGAGACCGTGCTGGCGCCGATCCGCGCCCATGGCGGCGTGGTCAACACCTTCATCGGCGACGGCCTGTTCGCCTCCTTCAACATGCCGCTGGCCTGCGAAGGCCATGCGGCCGCCGCGGTGCGGGCAGCGATCGACATCCAGCGCGCGGTCGGCAGCCGCACCTTCGGCGGCCCGGGCGTGGCGCTCAACACCCGGATCGGCATCAGCACCGGTCCCGTGATCGGCGGCTCGGTCGGGGCCGGCCAGCGGCTAAGCTACACCCTGCTGGGCGACACCGTGAATCTCGCGGCGCGGCTCGAGGAGTTGAACAAGCAATACGGCACGCGCATTCTCGTCTCGCAGAGCACGCGCGAGGCCTGCGGCAATGGTTGCGTCTTCCAAGCGCTCGGCAGCGTCGTCGTGCGCGGCCGCAGCGATGCGGTGGCGATCTTCAGCATCGACCCCGACGGTCAGGAAAAGAAGCCATGAACGCTTCCGGTTTGTCGCCCGATCAGTTGAAGCTGCAGGCCCGCGCGCGCGACCTGGCGGCCGGGCCGGTGGCCAGGCGGGCCGCCGAGGTCGACCGCACCGAGCAGTATCCGTGGGACAATGTCGAGCTCCTGAAGGACGCCCGGCTGATCGGCATGACGATCCCCGAGCGCTATGGCGGCCAGGGCAAGGGCTGGCTCGATGCGGTGCTTGCCATCGAAGCCTTGTCGTCGGCCTGCGCCGTCACCGGCCGCATCGCCGTCGAGACCAACATGGGCGCGATCAGCGCGGTGATGGCCTACGGCTCGGAAGAGCAGAAGAAGCTGGCGGCCGACATGGTGCTGGCGGGCGACAAGCCCGCCATCTGCATCACCGAGCCCGAGGCGGGTTCCGACGCGGGCGGCATGACCACGCGCGCCGACAAGAAGGGCAACCGCTATGTCGTCAACGGCCGCAAGCACTGGATCACCGGCGGCGGCGTGTCGCGCCTGCATCTGATCTTCGCCAAGGTTTTCGATGAGAAGGGCAACGAGGAAGGCATCGGCGGCTTTTTGGCGATTCGCGACGAGACCCAGGGCCTGAAAATCACCAAGCGCGAGCCGACCATGGGTTTGCGCGGCATTCCCGAGGCGGTGATCGACTTCGAGGAGATGGAGCTGCCGCCGTCGGCGCTGGTGATGCCGCCGCGCGGCCTGAAGAAGGGCTTCGCCGACCTGATGACGGCCTACAACAGCCAGCGGGTCGGCGCGGCCACGGTGGCGCTGGGCATCGCCCAGGGCGCCTATCGGCTGGCGCTCGACTGGTCGGAGCAGCGCCATCAGTTCGGCCGGCCGATCAACGAGTTCCAGGGCCTGCAGTGGAAGCTGGCCGACATGTCGATAAAACTCTCGGCGGCGCAGGCGCTGGTCTACAACGCCGCGCGCAGCGGCGAAGGCGGCTTTCCGGACATGCTGCTGGCCGCGCAAGCCAAGGTGTTCACCTCGGAGAGCGCCATCCAGGTGGTGAACGATGCGCTGCAATTCTTCGGCGCGCGCGGCTACTCGCGCGAATTGCCGCTCGAACGCATGGCGCGCGACGTCCGCATGTTCACCATCGGCGGCGGCACGGCGGAGGTGCTGCGCAACGTGGTGGCGGGTGCGATCCTGAAGAAGAAGCTGCCGCAGACAAGAGACGGTTGGGGCAAGGCGTAGACTCTTGCCGGACCGCGGGCCTCTAGGCCCGCTCATAGCTGGGAGCGCGCAACTCCAGTTGCGCATCTTTGATAATACTACGGAAGATGGCGCCACTGGAGTGGCGCGCTCATAGGCGCTAACTTAGTACGAAGCACGGGAACGCTCTTCGCTTGCGTTTGCGTGGTGAGCCGATGAGCAGTCTGGTGAGCCGGCAGGCGCTGTCGATA
>Ga0070698_100002264_pt1 | contig 21292 bp, 25 predicted proteins | sample KBSK1502metaG_FD_65477 | JGI IMG/M metagenome (GOLD analysis project Ga0070698, IMG submission 65477) | Corn, switchgrass and miscanthus rhizosphere microbial communities from Kellogg Biological Station, Michigan, USA - KBS K1-50-2 metaG | ecosystem: Host-associated > Plants > Roots >...
GAACCCGATGCTTTCATACAGATGCCGCTCACAAAGACGACGAAGATCGAGCGACTACGCTACATGACGGATCCTCTTCCAGTCGACACGACCGTCGTTGGGCCGATTGCTTTGACGCTCTACGCGGCCATCGACGCAGACGACACGAACTGGATCGTCGTACTCAAAGACGTGGGACCCGACGTATCGGTGCGCACCGCGCGCGAGGGCGAGCGCGATGTGCCGGCCACTCTTCAGGAGCGCGAGCTGACCCGCGGCTGGTTGAAAGCCTCCTACCGAGCACTCGATGAAGGGCGCTCCAGACCATGGGCGCCGTTCTACAAGCTCACGCGCGAGGCGATCAAGCCGGTGGTGCCGGGCGAGATCGTCGAATACCGGATCCAAATACTTGCAACGGCAAACCAGTTCAAAGCAGGTCACCGCATCTGTCTCGACATTACATGCATGGACGTTCCGACCGGAACGGGTGCGATGACGAATGTCGAATACATTCCCTACCACATCTGCAGCAGCAAGACGGTGAGCCACAAGATCTATCGCGACGCCGAGCGTCCATCGCATCTCTTGCTGCCGGTAATAGCGGATCCGGGCTCGGGCTCTGACCCATCCAACCAGTCACGATAGGAGGTGCAGGATGAGCACAATTCGTTTCGAACGTGACGGATCAATCGGCAACATCGTCCTCGCCAATCCGCCATTCAACCGTTTGGACAGTCGGTTTGCCGTCGCGCTTCGGGAGGCCGTTCACCAGGCAAGCGTCAGCGACATCCGCGTGCTGGTAGTGAGGTCGGAGGGTCCCCACTTCAGCTTCGGTGGCGAGGTACGCGAGTGGCCTGGAAAAGACGTCAATTGGTTCAGGAAATTCGTAGCCGACGTCAACGAATCCTACAGGGCGATCGAGGCGCTTCGCATTCCGACGATCGCGGTCGTCCAGGGCATGGCGCTCGGGGGCGGCTTCGAGTTGGCGCTCGCCTGCGATTTTCTCGTCACCACCCCCGATGCAATTTTCCGATGTGTTGAGGTGACGACGGCCATGCTCCCAATAGCCGGCGCGCTGCAGCGGCTCGCCGAACGTGTCGGCCGCGCCCGGGCGTCGCGCTTCGCCATGCTTGGAGAGCCGATCCCCGGGGCTACGGCATTCAAGCTCGGCATCGCCACTCATGCGGTTCCGACAGCTGAGCTCGCCGGCACTGTGAACGATCTTGCGAGGCAGCTCGCGACGGGTCCGACCCGGTCGTATGCGGCGACTCGCACCCTGCTCAAGGCTTGGTCGAGTGGCGGCGTCAGTGCCGCGGACCTCGTGATGCTCGACATCGCAATGGAGCTTTACAACGGGCAGGACGCGCAACGCGGCTTTGCGAACACGGCGAAAGCGTTCGATGCCGATATCGAACCGCCACCAATGGTCTTCGCGGGAAGGTAGTCGGCAGCGATCCCGATAGCCCGCCATCGAGGTAGGCTTGGAAGCGATCGAATATGGTCCGCTATCAGGGCGCGTCGTCTGCAGCTCCGGTACAATCACCCGCGCTCTCGGCTTAACGGGCCTGGATGACCATGGTACGGAGATCAATGAAGCAAAGTGTGTCAGTCCTGCCAAAGACTGCCGTTTCGCGTCCAGGCGCGCGCCGTCGACCGCTGAAGCGGACCGAGCAACGACGAGCTGTGGAAACGCGGCTCGCTATCCTGAATGCGGCATTGGCGGAGTTCGCTGAAAAAGGCTTCGACGCGGCCAGCATCCGTGCCATCGCGAACCGGACGGGGCTCCAGCATCCGCTTATCACCTATCACTTCCGCAACAAGGACATTCTGTGGCGTGCCACTGCCGAATACGCTTTCGGCCGGATCCGCGGGGAGTGGGATGGCCTTGAGGAGACAAATGTCGGGATGTCGGCGCTTGGCCGCCTGCGATCGGAGTATCGGACCCTCTTCAGGTACACCGTCGCTTTTCCGGAATTCCATCGCTTCATGCGTCAGGAGTGCACTGCAAACAATCCGAGACTAAGGTGGGTTGCAAAGACGGTTGTTATGCCGCTGATCAATCGCCTCCTTCCCCAGATTGCGTCCCTCCAGAATGCGAAGCTGCTGCCGCTCATGGAGCCGATCGTCTTCCACTACATGATGGTGAGCCTGACGGCCATGCTCGCGGAGTTCGGGCCTGAAATGGGTGTCACTAGCAAGCTTGCGGCCGACGATCCTCGCGTTGTTGAGAGCTATTGGCAGGCAGTAGATAAAATGATCTTTGGAAAGTCTGTGAGGCTCCCTTCAATGCGAGAGCAGGGCATGCAGACGCACGGCGCGACCGCGGCCGTCCGCCGAAGTTCGATCGTGACGTCGCGCTGAGGCGGGCAATGAAGCTCTTTTGGGAGCACGGCTTCGAGGGCACCTCCACCGATGACCTCGAGGCGCGCTCCGAGCGACGGCGACCATGCCTACGCCCGCCGACACTTGCTTGTGTTGCTTCAGTATGATAACCATATGTGGTGACGCAGCCGCGTGACTCGACCCTCGATGTGCTTCTTGACCTCGACGGGCAGGTCCTCGTGGTCGACCCTCACGGCGGGCACTGGGTCCGGTTCGTCGTGACGCTGGTGCCGGTGTCGCCGGAGAAGCCGCATGGCATCAACTACTCGCTCACCCTGCATGGGCCGGATGGCGAGCGGCTGGTCGGGTTCGACAATGCCCATCCGGTTACGAGGCAGAAGCGCGGCAAGCCGCAGGACCATCGCCACCGGCTGCGGACGATCAGGGCTTACGAGTACCGGGACGCGGCAACCTTGCTCGCTGACTTTTGGACGACGGTGGACGCAGTGTTGCGTGAAAGAGGAGTGATCCCATGACCACGCTGAAGGTGGGCATCGCCAGCTACGAGGAGATGAAGGCCCGCACCATGGCCGTGGCGCGCGGCGAGCGTCGCGTCGCAGCCAACGAGCCGAAGGTCTGGTTCACCTCGACCGAATCGTTTGCCAAGGTCCTCTCCGCCGGCAATCGCGAGCTGCTGCGCCTCATCGCCGAGAAAGCGCCCGGCTCGCTCGACGAACTGGCCCGCATCACCGGCAAGGCCAAGTCCAACCTCTCGCGCACCCTGCGCACAATGGAAGGCTACGGCCTGGTCCGCCTCGAACGGGGCGAACGGGGCCGCATCACACCGAAGGTGATGCACGACCGTGTGGAACTGGACCTGCCGCTCACGCTGTCACGGAAGGCAAGTTGAACCCACCCTCAAGAAGCACAGGATGCGCCAGCAACGCCCGGTGAACGAGCGCCTCCAACGGCGTTTTTAATGATGGTCGCGGGCGGCAATGGGCGGACAGAATGGCATACCGGTGGCACGGTCCATTCCGATAGTTCGTTTTGCGTCAATCACTCTTGCGAAGTTGCCGCCTGGTTGTTTTATCGGTGCAGCGGAAGTGGCCTTGCGGATTAAAGCAATAATGTTTTCTTTGGACGCGTCGTCGTCCAACTCGCTACCTGAGCTGCATCGAGTCCGGACCGCGCACTTCCGACCACTCCGTAACGTCCAAAATCTTGGACAAGGTCTGAAGGACTAAGGATTTGTTCAGCTCTTCGTCATGGGCGACGATTACATGCATTCCTGTAACGCCACTGTCCCACACAACGTCTTTCCTTACTCTCGCTTCTTCTGTCCCATCCGACTTTCGAAAAATAAAAACGTGCCAAATACCGTCGTCCAAGCGGTAACACCCTTCCACGAAAGGCATGTCGTCGCCCATAACGAGATCGAAAGTTACTTCCCCTTTCGTCGCCCGCCAGATGGTTTGATGATGCCAAACCGGTTGGTAGTCGGATCATAATTAATCGAATACTCAGTCACTTTCCCGAATTCATCGGCGAACTTGAACCGATCGAGCTGACGCTGCCTGATCACCGCCTACCGGAAACGACATCTGTTAACCGATTACTGTCTCCGTACAGCTAGTCTTCAAGCAAGTAACCAAAGAATTTTGGATCTTTGATGTGATACAAGACGTGCCGAAGTTCTTCGCCTACATCAAGCAAGACATCATTCAGTTGATCCGGGGTTAGCGACTCGTCCACGAGTTTCGGAAGCAACACATCGAGAATCTCGCGGAAGGACTTTTCCAAGTCTGTGAGTGAATGTGCGAGCGTAGCGGCCTGGGGTTCTCCGGGTTGATCAAACTGACTGATAGATTTGACCTTTGAGAGACGATCCATCAATCGGATCGCGACCTCGGGAGTCATGATCAATCTCGAATGATTCATGGTGCTCTTCCTAGGACTTCCCTAATCGCCGGAATTTCTCTTTCAAAGGCTCGAATCTCGCGCTCGATGGAACTGGTAGGGCCTCCTTGTGCTCTATACATGTCCAGAGCTCTCTGGTGTTCTGCAAGGCGTCCTTGCAAGCTGCGAAGTGATTTTTCAACTGATCCTCGCCCATGTTCTTGAAGCTGATTCTCAATTTTCGCGATTGAGCCCAGGTGTGGTCTGTGGCGCAGCTCTACGCCGCGCGTTTGCGCGATCGACGGATCAGAATGTCCGCTGGAATGCCGAGCTTCTGGTTGAGGCGTCGGATCATGTTGATCGACAGGCCGCGACGACCATTCAACACTTCGGCGATGCGAGTTCGCGTCCCGATGATGCCTTCCAGGTCCTTGCGGCTGAGGCCCTGCTGGTCCATCCGGAACTTGATCGCTTGGATCGGATCCGGCGGGTCCATCGGGTAATGCTCGTTCTCGTAAGCGTCGATGAGCGTCGCCAGAACGTCCAGCCGGTCGCCCTTCGGCGTGCCCGCTTTCGCACCCCACAGCCTTTCGACTTCGGCCAGTGCGGCCTCGTAATCGGCCTCGGTCCGAATCGGCTTAACGACCGCCATGCTCCACTCTCCTGACGTCGATCCGGTCGTAGTCGCGATGCGTGCCCACCCACTTGATCCAGACGATCCCTTTCTCGAAGTCGGCCGACACGACCAGTCGATAGTCGTTCCCCTTGACGTTGAACACAATTCGGTCGGCGCTCACGATGCTGGCTGAGGCATAGAGGCGCTTGACGTCGGCGCTGCTTCTCCAATCCGCTTTCCGCACTTCCGCGAACCATGCGTCGAGCGCTGCCTTGAGGGCCGGCTGATCCCTATGTCCGACTCTGCTCTCTATAAAGCGGCGCAGCGTGCGCCGGGCGATGATTCGCATCTCATTGCCCTCTAGCATGCGCCCATTTTGGGTGCAAGCATGATATTGCTTCAGTTTCAGGGCCGATGTCCTTGGCACCTTCCGGCCATTGTTAAGCGTTCCGTGATCTGTTCGAGTATCGGCAACACAGGCAGGGCAATCGGCGCAGCCGCACCGGGCTGCCGCGCCGATCGGCAATGCAGACGGACGTAGGCGGAGGTGCCGTGACGGAAGGCGAAGGCGAGCGGTGGTGGACCATGCCGCAGGCAGCCGTCTGGATCAGGACGCGCGACCTTCCCGCGGTGCAAGCGCTCGACGGCCGCCAAAGAGTATCCCTGTTCATGGCAGCCGACACGATCCCCGGCGTCTTCCCGGCGGCAACGGATTGTCTGCGGGAAGCCCTCAAACGGGGACGACTTGTCGTGCGCGGACGAATGGCGCTACCCGAGGTTGCAGTGACGGATGGGCAGCCGGCCTGGCGGCTCCTCAGCGATCAGCCGGAGCTCGTCCCTGAGACATTCTGGCAGAGCGGTGGCGCCTTCACCGACGACCTCGATCATGGCGTGGTGGCGACGGCCCCGGGGGCGCCAGAGCGTTGGATGGACCTCGTCGTGGAGGTCGATGACTGCGTCGGGCACTGGCAAGCCCCCGGGTCGGTTCTCGGACAAGGTCGCATGCCCATCAACCGGGTCCTGCCCACCGAACCTGATGACGTCGCGCAATGGTTGTTGGCTCATCCGGATGTCGTTGTGACCGGCGTCGATGGTTCCGGAGCGCGCGTCGCGATCGAAAGGGGAATGTTCAACGTCCCTCTCCTCATCGACCGCCAGAATGGCGTTCTGATGACGCAGGACGGCCGGGTGACGTGGCGAGCGGTCGAGCTCGAGCTTGCGCCGCCGCGCGCTCCCAGCCCCGATGCAGGGCCGCTGGCCCGCTGGTACGACAGGCCCGTGCCGGCCCCTCTCGAGGAAAGGTCGCTCGCCGCACCGGCGTCCCCGACGCCAGGTGCGGTCGATGCCGTCGCCCCTGCGGGCGAGCCGCAGGCGCCGCGCCGCCCCGGCCAGAAGGGCCACCAGCGCGCCGCCGCGCGGGCTTACATCAAGGAAGCCTTTCCCAACGGCGTGCCGGCCAGCGTTTCCGTGTCCGCCATCGAAGCGGCGTTGAAGGCAAGGGGCACCCCCGTAAGCGCTCGCACGATTCGCCGTGCCATGGGGGCCCGCTAGGGCGAGATGAGTTTAGCTCGCTCCGTCGCGCCGCGTTCTTCACCGGATGCTTACCCTTCGCCAGATGAACGAGCACCCTCAGCGTCCCGCACTGTTTGCAACTTCGACTGCAAAGCCGTTTCGCCATTTGCATCGGCTTTGCCGATCACCGCTCAGCCTTGTTGGTAAATGATGGTGCCTAGTGCCCGATGTCGCCGTTTTTCCATGACCAGCTTCTCGGCTACCGGTTGGCCTTCGAATGAATCGCCGCGATGACCGCCGCGGGTAGTGTCCTAATTTAGAATCATTTCAACTCTATCTGTTCGATGGCCCTTCGCATGGCGCGAGCAGCGGCAGCGAGCGCTTCCTCGCGACTATTGAAGATTGGGCGGCTGCGGGAGAACGGGGTTGCCATGGCTTCGGGGTAGTAAAGCTCCGCAAGCCATTTGCCCGACGCGTCATCCTTGGCTGCCTCGACTCTAAAATGGGCCATAAGTTCCCCCTATCGCGCTTGTGATCGCCGCTCCGCCACGATAGCCGCCCGCACGGCATCCAGCGGCGATCTAATGCCGCCCAGGTGCAGCACGGCGTAGAACCGGCGCTTGTCACTGCCTTCCACTGGCGACGACCACGCATAGGCCCTGGTTGCCTTGGGATGGCCTTCTAGATCGAAGACGTGGACAACGCCCTCCCACACCGTCTGCCCGTCGTAGACCTCTTTGACTGGCAGCGCGTCAACCAGCGTGGCCGTTCCGCCATGCTGGCCTTCCACCGCCTGTTTAAGTTGGTCGACGCTCACTTCCATGGCTCCAATTTAGCATAGTTTTACCGCGCGCTCTTTCCGCACTGTCCACCCCCTTTCTCCTAGAGGTGTGCTGCGCGCGCTAGATCATCGTCGCGAGATACGCCAATTGGTTCTGGTACCTGACCGCCGACTTATTGACCTGTAGCCGGCGCTCTTCAACGCGATGGAAGCTGCCGACCTTTAGTTCGGAGATCGGGATTCTCTTTGCGCCGCTGATGCGGCCGGCGGAATGGAAGTCATCGACCAGTACCAATGCATCGCTAGGATTAGAGTGCCCGAACACCTGCGGGTACTTTTCAGCAATAGCAATGGCGCGCTCGACGTACATTCGGGATGCCTGATCGGGCGTCGCCTTCACTTGGCTTTTCGAGCCCACCATCGTCATCACAACGGCGGCGACCTTAGGCGCGCTGAGGCCACCAGCACGCAGGCGGCTCCTCGCCCTTGGCGAGCTTCGCCTTGGTCCACTCCAGCAGCGTGATCATTTCCGCTTGCGGAGTCATGGTCATACAACACCCCCAAGATCGGGGCGGTTGCGGACGGATTCAGTGAGACAGGTCAAATTAGGACACTACCCCGCCGCGACAAGATTTGACACGCCCTTATCGTCACCGAAAGGCGGTTGCTGCGTGACGCCGAGCCGCACCACAACCAGCCGCTCGGAAGGAACGACCACGACGAACTGGCCAAGGCGGCCGTTGGCGAAAAATGCATCCTTCGGCATACCCCAGCCGAGCGTCTGGCCCGCCGAATTTCAAAATCGGCTAGCCTTGTTCCAGTTGCGGCAAGCATCTGCTGAGCTTTTTCGCCAGGCTGCACGGCAGATAGCAAGCCCTGTTGCTCGGAGAATTTGAAATGTCCGCGGTCACGATCGTTCCAGCCCTGGCAGCGTCCGCCATTTCGCAGCATACGGAGCCTGTGACCGGTGAAAGTCCTGCGGCAAGCCATGTCGCAACGGGGCCGCTGGCTGCTGCTTATGCCGCGGAAGAAATCAGCGGGCTCAGGCTCGCCTTCCGGCTCCGCCTCACCGCCCTGGTACTCGTCGCGCTGTTCCTGCCGGTGATTACCGATTGGCCGCAGGTGCTCTATTACCATGGGCTCATGCTGGGTTTCGTCGTCATCGGCGGCCTGACGCTGATCCCCGGCCCAGGCGGCGCCGGCTCGCGCGAGGCCGCCTGGATCCGCTGGCTGGTCCCGCTCGCTGACGTCGCGCTCGTGACCTTCGCCGTGATCCATCCAAATCCCTTCGGCGGCGACGCCTGGGTGACGCTGCCGATGCGGCTTCGCCTCGACAATATACTTTTCTTCCTGCCATTCGTTGCGGTTGCCACCCTGACCTACTCGCCGCGTCAGGTGCTGTGGACCGGCGCTGCCGCCGCGATCTGTTGGAGCATTGGCGCGCTGTGGATCACGACGCAGCCCGGCGTCCACCTCGCGGTCGGCAACGGCGCGCGATGGCTCGCCATGAGCACCGCAGAGCGGACCGCAATCCTCAATAATGGCGACTGGGTGAACGGTCTCCTCGTGCTGAAGCAGGTCATTCTGCTGTTGATCGTTACCGGCGTGCTCGCCGGCGCTGTCGGCCGCTCACGCGCCCTGATGTTGCGCCAGGTGCGGGCGGCGAGCGAGCGGGCGCAGCTCGCCCGCTACTTCTCCGCCAATCTCGTAGAAGAGCTTGCCGATGCCGAGCGGCCGCTCGGCGACATCCGCAACCAGACAGTCGCCGTGCTGTTTGCCGATATCGTCGGCTTCACCGGCCTCTCCGAAGCCGCCCCGCCCGCCGCGGTCATTGGCCTGCTGCGCGACTTCCACCAGCGCATGCAGACGGCGGTCTTCGCCCACCAGGGCACGCTCGACAAGTATCTCGGCGACGGCTTGATGACGACCTTCGGCACGCCGCGCGCCGGCCCGCGCGATGCGGCCAATGCGCTCGCCTGTGCCCGTGCCATGGCGGCGGCGCTCGTGGAATGGAACCGGACGCGGCAGGGGCAGGGCGAGCCGGTCATCCGGATCGGCATAGGGCTCCATTGGGGGCCGGTTGTGCTCGGTGATATCGGCGGCGACAACCGGCTGGAGTTCGCCACCATCGGCGACACGGTCAATGTGGCGAGCCGGCTCGAGCGCCTGACCCGCGGCCTGGGCGCCGAGATCGCGGTGAGCGCCGATCTGGTAGAGGCCGTGCGCGCGACCTTGCCCGGGGCAGAGGCTGAGGCATTGCTCGAAGGCTTCGTGCCGGCCCCGCCGCAGGCGCTCCGCGGCCGCACCACGCCGCTCGCGATCTTCATGCGTATCCGGGAGGCGGCGTAGGCGCGGTTCCACGCGATCGCTACGGCCCGATTCTCCAAACTGGCAAAACCGGTTCTGTCGATCGATATCGTGCCCGACATTGGCTCGGTCGACATGATCAGCGAGCCAACGGCATTCGAGACCGACCTATCGCATGCCGTCGCCCCGGCGGGCGAGCCGCAGGCGCCGCGCCGCCCCGGCCAGAAGGGGCACCAGCGCGCCGCCGCGCGGGCTTACATCAAGGAAGCCTTTCCCGACGGCGTGCCGGCCAGCGTTTCCGTGTCCGCCATCGAAGCGGCGTTGGAGGCAAGGGGTACCCCTGTAAGCGCTCGCACGATTCGCCGTGCCATGGGGGCCCGCTAGGTCAGGGTGGCGAGAGCGGCCTCGAGGCGCGCGAATTGCGGCTCGGTGATCAAGCCCTTCACGGTCCTCTGGAACCGCAAGTGCGTAGCGCCGGAAAAGATGTACTGCCAACGGTAGGCCTTGAGGAACTGCCTCGCCAGGCCATCGGACTCTGCCCCGGCTACCGTGCGCCCGCAATTTTCCGCGAAGTAGACCGCATCGGCCTTGGCCTGCATCTGCAGGATTCCATCGACGGCGCCGACCAGGGCGATGAAATCGTCGACGGCGCGGTCGCGCTCGGCCGGCGAGAGCGTGGCGTCGTGGCGCTTCAGCTCCAGTTCGTCGAGCACCACGTGCTGGCACTCGTCCTTCCAGTGGAAGAGAAACACGTCCTTGAACAGCGCCGACAATTCGCCGTCGGGCTCGATGCTCTGGCGATAGTGGTTCTGCACGAAAAGCTCGATGTGCAGCGTCAGCACCAGGACGGCCCAGGTGCTCTTGCCGAGCACGGCGCGCGCCACGTCGTCGGGATCGACATTGAAGCGGTAGCCCGCCGGCATGACCGCGGCCATCATCGCCTCGATGCGGCGGAACAACGCCTGGTGCTTCAGCTCCTCGTCGCTGAAGCGCACCAGCGCCTCGAGCGCATTCTGGTCGCCCAGCCAGTAGTCGCGGCCGATCTCCAGGAGCTTGGCGGTGATGAAGCGTTCGACCAGTCCGAAGACGTTGGCATAGGTGCGGCCCTGGATCTGGCTCACCAGGCGCTGCTCGTCGCCGGAAAGCGACGTGAATTCACGAATGAGAGAAAGCCCATCGGGCAGGTACTTGCGGGCAAGGTCGAAAGTGCGCCCGCGGATCACGTCTGTCTCGATGTCCCAGCGTGCCGCCTTGGACGCCTTGACGCACTGCGCATATCTGTCGGTGTCGGGAAATTGTACCAAGGCATCCATGATGCTTCTCCTCTACGGCTGCAAGGTGGCGGCGCCTTCGCTGGGGCCGCCCGGTGTGAGAAACCTAGGCGTGGGACGGTTTGGCGTAAATGACACATAACAATCAAAAAATGCCAACTCCGCAGTCGATGCGGCCGCGCTCTGGCAGCACGTAATGCGCCAAATTGCGATGCCAAATCGTGATGCCGAATCGTGATGGTAGTGGGCCGCCGTCAGCGGGAAGTGGAAACCGCTTCGTCCGCAGCCGTGGAACGGACGCGATCTGCGTGATCGGCCGGGTTGATTCCCAGCACGCGCTTGAAGGCCCGCCGCATCCTCTGCTCGCTGTCGAAGCCGCTCTTGCCGGCAACTTCGGCCATCGACAAGCCCGTGTCCTCGATGATCACCCGCGCTCGCTCGACCCGGAGCCGTTCGATGAACTTGGCGGGCGGCATTCCACATTGCCGGGTGAACACCCGCTGGAAATTGCGAGCGCTCATATTGCTGCGCTGCGCCAGATCTTTGATGGCGAGGGGACGGTCCAGGTGGTCGCGAATCCACTCCACCAGGTCCTCCAAGCGATCGGGCGAGGTAAGCTGGGATATCAGTTCACTCGAAAACTGACTCTGTCCGCCAGGCCGCTTGAGGAACATCACCAACAAGCGTGCCAGTTCCAATGCGAATCGACGGCCCACGTCCTCCTCGACCAGTGCGAGCGCAAGGTCCATGCCAGCTGTTATTCCCGCCGAGGTGTAAACCTTGCCATCCTTGATCCACAGGCTGTCGGGTTCGACGTGCACGGCCGGAAAATTTGCCCGAAGCTGCTCACAGAACGCCCAGTGAGTGGTTGCGCGCCGACCGTCAAGCAGTCCGAGTTCTGCCAGAATCATGGCGCCGGTACATATGGAAGCAACCCGCCGGCTTTGCCGCGCCGAACGGCGCAGCCAGGCATTCACCTCGGGAATTGCCAATATGGTCGCGGCGTTACGTAGATCGTTGACGCCCGGAATGACCAATGTATCGACCGCCGAATGGGCATCGAGCAGGGACAGGTCTGGCGCGATTCTGAACCCGCTACTTGTTCTGATGGGACGTTTGCGCAGTCCGACAAGGCAAACCTCGTAAGGTAGGGGCGCAGCAGGGTCCTCCCGACGGCACAGAATATTGGCCAACCCGAACACGTCTGCTGGGCCGACGGCGTCCAAGGCGATCATTCCATCATAGATAAATATGCCTATGCGCCGCCCCCGTCGCAGCGAATCCCTTGGTTTAAGCTTTGCCATGCCATCGCCTTCATGATTGCAGCGGTCGAAAAGTATCGCCTCGAGACCTGGCGCAAATAGTAAATACCATCAATTAGTGACAAAGGGGTCTGCCCCGCGGGCGGACAGAATGCGGACACAAGCGGTGTGCCGAATCTGTCTCTATAGTGCCGGCGCAGAGTCATCCATCAATCCGAACAGCCGCCAATCCCGGCGCGCGCTGTTCGGAGAATGAGATTGAACGCGATCCCCTTGCCCACGAGTTGGCCGCGAGAGTTCCGCAGATCCGCCGCGGCCGATGGCGGCTGGCCGAAAGTCGGAGGGGGCATGCGCTTGGAGAATCGAATTTCTGGGCGGAGTGGTGCCCAAAAATTCCGAGCGTGACTTCTACACGTCATCACATCGAGGAGCACGGCCATGCCGGCAGGACGTCCTACGCTTTACCGTTCCGAATACGCCGAGATCGCCCGCAAGGCCTGCACCGAGGGCGCGACCAACGCGACCCTTGCCACGCGCTTGGCGGTTGCCCGTGGCACCGTCGACAACTGGATCGCCACCATCCCTGAGTTCGGCGAGGCGGTGCGCAAGGGCCGTGCGATCGCCGATGACGCCGTCGTCTCGGCCCTCTATGCCCGCGCCACCGGCTTCAAGCAGCCGGCCATCAAGTTCTTCCACTATCGCGGCGAGACCAAGCGGGAGGAGCACACGGTGCACCTGCCGCCGGACACGCATGCCTGCATCTTCTGGCTGCGTAATCGCCGACCCGAGGACTGGCGCGAGAAGCGCGAAGCCGAACCCGAGGCCAAGGACGAGCGCGACGAGGGCTGGGAGGAGAGGCTCGCGGCGGCGGATGAAAGGGCACGCAATGTCGCCGCGGACTAAGCACGACCGTGCTGTTCGCCGGGCGATCGAAGGCTTCCGCCACGATCCGCTGCGCTATGTCATGTATGCCTTCGACTGGGGCCGGCCCGGCACGCCGCTCGCCGGCGAAAGTGGCCCCGAGGACTGGCAGCGCGAGCTTCTCCAGCAGCTCGGCGAAGGGCTGTGCTCGCCCGAGGAAGCCACCCGCCTCGCCGTCGCCTCGGGCCACGGCATCGGCAAGTCGGCCCTGGTCGCCTGGATCGTGCTGTGGTCGATGTCGACCGGCCCCGATACGCGCGGCATCGTCACCGCCAACACCGAGCAGCAGCTCCGCACCAAGACCTGGCCCGAGCTCGCCAAGTGGCTGCGGCTCGCCGTCAACGGCCACTGGTTCACCTACACCGCCTCGGCGCTGCATTCGGCGCTGCCCGGCCGCGAGCGCACCTGGCGGGTCGATGCCATCACCTGGTCGGAGAACAACACCGAGGCGATCGCCGGCCTGCACAACAAGGGCAAGCGCGCTTTCGCCCTGTTCGACGAGGCCTCGTCGATTCCCGATCCGGTATGGGAGACCATCGAAGGCGCGCTGACCGACGCCGGCACCGAGCTGTTCTGGACGGTGTTCGGCAATCCGACGCGCAGCGCCGGCCGCTTCCGCGAATGCTTCGCGGGAGGGCGCTTCGCCCATCGCTGGCGGCCGCGCCAGATCGATTCGCGCTCGGTCGAGATGACCAACAAGACCCAGATCGCCACCTGGGTGAAGGACTACGGCGAGGAGTCGGATTTCGTGCGGGTGCGCGTGCGCGGCATCTTCCCGCGCGCCGGCTCGATGCAGTTCATCGACAGCCAGCGCATCGGCGAGGCGGTGGCCCGCCCGCTGATCGCCGATCCGACGGCGGCGCTGGTCATGGGCGTCGACATCGCCCGCCAGGGCGAGGACCAGAGCGTCATCCGTTTTCGCCGCGGCCTCGATGCCCGCTCGATCCCGGCGATAAAATTCCGCATCCCCGACCTCATGCAGGTGGCGAGCCGCATCATGGAGCAGGTCAACGCGCACGATCCCGAGGCGGTGTTCGTCGACGCCACCGGCATCGGCTGGGGCGTTTTAGACCGGCTGGCCCAGCTCGGCTGCAGCCGCGCCGTCGGCATCAATTTCGGCGGCCGCGCCGAGCGCACCGACGGCGGCGAGGCCGCCGCGCGCTACGCCAACAAGCGGGCCGAGATGTGGGGCTTCCTCAAGGACTGGCTGCGCTTCGGCTGCCTGCCCGACGACGCCGACCTGATCGCCGATCTGGGCGGCGTCGAATACGGCTACGACGGCGCCGACGCGCTGTTGCTCGAGCGCAAGGACGACATGCGCCGCCGCGGCCTCGCCTCGCCCGACGACGGCGATGCGCTGGCGCTCACCTTCGCCCTGCCGGTCGCCAAGCGCGACTGGGCCCAGGAACGCCGCTTCGAGGAGGGCCTGGCGAGGCTAAGACGATGGGTGGTCTAGCCATCATGCTCCTCTCCCTCATGCTCCTCTCCCCCGCTAGGGGGAGAGGCTGGGTGAGGGGGTCGCACGACGAGCCTTCGAAACCCCCTCACCTAACCTCTCCCCCAAGGGGGAGAGGAACATGAGCTCAAGTCGTGTAAAGGGGCTGCACTCAAGGCAGCGCGTCGGGCGAGAAGCCGTCGGGCACCTTGAGATCGAGCCGGGCGCGGAACTGCCGCTTCCACGCCGCGTTGGCGACGCGCTGCGCCTCGGCCAGCACCGCGGGCTCGTCCATCGTCAGCACCGCCCCGTCCCGCATCAGCCATCTTCCGTCGACCATGACCGACTCGACGTCGCGTGCCTGGCCCTGATGGACGAAGGTCCCGACCGCGCGCAGCACCGGCACCAGGTGGGCGCGGTCAAGGTCGATCACGATCAGGTCGGCCTTGTTGCCCGCCGCGAGCCAGCCGCCGTCGGGCACGCCGAGCGCGCGATAGCCGTTGCGGGTCGCCCAGCGCAGCGCCTGCTCGGGCGAGGGCTCGCGGCCGTCCCGGCGGCGCACGCGCTCCATGAACAGGCCGGTGCGCATCACCTCGACCATGTCCTCGGCCATGTTGTCGCTGCCCATGGCGATGGTGCAGCCGTGCGCCTCGAGCTCGGCGATGCGCGGGCTGAGACCCCGTCGCGCGGCGATCGCCGCATTGAAGGCCACGGTGACGCCCGCTTCGCCCAAAAGTTTTTCTTCGTCGGGCGCCATGCAGCGGCAATGGGCGCAGATCAGCCGGTCATGCAAAAAGCCAAGCTCGGCCAGATACTCGGTCGGCAGGCGGTTGCGATGCGCCTTCACGGCGGCGACCTCGCCCCAGATCTGGTTGAGATGGATGGTGGCCCAGGTGTCGAGCCGCTGCTGCAGGGCGCGCAGGTCGGCCAGCAGCTCGGGCGAGCACATGTCGGGCGCCCACGCCGAGGCGGCGATGCGGAGGCGGCCGTCCGCCGTGCCGTTCCACTTCCGAAACGTGTCCTCGATGATCCCGAGGTGCTTTTGCCCGAGCGCGCGATCGAGCCTGTAGGGTGCCGGATCGCCGATCGAGGTGCCGACGCGATCATGGGCCCGTTCGCTGAGCAGCCAGCGCAGGCCGCTGTCGCTGAGCGCGCCGGCATAGTGGTCGACGTCGTTGGCATCCTCGAGCGCCAGCGTCGTGCCGCTGCGCATCGCCTCGAGCGCGCCCAGTCGCGCCATCACGCGCCGCTCGTCGGGCGTCATGTCGGGCAATGGGATCGGCGAGAGGCCGCCGGTGAAGGGCGGCCGGTGCGGCGGCGAGAGGTCCTCGAACACGCCGCGCGCCAGCGTCATGGTGAGGTGCGTGTGGACGTTGGCGAAGCCCGGCATGACCATCTTGCCCCGGCCGTCAAGCCGCTCGGCGGCGGGGTAGCGCGCCAGCAGGCCGGCGCTCGGTCCGATCGCCGCGATGCGATCGCGTTCAATGGCAATCGCGGCGTCGTAGTGGACGGTGTCGCGATCGTCGACGGTGACGATCGCGGCGTTGTGGATAACGGTGGCCAAAGCGTCCCCCGCGGCGCGCCTGCGGCGAATTAAAAATGGTGCGGTTCTTGCGTACACTTTCCATGGGCAGACGTGGCCTTGGCCGCGCCTGTCCGTACTACGCGAAAGTCGAATCCTAACTCAAGGAGGTCGTTCATGTGTGATTATTCGTTGGAAGCGTATCGTTCGCGACCTGCCGCAGAAGGAGAGAAGCTCACCCTCGAGCGTTTTCCAAGCGGCTCCATGGGGTTCGCGACCGGCCCGAGCTGTGACCTGGCCGTGTGCGTTCCGGAGGCCACCCACCTGCTGGTGGAAGGCCTTGGCGAGAGCACCCAGCAGGCCTACGGCGTCGGCGCCGTCGAGCAAGTCGTGATGACTCGCCTCGACGGCGGTCTCTACAAGGACGCGGTGAGATTTTCCAACGGAACGGAAGTCTTGCTGCAGAAGCTCGACCGCGGCCTCACGGCCGTGATCATTGGCTTCGCCGAAAAGCCCGGCGTGGCCGACACGAGCGTCACCCCGGCGGTACCCGAGTACGTTTAGTCGCCGAGCACGCTTAGTCGCATAGTGTCCTGCGCGCGCCGAGGTTTTCGGCTTCAGCGCGCGCAGTGAGGTATTTCAGCCCTTGATGAAGGCTAAAAGGTCGGCGTTGATCGTGGCCGCCTCCGTGGTCGGCATGCCGTGCGGGAATCCCTTGTAGGTCTTCAGTGTGCCGTTCTTGAGCAGCTTGGCCGACAAGGGCCCTGAATCGGCGTAGGGAACGATCTGATCGTCGTCGCCATGCATCACCAGCACGGGCACGGTGATCTTCTTGAGGTCCTCGGTGAAGTCGGTCTGCGAGAAGGCGACGATGCCGTCGTAGTGCGCCTTGGCGCCGCCCATCATGCCCTGGCGCCACCAATTCTGGATGATCGCCTCCGAGGCTTTGGTGCCCGGCCGGTTGAAACCATAGAACGGCCCCTCCGGCAGGGCGCGATAGAATTGCGAGCGATTGGCCGCGAGCTGCGCCTGCAATCCATCGAACACGTCTTTGGGCAGGCCGCCCGGATTGGCCGCCGTCTTGAGCATCAGCGGCGGCACCGCGCTGATCAGCGCCGCCTTCGCGACGCGGCTTTCGCCGTGGCGGGCAACGTAATGCACCACCTCGCCGCCGCCGGTCGAATGACCGACATGCACGGCAGCTTTTAGATCGAGATGCGCCGTCAAAGCCGCAAGGTCATCGGCATAGTGATCCATGTCATGACCGTCGCTCGTCTGGGTCGACCGGCCGTGGCCGCGCCGGTCATGGGCGATGACGCGATAACCGTGCTTGAGGAAGAACAGCATCTGGGTGTCCCAGTCGTCGGCCGACAGCGGCCAGCCGTGGCTGAACACGATGGGCTGGCCCTTGCCCCAGTCCTTGTAAAAGATCTCAACGTTGTCCTTGGTCGTCATGGTGGGCATGGCACTCTCCTCGTCGAGATTCGGGGCCGCGACAATGGACCGCCGGCGTTGCGCCGGGAATTATACGAAAGGCGTAAGCCTCGCTGGTCATGGTCTTCCGGACCGCGAGCGCCTGTCCTGAGCGAAGCCGAAGGATCCCGCTCGCTCGTAGTCATGAGCGCGCGGGACGCGCGCGGTCCAAATGACTAGCGCCGCTCGAAGTCGATGCGCTCGTCGACCGGCAGGCCGAGCAGGTGGCGGCGCAGGCAATCCAGGCCGAGCTCGACCGCGCCGGCGCGCACCCAGTCGCGGCCGCCGATCAGCCGCGCCTGGCGCGACACCGCTTGCTTGCTATCGGCGATGCCGACGCAGATCGTGCCGCCGAAATCGGGCCGGTCGGCGCCGTCGTCGAGATCGACCAGCAGGGCGAGCGCATGGCTGGCGCCGCTTGTCTCGCGCAGGTGTCGTCCCGCCGATTCCGCCGTTTCCGGCGACACGCCGTTGATGCTCAAGTCGGCCGGGTCGCGCACCACGATGCCGCGGCGGAAGGCGCGCTCGGCGCCGCTGAGCGGCGCCAGCCGCGCCGCGAGGTGACCGCCGGTGAACATCTCCGCCGTCGACAGCGTGTGGCCGCGCTCGAGCAGGGCAGCCAGGATCACGCCTTCGAGCGTCTGCTCGTCCTCGGCGATGATGAAATTGCCCAGCCGCCGGCGCACCTCGGCTTCGACCGGCGCCAGAAGGGCCGCGACCTCGGCTTCGCTCTCGCCGCGCACCGCGAGCTTGGTCTCGAGCTGCGGATAGTGCGCCTGGAAGCCGAGCTTGATGGCACCGTTCGCGAAGGCCGGCAGGTCGGCCAGCATGTTGTCGGCGCGCGATTCGCCGATGCCGAAGGAATGGAAGCGTTTTAGCCGCGTCACGCCGGTGATGCCGCCGAGCTTCAGCAATCGTGGAATGACCTGCTCGTCGAGCATGCGCCGCATCTCGCGCGGCACGCCGGGGGTGAAGAAGAAGCGCGCGCGGCCGATGGTGACGGCAAAGCCGCAGGCCGTGCCGATCGGGTTGTCGATGAACTCGGCGTTGGCCGGCAGCATCGCCTGCTTGCGGTTGTTGGGCGGCATGACCCGGCCGCGCCGCGCATAGGACTGCTCCATGCGCGTCATCCAGTAATCGCTCAGCACCAGTTTTACGCCGCAGGCTTCGGCCGCGACCTCCTGGGAGAGATCGTCGACCGTGGGCCCCAGCCCGCCATTGACGATCACCGCGTCGGCCCGCTCGCCGGCTTGCCGGAAAGCGTCCAGCAGGCTGGCGCGATCGTCGCCGACCGTGGTGCCCCAATGGACGGTGAGCCCGACATCGACGAGGCGGCGGGCCATGTGGCTGTAGTTGGTGTTGATGGTCTTGCCGGTGAGGATCTCGTCGCCGGTGCAGAGTATTTCCACGCGCATGTTGGGCCGATTATCGGCTAACGTGGCGGCGAAAGCGAGGGAGACGCCCGCATGACCACCCTGTCGTCCGATTTGCGCGAAGCGCTGGCCAAGGTCGGCACCTCGACCCTGACCGGCGTGCTGAACCGCCGCGGGCTCCGGAGCATGACGCTCTACGACGTCTGGCCGCTCCGGCCCGAGCAGCCGCGCATGGTCGGCATCGCCTTCACCATGCGCTTCATCCCCTCGCGCGAGGACAAGGACGGGCCCGGCTCGACCAACCGCAGCATGATCCAGCCGCAGGCGATGGAGGAATGCCCGCCCGGCCACGTGCTGATGATCGATTCGCGCGGCGATTCGCGCGCCGCCTCGGCCGGCGATCTCTATGTCGGTCGGCTGAAGGCGCGCGGCGCGGCGGGCATCGTCACCGACGGCGGCTTTCGCGACACCGACGGCGTGTTCAAGACCGGCCTGCCGGCCTACCACCGCCGGCCGTCCTCGCCGCCCAGCCCGATCGCCCACCGGCCGGTCGACCTCAACCTGCCGATCGCTTGCGGCGGCGTCGCGGTCTATCCCGGCGACATCGTGGTCGGCGACCGCGACGCCGTGCTGGTGATCCCGGCCGACATCGTCGAAGCGGTCGCCGAGGAGGCGCTCAACACCTACCACTACGAGGAGTTCGCCGAGGCAGAGGTGGCGCGCGGCCGCTCGCTGAAAGGCCTGTTCCCGGTGGCCGGCGACGACGCCAAGCGCGACTACGAGGCGTGGAAGAAGACGCGCCGTCCGTCGTCCTGAGCGTAAGCGAAGGACCTCATCGCCGCTTGCAATCGGCATGAGATCCTTCGCTGCGCTCAGGATGACAGAGTCGTCTTGATCGGCAGGCCGCCCTTCAGGGTCAGGGTGACCGGCGTGCGCTCGGCGATGTCGGCCATGCGCTTCTTCTGCTCGTCGTCGAGGTTGCCGTCGATGGTGAGCACGCGGTCGATGTGCTGCTTGTCGCCCTCGCGGATGAACGTCACGTCGGCCTGCACCGCCGTCACCGGCCACTGCTTGCGCTCGGCGTACATGCGCAGCGTGATCGCCGTGCAGGCGGCCAGCGCCGAGGTCAGCAGGTCATAGGGCGACGGCCCGGCATCCTTGCCGCCCAGTGCCGGGCCTTCGTCAGCGGTGAGCTTGTGATGGCCGGTCGTGATTGCCGTCGCGTAATTCACCGTGCCGATGCTTGACCGTGCGTGCGCCATGATTTCTTTCCTACTCAACGAGACGAATGAAAGAGCGGCCCTCGGTCCGCGCTAAAACCTCGCCGACGACGACGCCCTCGATACGCCCCACTGCGTGCGCCGGCACCGCGGCCAACAGTCCGCCCGCGGTCTGCGGGTCGAACAGCAGCGGCAGCTTGGGATGGCTCGCGGCGCGGTCCATGCCGTCGATCAGGTGGCGCGCCCGCAGGTTCTCCGGCTGCAGCGAGCTGGCAAAGCCCTGGGCGAACAGCTCGACCGCGCCCGCGAGCGCGGGCAGGGCGTCGAGATGGAGATCGACCGAAACGTCATCGCCGCGACCGCTGGCGCGGATCATCTCGGCGAGATGGCCGGCAAGCCCGAAACCCGTGACGTCGGTGCAGGCATGGGCGCCGGCGGCGACGAGAGTCGCGGCGGCCTTGGACGAGGGCCGGCGCATCGAGGCGAGCGCCGCCTCGATCCAGGTTCCGCGCGCCGCGCCGCGCATGGCGGCGGCGAAGATCACGCCGGTGCCGAGCGGCTTGGTCAGCACCAGCTTGTCGCCGGCCAACAGCCCGCCCTTGCGCAAGGCGCGCGCCGGATCGACCAGGCCGTTCACCGAAAAACCCAGCGCCGCTTCCGGGCCCTCGCCGGAATGGCCGCCGATCAGCGCGCAGCCCGTGCCATCGAGCACACGGCGCGCGCCCGCCAGCATCTGGAAAAGATCCTCTTCCATCAGCCGCTCGGCGGCGGCCGGCACGACGGCCAGCGCCAGCGCGCTGTGGGCCACTGCTCCCATTGCCCAGACGTCGCCCAGCGCATGGACGGCGGCGACTTCGCCGAACACGTAGGGGTCGTCGACGAAGGTGCGAAAAAAATCGACCGACTGCACCAGCGCCTTGCCGGCCGGCACCTCGATCATCGCCGCATCGTCGGGCGCATCGAGGCCGATCGCTATGTTGGAGCCGGGCGAGGGGCCGAGCCGCGCCAGCACGCGCGCCAGCACGTTGGCGCCGACCTTGGCGCCGCAGCCGCCGCAGCGCATGCCGATATCGGCCAGCAGGCGGCGGGCCTCGGCATCGGCCAGCGCCGGATCGGGCGGCATGGAGGTCATCCTCTGCATCGGCTTGCGCGGCGCCTCGCGATACATGCGCATCCACTTGCGGTCGATATGGTCCTTCCAGCGCCACACCCAGGCGCCTTCGGCCGCCCACCCATTGCGCGTCGCCACGGCGCGGCCATCACCGGTGCCGAGGATCGAGAGATAGCGGGTTTGCGGCGTGAACGGCCGAGCGGCTTGGCCGAGCAGCACGCGCCGCAAATTGGCGGCCAGCGGCGGTCCCTGGCGCACGGCGAACACGCCGGCCTTGGGCCGCGGATG
>Ga0070698_100002265_pt1 | contig 21285 bp, 17 predicted proteins | sample KBSK1502metaG_FD_65477 | JGI IMG/M metagenome (GOLD analysis project Ga0070698, IMG submission 65477) | Corn, switchgrass and miscanthus rhizosphere microbial communities from Kellogg Biological Station, Michigan, USA - KBS K1-50-2 metaG | ecosystem: Host-associated > Plants > Roots >...
GATTATGAATGGGCGCCTGCATGGGTAGTATGGCGTGGTGGCGGTGACTATTACGGATGGGCACCGATGAGCCCGGGTATCAGTATCAATTTATATTTTGGTAACAGGTATAATGTGCCGTACAATTATTGGTGCTTTGCTCCAAGACAATATATAAACTCCCCTTACATTTCAAATTATTATATAGACAGAAGCAGGAATACAACCATTATTAATAACACAACAATTATTAATAATTATAGCAGGAACAGAGATTATGTAATAGGCCCTTCACGTAGTGAAGCTGAAAGATATACCGGTTCAAGAATTAATTCTGTAAGAATTCGTGAGTCGCAAAGAGCCGGACGTACAACAGAAAGGAGTAATGAAGTTTCTATTTACAGACCGAATATTGACAGAAATTCTGGTAGAGGAACACCAAGAACTTTTGAAAATTACAGGCAACGTGGTCAGAATGGAACTACCGATAGGAGCACTACGAGACAAGACAGACCATATCAGAATCGCGGTCGCGATAATCAACAAACAGAACGGCAGCAAGTTCCAAATCGAAATGATCAAAGGATAGAAAGACAACAAATACCTGATCGGAATAATCAAAGAATGGAGAGACCAAATCAAAACAGAGGCAATCAACAAACAGAAAGGCAACAATTTCCAAATCAAAATGATCAAAGAGTAGAAAGACAACAAATACCTGATCGGAATAATCAAAGAATGGAACGGCCAAATCAAAACAGAGGTAATCAGCAAACAGAAAGGCAACAATTTCCAAATCAGGATGATCAAAGAGTGGAAAGGCAACAAATACCTGATCGGAATAATCAAAGAATGGAAAGGCCCTATCAGAACAGAGGGAATCAACAGATAGAAAGACAGCAAATGCCTAATCAGAATAATCAAAGAGTGGAAAGGCAACAAATCCCAAATCGAAATGATCAAAGGATAGAAAGACAACAAGTGCCTAATCAAAATAATCAAAAGGTAGAAAGACCTTACCAAAATCGTGGGCAGCAACAACAAATCGAAAGGCCGGCTCAAACTCAGCCGCAGCAACAACAAGAACAAAGAGGTAATGGCAACGGAAATGGAAATGGTCGGGGTAGGGGAAGAGGCGGTAATTAAAAATAATTAAGTTATTATTTGGTAAAGAGCTTCTTAACAAGAAGCTCTTTTATTTTTTTATTATTGAATATCTAAATCTCTGCATATTGCTATTCTTTTATCATTTTAATTCTTTTCAAAATTTCTGTGAAACGCATATTATTTTTTAGTTCTTTAAAGCGGGGATCGGCGCTGAAATGAAGATGGATCATCCATACCGATTTGCTATCAATTGCCTTGTTGAGCCAATTAAACATTTCATCGGGTTTACCAAGACCGGCATAGATGACAGCAATACAATAAGGAGAAACAAATTTTTCGGCAGACAAAGTTTCCAGTTTTTGCAAAATAGTTAATGCTTCAGTTTGGTCGCCACTTGCTGCTAATGTATGACCCAATGCTGACAATGTGATGGGATTATTATTCGATGCATTTACTGCGTTTTGAAAATTAGCAATGGCAAATTCTGTTTGCCCGATTTGTTCATAAGCCAGGCCCTGCACAAAGAGTGCCACAGAGAAAACAGGGTCAATATCCAGTACTTCTTTGCATTTATCAATGGCTTTATTAGCATTACCCATTAATAAATGAATAAGACCAGCATCTGTGTTAATGATTTTGGAAAGGGGATCAAGCTCCTGTGCTTTTTTTATTTCTTCAATTGCTTCAGCATACTTCCCTTGCGTAGCCAGCATTAATGCATACCGTTGGTGAGCTGTTGCAAAACCCGGATTCAACTGAATGGCTTTTTTATAGTTGTCTTCAGCTTTTTGCCAATTAAAGCCGGCGAGAAATTCAATATGCCCGGTTGCTTCATATGCTTCAGCGAGAGTTGGATTTAATTGCATAGCCTTTTCAGCGGCCATTTTTGCTTTTGAAATGCTGGCTTCAGGAGAAAGAATATGGTATCCGCATAATAAAGTATAACTGTCTGCCATTCCCGCATAAGCAAGGCTGTATTGCTGATCTTCATGAATGGCCTGGTTAAAATAATCTATACTTTTCAGGAACCCTTCTTTTGTACGCCGACCCCATTCATATCTTCCTTTAAGATATAATTCATAGGCATCCGTGTTTTGAGTATACGTTTTTGTAATAAGCTCCCGGTCATCTTCCAATAATATCACTTTCAGTTTTTCTGTTATCATCAAAGCTATTTCATCCTGGATGGCAAAAATATCATCCAGTTGCCGGTCATATCTTTCACTCCAGAGATGATAACCATCTTCTGCATTTATTAACTGTGCAGTGATCCTGACCTTATTTCCCTGTTTGCGAATACTTCCTTCCAATACCGTTCGCACATTCAGTTGTTCACCTACTTCACGCAGGTCAATGTTTTTCCCTTTAAATTGAAAAGTGGAAGTGCGGCCGGCAACTTTCAGATCTTTTAAATGTGCCAGCGAATTAAGGATCTCTTCTGCCATGCCATCGCTGAAATATTCCTGCTCTGCATCATTACTCATATTGACAAAAGGCAATACCGCAATACTTTTTTCAGGCACTTTTTTTTCTGACTCCATGGTTGCAATATTCGATGATTTATTGCTACGATCCGTGATGATTTCATACACAGGTACCGGCTCTTTCACATTTTTCAATGGCTGTTTGCCAATAAATTTTGTTTTTATCTCTTTTTTATTGGTGACATTTCTATAGGCTGATTCAGAAATCCAGGTACCACCGATAGGGGCCAATGCCTGTAACCTTGATGCTATATTCACGCCATCTCCAAATACATCATTGTTTTCAAACAGCACCTCCCCCTGGTGAATGCCTATGCGCAATTGAAGACCGGAAATATCATCACAAGCTTTTTGAATTTCACAGGCGCAGAGCACAGCTTCAGTTACCGTGAGAAAACTTGCGAGGACACCATCACCCAATTCTTTGATCCATGTACCATTGAATTGTTCAATGATCGGTTTTTGCAGTTCCCTGTTCTTTTTAAGTAAGTCAAAAGCTTTTCGTTCATCGGTTCCCATTAATGCCGTGTACCCGACAATGTCGGTAAACATAATGGCGGCAAGTTGACGGGAGGAAGACATGAAATAATTATAAGGTCTTGAAGTTAATAAAAAAGTCGCCGCAGTTAATAAGTAAATAAAAGCAATAAATTATTCCATTCCCATCTTTCGCAATAATTCCTTAAATCCTTCTTCATTTCTCAGCGGGTCAAATAGTTTGTCTACTTTAATGCTGATCATTCCGAAATCATAAAGGCGATAAGCAAGATTTAATTTCTCGATGGCTTTTTGTTTTTCACCCATCCATGCATAAATGATACCAGCGGGGAATGCATTATCATAAGGCGATGCTGATTCAAGTGAGTCTGCCAGCTTTTTTGCTTTATCCATTTGCCCTGTACGTGTATAAGCTATTCCGGCCATGATGAAATTCGAACCGGGCTTTCTGTAAAATAAGATACTGTCGTATTCATCTTTTAAAAAATAATACTGGAGTTTGGTGCCAATACTTGTATCGGGCCTGTTGGCTGGTCTCAGCTCATTTCTTAATGATATTAATTTATCAGGGTTGCGTGTATAGCGATAAAAATTTGACCATGCAGCAAGCATAATTCCGGAAAGCGGATCCAGAAGTTTTGCTTTTTGTAAATTATTTTCTGCTTCGACAAAATTTCCCATTTCCATTTGAGCAAAAGCCATGTAAACATAACCTTCCGCATTGTTCGGATTCAGGATAATGGATTTGTTTAATTCTTTTATGGCAATAGCAGGAGAAAGAGTACTGATCTTAAGAACATCACCAAGTATCATATGTGTTTCTGACCTTTCCGGTCCATAAGCCACCGCTGTAAGGGCTGCATCCAATGACTTTCTTACATAGTATGGTTTTTCACTCAAGCTTCTGATCGGGATCTTTGAATAGGCATTTGCCAACTCAGCCCATGCCAGTGAAAACGTGGAATCTTTTTTTAATACATTTAATAAAGGTTCAATTCTTTGCTGCCATGGCAACTGCTTTGCACGTAAATAATCTTCATATGCTTCAACATTATCAGTAGCTTTTTCAATAATGCGTTTTCCTTCTTCAGTTGTGAGTTTTACATTTAGTGCATTCACGATTTTTTGGGCTACTTCACTCTGTATGGTAAAAACTTCAGATGCATTCTTGTCATAAGTTTCCGCCCAAATATGCTTGTCAGTATTGGCATCAATAAGCTGTGCCGTGATCCGTACTTTATCCCCTTCTTTTCTAACGCTGCCTTCAAGAATGGCTGTCACGCCCAATTCATTTGCGATCTCTTTTATATTTTTTTTGGTTCCCCTGTACTGCATAACTGAAGTACGGGATATAACTTTCAGATCTGCTATTTTGGAAAGTTGCGTAATGATATCTTCTGTTATTCCATCGCTGAAATATTGCTGAAGGGTATCATTACTAATGTTTTCAAATGGCAACACCGCAATGGATTTTTCCTTCCCGGTAAAAGCATTTTGTTTTTTGAAAAATCCAAATTGAGATGTAAGTATCCATACGAGGAGAAGTACAAAAGCTGAAGTTATGATCCATTTTTGCGGCCTGGTCAAACCCTTATTCGGCAGATCTTTTATTCTTCCCCCAATTTCTTCTTTTGCCGGTACAGTTAAACCATCATTGGCCAGGGCAAAAACCTCCATCGGTTCTGTGATGTTTTTCAGTAAGAACTTTCCTAAGTAAACTGTTTTAAATTCTGTATGATTCCTGATCTTATCAAAAATTTCTTTTGAAAACAATATGCTCCCGGCACGGCCCAATGATTGAATGCGGGAAGAAATATTCACACCATCTCCCATTATCTTTCCGCCTTCATATACTACTTCACCAATATGCAAACCAATACGAAGCGGTACGGCAGGTTCTTGATGAAGTTGTTGTTGAATGCTAACGGCGCATTTCATGGCCTGCGTAATACTTGTAAAAATGCAAAGGCTGCCATCTCCATAATATTCAATCACATCGCCTTCATGCTCCGTTACCGTATTCTCCAAAACCGATCTGTGATGCCTGATAAGATCAATAGCCCGTTGCTCATCCTTTTGCATCATAGCCGAATAGCCCACAATGTCGGTGAATAAAATAGCAGCAAGCTGGCGGGTAGTTGACATATATTTTTCTTGCTGTTTGAAGTTAATGAAAAAGTCCCGCTTATGCAGGACTTAAATATCATTCATCAGTTATCATCTACCATCAGATCATGCTTCTGCTTCCATCCTTCGCTTTGCTCAGGATGACAATTAAGCTTCAGCTTCCATATAACTTTCAATTGGTTCGCAAGTACAGATCAAATTCCGATCTCCATAAGTATTATTCACTCTTGCAACGGATGGCCAGAATTTATTTTGTGTAACATAATACATCGGGAAAGCAGCTTGTTCTCTTGTATAAGGTTTATTCCATTCACTATTCACAACTGACAACTGAGTATGCGGTGCATTTTTCAATGCGTTATTCTTCTTATCCATTTTTCCTTGTTCAATATCTCTTATTTCCTGGCGAATGCTAAGCAATGCATCACAAAAACGATCAAGCTCTGCTTTGTCTTCACTTTCTGTTGGTTCGATCATGATTGTGCCCGGAACAGGAAAGCTCATCGTTGGCGCATGAAACCCATAATCCATTAAACGTTTTGCCACATCTTCCGCTTCTATCTCTGCAGATTTTTTAAATGGTCTAAGATCAACAATAAATTCATGTGCACAAGTGCCATGAGTGCCAAGATAAAGTATATCAAAATCTTTTTGCAATCTTGCCCGCATATAATTTGCATTCAGGATAGCATATTCAGTTGCATTCTTTACACCAATGTTACCAAGCATTCTTATATAACCATAGGAGATAAGTAAAATGGATGCACTCCCGTAAGGAGCTGCGCTTACTGCTCCGTGAGACGTGAAACGTGAGTCGTGAGAAGTTTCGACTGACGATTCACGATTCACGATTGACGAATGGGATGGTAAATGTTTTGCCAAATGTTTCTTTACACATATCGGTCCCATACCCGGGCCGCCACCGCCATGTGGTATCGCAAATGTTTTATGCAAGTTCAAATGGCAAACATCTGCGCCAATTAATCCGGGAGCAGTTAATCCAACTTGTGCATTCATGTTGGCGCCATCCATATATACCTGCCCACCGTGCTGATGAATGATATCAGTGATTTCTTTTACTGTTTCTTCATATACACCATACGTACTCGGGTAAGTGATCATGATGCCGGCAAGGTTCTCAGCATGTTCGGTTGCTTTTGCTTTCAGATCATTCACATCAATGTATCCATTCTCCAAAGCTTTTACTACAACCACTTTCATTCCCGCCATTACAGCACTGGCAGGATTAGTGCCGTGTGCAGAAATAGGGATGAGCATAACATTACGATGATGATCTCCATTTGCTTCATGATAATCACGAATAGTTAATAAGCCTGCATATTCACCTTGTGCACCGCTGTTGGGTTGCAGACTGCAAGCATCAAGGGCAGTGATCTCACAGAGATAGTTTGAAAGATCATCAACAATTTGCTTGTAACCTTCAGTTTGATCTGCGGGGGCAAAAGGATGAATCTTACTCCAATGCACCCAGCTCAGTGGGATCATTTCCGAAGCTGCATTCAATTTCATGGTACAACTTCCCAACGTGATCATTGAAGTATTCAATGAAAGATCTTTATTCTCCAATGATTTTATATAACGCATCATTTGGCTTTCACTGCGATGCGTATTGAAAACCGGATGAGTTAAGAATGACGATGTTCTTGATAAATTGGAAGGAATATGTTCCGGCTCATCATCATGATGAATATCGAAAGACACCGGGTTCTTATCATCTTCAAAGCAATTGATAAGATCATAGAGATCTTCTGTTAATGTTGTTTCATCTATTGAAATACTGATATACTTATTATCAATATAGCGAAGATTGATCTGCTGTCTTTCTGCTTTTTCTTTTATTGATGAAATATTATCTGCTTTAACAGTGATCGTGTCAAAGAAATTTGTTGATTGCAGTTCAAAACCCAATTCTTCAATTGCTTCAGCAACTGTTTGTATAAGAACTGCAATTCGTTTTGCAATATTTTTTAAACCATCCGGTCCATGAAACACTGCATACATAGCCGCCATATTTGCCAGCAATGCTTGTGCAGTACATATATTTGAAGTGGCTTTTTCTCTTTTAATGTGTTGCTCTCTTGTTTGCAATGCCATCCGCAATGCACGGTTGTTATTTGCATCAACACTAACACCGATGATGCGACCCGGCATGCTTCTTTTAAAATCATCTTTAGCAGCAAAGAAAGCAGCATGTGGTCCGCCATAACCAAGAGGAACTCCGAATCTTTGTGATGAACCAATTGCACAATCAGCGCCGAGCTCACCGGGAGGAGTAAGTAATGTAAGGGCCAATAGATCTGTGGCCATTACTACAAATGCTCCTGCTGTATGAACACGGTTTATAAATTCACGATAATCTTCTATTGACCCCTTATCATTTGGATACTGAACAATGGCGCCGCAATAGGTTGAATCAATAGTTGCCGTTTTGTAATTACCTGTTACAATTTCAATCCCGATCGGTTTTGCTCTTGTATGTAAAACATCTTTTGTCTGCGGGAAAATTTCATTGTCAACAAAAAACTTTGGATGAGTGATATGATCATGCTTGTTAAGTGTGTTAAAGAACATTGTCATTGCTTCTGCTGCTGCAGTTGCCTCATCAAGCAGACTTGCATTGGCGATTGGCAATGCGGTCAGATCGCTGACCATTGTTTGAAAGTTCAATAAACTTTCTAAGCGGCCCTGTGATATTTCAGCCTGGTAAGGTGTGTACTGTGTATACCAACCCGGATTTTCGAAAACATTTCTTAGAATAACAGAAGGAACGATAGTGTCGTAATAACCTTGCCCGATATAATTTTTATAAACTTTATTTTGAAGCGAAACTTCTTTGATATGTTGCAGATACTGGTGTTCACTCATGGCTGAAGGCAAATTCAATTCGTGCTGCATGCGGATGGCAGGGGGAACTGTTTTATTAACCAATGTGTCAAGATCAGGCACGCCGATCGTTTTCAGCATTTGCTTTGTTTGGTGTTCATCGGGTCCGATATGTCGGGTAAGAAATTCGCTAGATTGTTTTTCAAAAAGATCCATAGTTTTTCTCCTTCTCTGTGATTGATTATTCAGCGGGCAAAGTTAAGGTTGCAAAGCCTAATAAAATACTGATTGTTGAACTGTGGAAAACAGGTTGTTACTTTGCGCCATGGCTGAAGATATTTTGAAAAATTGGGAGAAGAAATCGGCAGATAACCAGAAGAAGTATAAGCAGTTCCTTCAACGGCCTGACAAAAACAAAGTGCTAAAGGCTTTGCCAGACCTGCATGAAGAAGCTTTTTCAAAAATTGATTGTTTGCAATGTGCTAATTGCTGCAAAAACTATTCGCCCCGGTTTAAAACTCCGGATGTAAAACGGATCAGCAGGCATTTGAAAATGCGGGAATCTGATTTTATTGAAAAATACCTGCTGGTGGATGAGGATGGCGATTTTGTGGCGAATGAAAAGCCATGTCCTTTTCTCGGCGCCGATAATTTTTGTTCTATTTATGAAGAAAGACCTTCCGATTGTCGCCGCTTTCCTTATACTGATGAAGATGTGCTCATAAAAAGAAAAGAATTGACTTTAAAGAACTCTACATTTTGTCCTATTACTTATTATGTGCTGGAAAAACTGATCGGGAAAACATGAGTATTTGGAACTTAATTTTTTTATTATTTTACTCGTGTTATTCTGAGTGTAACAAATCCTGAATTGTTCCAATAAAAGTTAAGAATATCATTAGCAAAACAAAAAAGCATTCCTTTTTTCTTAAAAAGTATTTGATTATGAATGCCTATGAGAAAAGAGTCGGTCTTATCAAGTGATCCGATTAAAGCAAGCCATTTATTATTTTTTGATCGTTTAAATTTATTATACAGACTCATATAAAAATTTGAATAACCATCAGCATCTGTTTTTTTCCACAGATCCTTCCATTCTCCTGAGGCTTCAAACAGGTATTCATCTCCATCATGAATTTCTATTCCTGTTTCATTCCATATTCTTTCGGAATAAATTGGAACCTCTTTGAATCCATCTTTATTTAATCTCATAATCCACAAATTATACGCAGTTGTTATTATTCGACAGGACGACAGCGAAGGAGCGATAAATGATCAATTGATCTCAGCACGCCAAATTTTGAAAAATTTATCGGGATAAGAACCAACAGTAACTAAAAATTTACCTTTCCATTGAACATCATTTGTGTTGCTATTAGTTGGTTGAAATGTTTTTATAACTTGCCCTGAAGCAGCATTCCAAATAAAAAGATTTTTTTTATTATCGCCGCATACTATCAGCCTGCCAGAGGGATCCCAGGTCAACTTATTCCACCATGTATTGGGTGTCGATTCAATTGTTCTGATCAGTTCATACTTTTTTTCGAAAGGAAAATCAACTGCATTTTTAGGATCCTTCCAAATTGCTATATTACTATTTGAACCAAAGCCTACAGTAGCCAGCATACTTCCACCGGCATTCCATTCCGCAATATGAATACTTCCTTTTGTATGAGGTTCTAACCCGGGACTCTGTGTTCCATTTTTGCCAATATATACTGCCGGGGTGTTCGTGCCAATTGCCAAATATGCTCCGTCCGGACTCCAGTTAGCGACAGATGGCCATTCAGTTGCTGCTCTACTTGCTTTAATAGATCTTTTTCTCTCAAAAGTATCAACGCCCCAAATTTCAATCCACTTCCCAGCTACCACTGCTAAAGTTTTTCCATCGGGACTCCAATCCACATTGGTAGCTTCATCGTCTGTTTTTTTTCGCCCAATTAAAGCTCCGTTTGAACCATCCCATAATGTTATTTCTTTTTCCCTGCCCATTGGAATTGCAATTAGTTTTCCATCAGGGGAAAATTTCAATGCTTTAAAATGGGTGTTTATATTGTTGGAAATAATTACAGTGTGCAGTGCAGTACCAGTAACAATATTGAAAAAGTACATCCTGGCAGGGCCATTGGACTCTTTAATAAGAGCAACAAACGAATTTCTAGACGGATAAAAGTCGAATGCTTCTGTTGTACCATAATCTTTCCAATAGCCAGCCTTATCATCAGCTCCCGGAATGAATTTTCTTGGAGATTCTATTGTTTTTACTAAAGTTAAAGTGACTGTCTGTGCATAAGAGACACTTATTAGTATCAATAAATAAAATGCCAGCAGTGATAAGACTTGATAAGATTTCATTTTGATGATATTTTATTTTTTAAGCATAAAACAAAATACATGATAGTAAGTATAAGAATATGATCTTGAAGTTTTGAAAGTTATGATTGTTTTTAGTGCTGACAAATACCACAAAAGAGGTATTCGAAAAGTTGGTTGGAGAATATCCCAAAAGCGGAAGATATTTTAGAACAATTATTTACGATCATTTGAAAATGATCTCCGAAGATTTGTGCTGGTACAATGGTTTTTTCTTGTCAGTCTCTTTAATAATTGTTGACACAAACCCCGAATGATGCACATCATCCAGCACAATCGCTGTTCTGTAATCTTTTTTGCCGCAGGATAATTTTAAATTACTAAACTGTATATCGCTTGCATGACGAATATAAATTCCCCATGCCGGTAACTCCAGGAATTTAGAAAATTCCGGGTAAGCGGTAGCCATTTCCGGGACTTTATCTAATTCATTCAATAAAACTTTTGCAAATTGGGGATTACCGCCGCCCGGATGTATTATTTCAATGTTATTAAAGGAAACATTTGTGATAAGAGCACCGGGTAAACCTGCGATGATTATCGGCGGCGAAATATTTCGCGGCATATCTTCTATCGGTCCTTCATATTCGTAACCAGCATCTGGTTTACTTGCAGCAATCTCTGCTGAAAGGTTCTTTATTCTTATGTTTTCCAATCTTCCTTTTTTGCCATTACGCCGTGCACCGATCCGGAGAAAAATTGCATGCCCTGAATTTAAAACCTGCAGACTATCCACTTCTACATTTTCTATAAATCCTCCATCCACAGCCTCTAGAGCAATTGCTGAACGATAGGTATCAAATACTTTAATATTGATCAGCTTCACATTTTTAAAACCTCCGAGTGATGCTGTTCCGAATTTAATTCCATTGGCGCTTGAACGAATGGTACAATTCCTGACAAGTATATTTTGACAAATAGCGCCTGTTGAATCATGTGATTTCAGGCAAACACCATCATCATCCGAATCAATATAAGAATTGGTGATCGCCACACTATCGCAATCCACGATATCAATTCCATCATTGTTCCAGAAGGCCCGGCTGTCTACGGTAATACTATCGACATGAAGATTTTTACATTGATCATAGGTTTGTACCCAGGCAGCCGCATTGCGCATCGTAATACCGGTGATCAAAATATTTTTGCAGGAACGAAAATAGATCAGCATGGGCCTGATCGGCACTTCCGGCCGGTCATTGCGGAAGGCATCTTTGACAAGTCCTTTATGAACGAGCTCAACAACATTTCTTGCTACCTGTCTTCCTTGTCCATCAATAACTCCTTTGCCGGTAATGGCTACATTTACCTGGTCATGACATAATATTAATGCAGTTAAACCTTTCCTGTCATAATCCATGGGATTTAATACGCCCAGCAAAACGGCTCCTTCTAACAAATGAATAGTAACACCTGATTTAAGATGAATCGAACCTGTGAGAAATCTTCCTACATCAAACACCAACCTGCCGCCGCCTTTTTCATGAATATAATCGATCGCAAATTGTATAGAACGGGTATTGAGTGTAACTCCATCGGAGTTTATTCCAAATAAAGAAACAGGATAATCTTTAGCAGAACCTTGCAAACATTGAAAACAAATTATGAGAACAAAAAAATATTTATTACGCATGTTTTGATTTTAGAGCAGCAATACGAATTTATGGAAACTTCAAGCGTATTTATGTAACCCTGTTTTTTGAACTGATATCTTCGCCAAAAACAACTTCATAACCATTATTATCCAAAATAGAAAAGTGCGTATCAGGTATTCCCTGTCGGCAATGGAGGTTACTATCTTTGCTTAATTTCTTACTGATTCCCAATGCCTGGTTTAAAATCCCCTTTAAGCAACAATTTTATAATGTTTTACTTCGTGTTCATAGCGTATCATAATTTCTTTTACCAGTTGAGGGACAACTGCAATATTGAAATCATTGCCGGCAAACTCCTTAATGGCTTCAATATTTTCCCACTCAGTAATTACTAAAAATTCAGTCCCTTCTGGCAATTCCCTGTATAAGATCTTTGAAGAAATAAAACCATTGATCGCCCCAATCTTTTTAAAAGTGTCGTTTTGAAGATGCAATATATATTCATCCGCTCTTTCTTTTTTTGCGAGGCCAGTCCAGTGTCTTGCTATCATGCCAGTTTAAGTATAATTTAATTTTTTACTTTTTCCCCAATGGTGAACTCTGCGATCTTATTATCGTTCATTTTGAAATAATGATAAACGGTTTCATCTGCCAAAAATTTTCCATCCTGGGAATGAACAACCTGGTGAACCTTTATTTTTACGATTCCGTTATCTGTTTCAATTTCCAGGGGCGTTACGTTTGAGCTTATCAATGTAAATTGTTTTGTCCAATAATCTCTCACTGCATCCTGCCCATATACAAAACCGCCATCCATGCCATTCGCCCATTTTACATTAGCTGTCATTTTAGAAATAACCAGGTCAATTTTCCGGTCATTGAAATGCTTATATAGTTGCCGGAAGAAATCGTCGGGGTTGTCCATGTTTTTGTTATGATAGGTTCTCAATAAATTTTTTCAATAGTACAACTGTAGTTCTCCAATAAAAATCAACATGCTTAAATATTATTTCAGTCGGGAAATTGGTAAGGGTTAAAGTTAGCGATGTATGGTGTTCTAAAGGCGCCAGTTTAAATTCAATAGTTGAATAATTTTCAGGGGTATCCGGCAGTCGTGATAACGAACTTAAATAATTATACTGAAGAACTTTACCGGGTTCAAATTGCAGAACTGTTCCTTTGTTCTCAAATTTTATATGGTGAAAACCTTTGATAATTATTGGGCTTCCGATCTTCCAGTCGGTAATGATTTCCAATCCTATCTCCGGTTCTCCCATCCATTGTTTCATCAGGTCAGGGTTTGTCAATGTATCCCATACGGCAGAAGGAGTTGCTTCGATGATGATTGTCTTGTCGATTTGTTGCGTCATTGTCTAAAGAGAACGACCTGGTTTAGTATTGGGGTTCAAAAACGGCCTAAAAATGGATTTCAATAAAGTGGAGTATAAGTTCATTTGATCTCTTTATTTCATATTCAACTCAAATACTCTTATAAAATTACCCCCTAGAATTTTCTGAATATCTGGTTTACTATACCCTCTTTGCAATAAAGCCAAGGTAACTTTTGGATAGTCCAAAACTCCATTGCCATTTAATCCCTGCCACAAAGCAGTTGTTGCATCAAAACATGATCCTAAACCTACATAATCAACACCAACAAGTTTAACTATATAATCAATGTGGTCAATTAATAAACTAATTGGTATACGATCAATTGCTTCCAACTCTTTCTTGTATTTTGAAACAAGATATTGATCAATGATAGCAGGATTTATTTTCATTATCGGATCTTCTTCTTCCTTATGTTGACGGTCAAATTCATGACTTTTAATTCTCCAATTACTATCCAGCTCATCCGGCAAAAAACTGAGCATTACCATTCCATGGTTTTTTGCAATGGCTTTTATCTGTTCGTCTTTAAGATTCATGCGGCTCGGGCACAAGTTATAGACGCAACTATGCGAAGTGATCACCGGTTTTGTTGAAGTGTTGACGGCATCATAAAAAGTTTTTTCACCTGCATGGCTTAGATCAATGATCATCCCCAATTGGTTCATTCGTTTGATAACCTGCTTGCCAAAAGCGTTTAAGCCTTTGGGCTGCTGAAGTAATGAATCGCTTGTTTCATATTTTTCAGAAGTAGCCCAACTTGTGCTGTTGTCCCAGGTAAGCGTCATACGCCTGATACCTTTTTTAAAAAAGCTATCGAGCTTAGACAAATCATCTTCCATCATGCGACCACCTTCAAGGGCGATTATAACACCAAGTTTTTTTTCTTTAACTGTCTGTAATAAATCCTGAACATTACGAACAATCATCATTTTACGTGGATTACGGTTGACCCATGCATATACAGTATCTATCCTGCGAATGGCATTTGCAAATGCACCAGGTTTTTCTCCATCACCCCAGATCGAAAAAACCTGTACGTCAATGCCGGCCTGTTGCATTCTTGCAAGATCAGTTTGGGTTTTGCCAATAAGGTTTTGATCAAAAGACCAGGATGAATCATTTGCTGCATCTACAATGTGGTTATGTCCGTCAATGACAATAGCGCTATTATGAGTTTGCCTGTACGATTTAGCTGAAGTGCTATCAAAATTCTGTGCAATAGATTTTACTGAAATCAAAAACAAAATAATGACCACAGGCTTTTTCATTTTAGTTGTTTGAGTTTGCAGTGTCCGTTGTGTGCGTTAAGGTTGCAGTCAACGTTTGTATTTGCGATACTCTTGTTCCAAATTTAATTCATTATCAAAGCAAAACTGAACAACTTATTTCATCGTCAACTCATCCCATGCAGCTGCAAGTGGTCTTGAAGCTCCATCGCCTTTCCATTCACCGGCGCCGGGAATAGTGGTATTCGTTAAAAATCCGTCTTTTGTTCTGCCGGCTTTTATTTCCGCTTCAGTAAATGTTAGCACCGCACCAAGATAATCGTTGAATTTATTCAGATCATCAATATTGCCGATAACATTATATCCTTCGGCTGAATGACCGAATATAAAAGTAGTGTCACTATCAAAATGCCGGGTGGCTTTATGTAAAACTTTCATCCAATGTTTAATGCTGGCGCCGGCGCTGCGGTCAACAAACGGATGGCGGCGATTAAACATCAGGTCGCCCATGTGAACGATGTTTGCATTTTCAAAATGAATAAAGCTATCACCATCAGTATGGCCCGGTCCCCAATAATGCATGGCAATGCTTTCATCACCCACATAAGTTTGCCAGTAATCGGAATAAGTTCTGTCGGGTAATAATTGTTTGTCAAGGTTCTTACTGGCTATCGCAACTCTTTTTTGATTCTTCTTTGAGTTCTCATGTGCCACTACATGTTTTGCCAACCCTTTAAAAGCGATATTGCCGGCGGTATGATCGCCGTGATGATGTGTGTTGATCAAATATTTTATCGGTGCATCGCTTTTTTTATTCAATTCACCGATCAGGTGCGGGGCGGTATCTGCAAATTGTGCATCTACTACAACGATCCCTTTTTTATCGATCAGGAATGCAATGGTGCCGCCACGTTCAGTGAACACACCGATCTTATCAGTAAGCATATGGAACATCCAGGGTGGGGCAGCGGCTCCATTTGCTTTTGTAAATAATGCAGAAAATACTTTTTGCTGTGCAATGGTAAGCGCACTAATTGTAAGTGCCGTGTTTTGGATGAATAAGCGACGATTCATTGTGTAGTGGTTTATCGTTTTTGGCCTCACCCTCCAACTCCCTCTCCGGTTGGAGAGGGAGCGGTGCTTCATTGCAAGGCTGTTCTTAATATCTTCCACATCAGCTTCATTTTTCTAATCAGCATATTAGAAGTTTATGCTTTTAATTATTTATCAGTAATAATGAAATTATGAAATTAAAATGAAAATTTAAATCCGATTTGTTACAGGAGATAATAAAACATCACGATTGCTGAATAGCGAACTGAACGTACAAGTGAGCAATTTGTGTGGCAAAGCAGCAAATTGGAAACAACAAAAGCTTTAAAGAAGTACTAAAGCTGACTACATAACTACAAAACTTTCTGTCATTATGAAATTCGGAAAATAAAATGACTGATTAAATCTAAGTTCCCCCTTTGGGGGGCAGGGGGCCCTGGGTTTAATATTCAAACTTTCTCAGCGTTGGCGCTTTTATCCATGTTACGATTGTGATGAGCAACGTCATGCAGCCGCCGAAAATAACTGATGGCACGGTGCCCATTATGGATGCGGCAACGCCGCTTTCAAATTGTCCAAGTTCATTGGATGAAGTAACAAAAATAGAATTGACCGAAGAAACACGGCCACGCATTTCATTGGGCACAAATAACTGTACGATTGTACCGCGTATGATAACGCTGACGCCATCAAAAAGACCGCTGATAAATAATGCGGCAAAACTTAACCAGAAATTTTTTGAGATCGCAAATACTAAAATGCAGGCGCCAAAACCTGCTACCATATAAAGTAAGATTTTTCCTTGTTTGTTTTTTAGTGGTTTTGAAATGAGCAATCCAATGGCGATGAAATTGCCGAGATAAGTGGCTGCATACAGCCATCCCAGTTTTTCAGGGCCGATATGCAAAATGTCAACTGCAAACACAGGAAGGATACCAACTGCGCCGCCAAATAAAACAGCAAACATATCGAGACTGATAGCACTTAATAATGCTTTTTGATGGATCACAAATTTCAATCCTTCTTTTACACCTTCCCATGTTGTGGTTTTGCCTGGTTGCCAGCTTACCGGTTTTGCTTTTATTAATTGAAATAAGATGACTGCAATAAATATGGCAATGCATGTAATAGAAAATGCAACAGTGATATTGGTATAACCCAATAATAATCCCGCGACGGCAGGACCGGTTACTGCTGCAATTAACCATGTCATGCTGTTGATGGAAACTGCTCTTACCAATGATTCCTGTGGTACCAATTGTGCGAGAAACGCATTAATAGCGGGTGAGCTAAATGCCCTTATTGCGCCGGTACAAAATACGAGACCATAGATCAGCCATTGTACTATTTGTCGTGATGAAGTTTTTCCGAGCGAACTAAGTTCTGATGTGAACCACCGGGAGGTTACAACCAGCAAACCGATCATTAATAAAAAATATAAAGCCATGGAAATGCTGATCAACCGGTGCTTGTTGCTTCGGTCAACTTTTACACCGGCAGGAAGTGCGAGCAATACAGCCGGTATCACTTCACTTAGACCAAGTATGCCGATAGAAAGTTTACTGCCTGTCACTTCATATAATTTCCAACCCAATAATACCGGCGTCATACGAAGACCGGCGATGAATAAGAAGCGGGCAATGACGAACCAAGTGAACTCCCAATTAAGAACCATGATTATCTTGATTTGAAAAGGATTAAGAGGAAATTATGGATGAATCTTTCTGTTGTGTAATCTTTTAAACTGTAATGATTTTGCTCCGAAATTAATTAACAATCCTACTTCATGTCCTGACGCTTCCAGATAATTTAACCCTTGAGCTAAGTGAACATCATCCAGGTCTGCTACAGCTTTAAGCTCAACCATAATTTTCTCATCAACAAAAAAATCAACGATTCTCTTTCCTATTATCTCACCTTGATAATAAATCGGCATTTCATACTCACGGATAAATTTGATCAACGCTTTCTTTAATTCTATTTCTAATGCCCGCTGATAAATATATTCCTGGAATCCTGAACCAAGTTCTCTATGCACTTTCATCGCACATCCAATTATTTTTTCAGTTATATCTGAGAACTTCATCATTATGAATATATCTTATTTCCTAATAATCTAAAGAAAATCCTCTTAATCGTGGTTCTGTGGTTCTAAGGAAGAGTTAGGTAATGTTGTCCCTCATCATAATCTTTTCCCAACGCATCAATAACAACCTGCAAATGTTTTTCATTACCGAGAAAATCGGCATTGGAAGCATCGATGAAAAGTGTTTTTATATTATGCTGCTTGATGTAATGGGTGTATGTTTCCTGGATGCTGAAAAGATATTCATCGGGGATATTCTGCTCGTAAGCCCTGTTTCTTTTTTTAATATTTTTTTGTAAACGGCTTACCGGCGTATGCAAGTAAATAAGAAGATCAGGCTGCAATAATTGCTGATGAATGATCTCAAACAATCGTTGATAAAGACGAAATTCATCTTCGGGTAAATTTACTTTGGCAAACAGCAAACATTTTGTAAAAAGATAATCTGATATAGTGATGTTTTGAAAAAGATCTTTTTGCTGGATCAGGTCCTTGAGTTGCTTATATCTTTCCGCCATAAAAAACAACTCAAGCGGGAAGGCATATAGTTTTGGATTTTCATAAAACTTGGGAAGAAAGGGATTGTCTGCAAATTCTTCCAGCACCAATCTTGCATTGAAATGCCGCGACAGCAGGTGTGATAAAGTGGTTTTGCCGGCGCCAATATTTCCTTCTATGGTGATGAAATGATAGTTCATTTATTTTAATGTGCTAATATGCCAATGTGCTAATATGCAAATGAGGAATTGCAAAATAATTGAAATGATTGCTCGCAACTTAAACAAAGAACAGATTGTGGATAAATCCACAAAATTAAGTTTGAGCCACATAGACACATAGGTGCTCACATAGTCTATGTGGGTTAGCTTTATAACAATAGTTTTGAGTGTCAAACCGGCATTATTCGGTAATCTTTCTCACTTCCAAATTATCAGGACACTCCTCCAATAATTCTGCGATTGTTTTTTTAAGAACCGGGTGTTGCAATGCGGAATTGATCTCTGCCAGCGGCACCAGAACAAACCGCCTGTTTTGCATTTCGGGATGAGGGATCTTCAAAAAACGCAGATCATGGATCTCATTTCCATAAAGCAAAATATCAATATCGATTATCCTCGGCCCTAATTTTTCTTTTCGTATCCTGCCCATTGCTTTTTCGATCTTTAATATTCTTCTTAGCAGCTGGCGGGCATTGAATGAAGTGGAGATCTCCAGCGCCTGGTTTAAGAATGATGGCTGATCGGTTTTACCCCATGCTTCCGTCTCGTAAACCGATGAAGATTTTGTTAAAGAACCGCATTGTTCAACTATCAATGAAATTGCCGTCAAAAGATTCTCTTTACGGTTTCCTAAATTGCCTCCTATCAGTAAATATGCTGTATTCATAATTGCCGGTTCGCGGAAGGCGCAAATATCTTTATTTTTACCGTCTTAAATAATCAGAATATGGGTGGTTTCTTTAAAATGTTTTTCGCATCATTGCTGGCATTGATCATTTTTTCTGTCATCGGTTTTTTACTTTTCCTGGTATTCATTGCGGGTCTTGCCCAAACTGACAAACCATTGGTGGAAAGGAATTCAGTCCTGGTGGTAAATCTCGGGCAACTATATCTTGAGCAAAAGCTGGAAAATCCTTTGGCTGCTTTCAGCAGCAATGATGAGCTCAGTGTGCCGGGAGTTTATGATGTTGTTCGTCTTATTCAAAAAGCAGCGAAAGATGAAAAAATAAAAGGGATTTATTTGCTAAGCGGCATCAATCCAAATGGTTTTGCAACATCTGAAGAAATAAGAAACGCATTGCTTGCATTCAAAAAATCCGGTAAGTTCATAATCGCTTACAGCGAAATGATGAATCAGAAAGCCTATCATGTAGCGAATGTGGCAGACAAAGTTTATGTAAATCCAAAAGGGTTTTTTGACTGGGCAGGTTTTAGTTCCGAGTTATTATTTTTAAAAGGAACATTGGAGAAATTAGATATACAGCCGCAGATTTTTTATGCGGGTAAATTTAAAAGTGCCACCGAACCTTTACGGACAGATAAGATGACGCCGGAAAACAAATTGCAAACATCAGTGTGGCTTGGTGATCTGTATGCACATTTTCTGCTAAAAACAGCAGAGGAAAGAAAGATTGATACTGCCACACTTCATCAATATGCCAATGAAGCGGCTATTCAAACACCACAGGATGCAGTAGCTAAAAAATTAATTGACGGCGTGAAGTATGACGACGAAATAAAAGACGAAATAAAAGAAAAGTTGAAACTGGGGAAATATGATAAAATAAATTTCATTTCTATAAATAGTTATTTCAAAGCCGGCTCGTATAAAAAAACATCCGGAGAAAAAATTGCACTTATTTATGCGCAGGGAAATATAATTGATGGCGGCGGTGATGAGCAATCACAGATCGCCAGTGCAGATTATATAAAATTGATCCGCAAAGCAAGACTTGATAAAACTATTAAGGCAATTGTATTTCGTGTGAACAGCGGCGGCGGCAGCGCTTTAGCAAGTGAAACGATCTGGCGTGAGCTTTCATTGGCAAAAAAAGAAAAACCGGTTGTCGTAAGTTTTGGTGATGTGGCAGCATCCGGCGGTTATTATATTTCCTGTGGTGCTGATAGCATTTTTGCAAGTCCAACAACCATCACTGGTTCCATTGGTGTGTTCGGCATCATTCCCAATATGGAAGGGTTTTTTAAAAATAAACTGGGAGTAACTTTTGATGGAGTGAAAACGGCTCCTTATGCGGATCTCGGTGCTATTTACCGGCCAATGAATGAGAATGAAAAGAAATTTGTTCAGCAAAGTATTGATGAAATTTATCTCAGCTTTAAACAAAGGGTAGCAGATGGCAGAAAAAAATCAGTTGAAGATGTTGACAGCATCGCGCAGGGCAGGGTATGGAGTGGTGACCGGGCAATTGGTATTGGCCTGGTGGATAAATTCGGCGGTTTGCAGGATGCGATCGATTGTGCAGCAAGAATGGCAAAGCTTAAAGATTATCATTTGCGTGAATACCCCGAAGTGCAAAGTGTTTTTGACAGGTTATTTGGTGCAAGAGATAATACGTTAAAAACAGAAATGCTCCGGAAAGAATTGGGAGAAGATCAATTTAAAATCTATAATGAGATGCTGCGGGTAAAACAAATGACCAATTCAGTACAGACAAGATTGCCGTTTGAGTTTTTTATTAATTAATGAGAAAACCCATGGCATGTTCTAATCGCCTTTTTAATAGTGTGCCCAAATAATTCGTAATGTGGTCGACAAAATGTTTTGCAATTCATTTAATTTTTTTTCATCTATTTCACTCTGTGCATCTGAAATCTCTATAGAAAACTTCGCAAAACCAGCCGGCCATTTATATTTTAAATCATTTAATGATGTTGTTTTATTACAGCAGGAAGTCATAAATGTCAGGTCTGTAAATTGCTTTTCATAAGCGTTGTCCATTGCACTTTGCCAATCTTCACTTTCAATGTTTTGTCCGCATAAGTTGCAAGAAACGTATTCAA
>Ga0070698_100002266_pt1 | contig 21283 bp, 16 predicted proteins | sample KBSK1502metaG_FD_65477 | JGI IMG/M metagenome (GOLD analysis project Ga0070698, IMG submission 65477) | Corn, switchgrass and miscanthus rhizosphere microbial communities from Kellogg Biological Station, Michigan, USA - KBS K1-50-2 metaG | ecosystem: Host-associated > Plants > Roots >...
TTCCCAGGATGCGCGAAATATCCTCGTAACTCTTCCCTTCCACGTCCCGAAGGATGAGCGGTGCTCGATACTTTTCCGGTAACGTGCAGATAGCCCGCTGAACGGCATTGCGACGTTCTGCGTCGACCAGTTCCGTATCGGGAAGCGGCTTCAGATCCGGCGGATTAAACTCCTGAGGCTCGCCACCATCCCTCGCCTGGAAGAACCCGGTCAGGGACACTAACTTGCGTCGTTTCCGTTTTCGCAGCTCACTGATCGCAAGGTTGGTCGCAATGCGATAGATATAAGTCGAAAACGCGTAAGTCGTCTGGTACCGATCCGCTGCTCTGTAGACTCTCACAAATGTTTCCTGCGCCAGGTCGACCGCTCCGTCGTAATCGCTTGTCATCCGATAGATGTAATTCGTAATCGGGTTGCGATAACGTCCCACTAACTCCGCAAACGCATCCTCGTCGCCCGTCCGCGTGGCTTCGAGTAGCGCGTGGTCAGAGGTTGGGTCGGCGACCACCTCATGCCGCAGCGCCGCGGAGAAATTAATGTCGATCGTAGTTAGTGTGTCCATCAGGGCAGGTAGGCTCTCACACCGCTGACGAGTTCCTTATTTTGACTGTTTACTCCGCAGCTCGGCGACTTATCAATCCGGCAAATGAGCGGTCATTTGAACCTCATTATACCCCTGACCATGGCCGCTCCCAGTTTATACACGCTCAAGTTGGGGGGAGGTTCCGAAAGAGTAAGGAAAGCCGGGACTTTGGGTCTCGTGCGCTGGGAAGCCGGAAGTCCGGTAATCTCATTGACACCCTGGGCGAATGCCCAGCACTTTCGAGGCTGCTACAGCTGGGGCCTTTGGCGCTCTAAACCCGCCACAACTAGGCCTCAGGGCTCTTGAAGAGCGCGTCGTCGAGCTTCACGCCGTAAGTGACATTCAGAATCCGCGTCTCCTGCACTTGCTTACCCTCTTCCAACAATACCGTACGGTAAAAAACAAGCGTTCCCTGGGCATAGCGGTAATCCATAAATTTCCGCGAATACTTCAAGGGGGTGGCACCTCCGGGAGCGGGTTCCTGATATTCGAGCCAGAGAATATGAAGCGTTTTGGAACTGATGTAATAGCGTGTGGTTTGCTTATCTTTGTCAATCACGTCCAGGACGTAGAGATCCAACCCTTTCTGCTTGTCTTTGCCAACCAGGCTGAGGGTCGAACCGTTTTCTTTATACCTCAACAAGGTATCAAGGCTGTGGCGGTGTTGCGCCAGAAACGTATCGGCCGCGTCTTGTCTGGGAGTGAATGCAGAGCCGTTGATGATTCCAAATAATTGTCCGCTGCCATAGATCAGAGAGTACTCCAAAGACGGCATCTTCTGATCGAGCCGGATCTTGTCTTGATCCATGCTGTCACCGCGAACAAAGCGTCGTTCATATGAGGCTTCCTCAGTTTTTCCAAGGTCGCAAGTCGGTTTACAAATGCGCCCGCGTTCGATGCCATTGCGGCGAATTTTTGCCAGCAGTTGGCGACCGCCGTAGAGGAAGAGGGTAGATTCGGCTACCTGTTCTGCCGTAACTGCCTTCCCGCTCTTAGCGTCTATTGTTTCTGTCTTTTGGGGGGTCTCGACGGTGGTGGCGGGAGTGGCGGCTGGTTTCTGGGCAAACACCGTAATCCCGCAGCCAACCAGAAACGCGAAAATAACGGCGGAGGTAATCAATGAACGGCGCAAGAAGTATTTCTCCTGTGAAACAGTTGAATAATTGCTATCGCGAACGGGGAAAGTGTCTGTACGAGCGTGCGAATTGTAGCACAGCGAGCCTGAATCTCCGGGTGCAACAGCTTGATTGATGCGCATTTGAGGCCGCTCAGATGCCTGTCGATGAGGTCAGTACCACCGCGCCGTAGCGGGTGGGTTCCGACCGAGTCAATCAATTTCAGGGCTCAAGTTTATTAGAGAGCCTCGGCACCACACCACCTACCCGCTACCGCGCGGCGGTACTAACCTCATTTCAATTAGCCGAATTGACATCCATTCCGGTTAAATCGTAGTCTCCTTGGTTTTCAAAGTAGGGACATTCCGCTCCAGTCGCCCGATGGGATCGAGACAAGAATCATTAAACCGATGAAGGATAGGTGAGTTATGAAGAAGGTAGGAATTTTAGTCGGACGGGAAAAGACATTTCCCGAGGCCCTTATTAGAAACATCAATGAACGCGGTCAGGGTGAAGTGACCGCTGACTACATTAAGCTGGGGGGAATCAAGCACGATGCGCCGCCGCAGTATGATCTGGTGATCGACCGAATATCTCACGAGGTTCCCTTCTATCGCGCCACGCTGAAGCGAATGGCGCTTGAAGGAACGATAATCATAAATAATCCATTCTGGTGGTCGGCCGACGACAAGTTCTTTAACTATTCGCTGGCGCCCAAACTTGGTGTAGCTGTCCCGAAAACCGTTCTCTTGCCGCAGAAGGATTACATCTCCGGTATCGTCAGCGAAAGCTTGCGCAATCTCGAGTTCCCATTGGACTGGCAAGGTATTGTTGACTACGTGGGGTTCCCTTCCTTCCTGAAGCCGTTCGACGGCGGCGGCTGGAAGAATGTGTCGAAGGTTAATTCGCTTGAGGAATTGTGGAAGGAATACGATCAGACGGGCACGCTTTGCATGACCCTTCAGGAAGGAATCGATTTCGATCAGTTCGTGCGCTGCTACTGCGTGGGCCAGGAAGAAGTAATGATCATGGCCTACGATCCCAGAAAGGCCTACCTTTCGGGCGAGCAGTATATACACAATCCGGATTACCTGGCGCCCGAGCTGGCAGACCGCGTCAGGCGCGATGTTCGCACCTTGTGTACAGCACTCGGCTACGATCTCAACACGGTGGAGTTTGCGATCAAGGACGGGATTCCTTACGCGATAGATTTCATGAATCCCGCGCCTGATGCGGAGCTGGCTTCGGTCGGGGAGTTCTACCACACCTGGATAACCAACGCCGTCACGGACCTTGTTTTCAAACGTCTTAGCGAAGCGCGCGAGGCGCCGCGTTATCGTTGGGATGCGCTGCTGAGTCCCGCACCGAACAAGACTTTTGCCGTCGCTTCTCAGGCAGAACAGCAATCACGCACGATTCAACCCGATGCGCCGGCGACTGGTGGTCCCAGGGCGGGCGGACGGAAGACTTCTTCTTCACGTTCGAAGACCAGCTAGTCGGTAAAGTGCAGTTCGACTGAAACGAACGGTATAGAGCTCGACCTCTCTACCTTTTTGTTTTTCACTTTAAGACTAGCTTTTCACAAAGAGTCCTCAGCCCTCTGATTCTTTGTCTTCGTCGCAGAGCGACGGATGAATTTAGCCCGGCCTTTCAAGGCCGGGACGAGAATTACAAAGGATTCCCCCGCGTCGCTTTAGCGACGATTGAATCCTAAGTCAGCCGTCGCTGACGCGACGATAAAAGAGAAATCAACACCTGTTTTCCCGGCCCTGAAGGGCCGGGCTAAACTCAACCGCCGCTACGCGGCGAAGACCAGCGCCGTTACCCGGTAGCCGTTTTTTGGTCGGGGCGTGAGGCCGACGCGCCTCTTGGAACGTTTGGGTTACCTGCCGTCTGCCGACTGCTCCTGCCTACTGATCTAAGTCGCGAGGCGCGGTTTGCGTCTCTTGGCGAGGAGTTTGATTGCAAGCAGGCTGGAGATCCAGGCGATGAGCGCTGAGGTCGCGAGATACCAGCAAGGGCTCGCCACAGCCTCGTCTACATACGGCACAAGCAAGGCGACGAGGATGCTGGCGTTCGTGACACGCGCCGCCAGGCGACGCACCTTGAGCGAGTGTTGCAGCAGGCTTATCCGGCGCAACTCCGACACCAGATAGTCGTCGTCATCATTCAGGAGTGCGTAGTAATCAGCTTCCCTCACGGCATGTCGCGAAAGCGCGTTATCTGAAGCTGCTCGGGCGGCGTCGCGATACTGATGAATTACGTGGGCCAGCTTTCCATCCCGCAACGCGAGATTCGCCAGTCCGATGTGCGCCCGGAAATTTTGAGGCTGCAGTTCGATCGCTCGATGAAAAGTATTCTGCGCCCGCATTGTCTCGCCCCATTCAAGAAAGCTTTCGCCGACGAGCGCTAACAATTCAGGCTCTTTTCCGGCTCGCATGGCAGAAAGTCGCAAGGCCGCGCGCGCTCGCGACAAAAGCTTCGCGTCGCTCAAACTGCTCGCTTGAGAACGAAGTAGGCGAGCAAATTGAAAAATCAAACGCCCGTCTTTTGGAATCACGAGTAACGCGCGGCGAAAAGCTTCGCGCGCTTCATTCAAGCGTCCGGCAATTCTCAGTTTGTTCCCCACCTGCCCTAGCAGCAGTGCCCGCTCGCCATCGATTGTTCCGGCGGTGTTTGCCGCTTCTTCGGCTTTGATCGCGAGCTTTTGTTTTTTGCCACCAAGCTTGAAGTCGAGCGACGCACCCTCGAGAACATCCGCCGAGGCTAGCTGGAGTGAATGGACCTCCGTATTAAGCGGCTTGGGCTCGCAAAGGTAATCACGCAATTCTATCGTACGCAGATCAAGCTTGTCCGGGTGAATTAGCGGAAACAATTTGCGAACCATCGTACGATAATTCTGACCGCCTGAGGCAAAAGTGAAGTCGATGTTCTTGCCGACAATCTGAGTTCGGTAACGGTAGCGCACCCGGCCGCTCCGCCGTAAGGTCCGCACTGCCTGTGTGTCGACCTTTTCAAATTCGGTAACGCTGAGCTCTTTCTTGCGCCCCGTAATGTGCCGTATGAGGAAAGGTATAGGGCCGCGGCGTACCAGGAATTGTCCATCAAATTCAATTCGATCCGTTAACGCCAAAACGGGAATGATTAACCAGGCAACAGCGACCGTCCCCAACGCCAGTAGATCTCTTTCCGACCGGAGCAGCAGGGCCGAGCAAAACGTCAGCACGCTGGCGGCGGCAAGGTATGAGCCTGGGGAGACGCGCACTCTGGCAAGACGCGGTTCCTGACGCGGCCGCTGCCGTTCGCGCGCGACTTCACTGAGCGCCTTAAGAGTCTCTATTTGATCGGCGTCGTTCATTTAGCTCGCTCGTTCGGTAATGGGCAGTCGATCGGTACGTCCAGGGAAAATGTGCCGCGCCCGTTGCCTGGTTCAGTGTAACGTAAGTCAGCAAACTGGACGAGAGTCTGAGTGACGCAATCTTCGCCCACTACGCGCATCACCGGGAATCGCGCGAAGCCAAGAAAAACTTGCGCCCGGTAATCACGCTCTGCTTCCTCGACCGACTTCGCCTCTGCTCCCTCGATGTCTTCATAACGGAGGAAAGCGGAGGGGGCAGGCGGATCTCGGAGCAGTGAAAGGTCGAACCTGTAAGTCGCCCGATCGGTTTTCATTACGCAAACCCAGCCCGTCGGATTTGCCGCCGTTGCCATTGCCGCCAGATTGATAATGCGTTCCGAATGGCTATTCGCGATCGCGGCCGCCTGAGCTTTTGCCTGGCGAAGCGCCAACGCATGAGCGACAAAGAGTCCAGCGCCGTAAACTATCACTACCAACAACGCTGCGATCGCAATCTTCCGTCCGGCGCGCTCGCCAAATCCGAGCCGGTAAAGGGTAACAGAAATAATCAGGACGACTATCCAGAGCAGCGGAAGCAACACTGCGTCAAAAGATCTGCCTGAGCTTGCCAAACGACTAAAGATCAGAAAACTGGGGACCAGAGCGACCACAAGCCAAAATATTACCTGCCTCTTTGTTTTTGCGGTTATGAGAAACGCGACTGCCCCAAGCACCATCCAGATGAAGGGATCAACCACGAACGTAAAATCACCGTAAGACCAATGCGCGTTCCATGGCAGGAGAAACCGAATTCCATAGTTGTTCGACCAGTCGAGTAGGGGGTGTGTGGCGGTCGTCAGGATGGAAACTAACAGCAGTCCGGTAAGTCTGACCTGCGGCTCGCGCTTTTTGATATAAGCAATTATTCGATCGCCAAGGTAGAAAACCAGTGGCAGGGCCAGCGCCAGCACAGCTGCCCCTACGAGTGAGTGAGTGAGACCGCGGTGATGGTGAAGATATCCCCAGCGTCCCTGGAATAGAAGGACGACGATGTCGGCATCAGGAGCATTCGCGGCTAGAACACAAAGTGCCGTCGCTCCGGGTGAAAGCTTTTCCAGGCCGGCTTTGGCCGCTGTCAGTCCTACTAGTGAATGAGTAAGATTGTCCATCGACCGACTATTGGTTCAGTTGGTGCGGAATCAGGAGTGGCATTCAAGTGATTCCTGGGACCGTGGGCGTCTCGGCCGCAAATTGGTCCCAGCAATCGCTTGCGTAGTATTTCGATTAGAAGGGCGAATCGTTGGGCGCTTCGGGCGTCAACTTCGCATAACGATCCGCGTCGAGCTTTTGCAGTTTTTCACTCGCGTCGCGCGCGGCTGCCGAGGGCGGTAGAGGGGTGCCGTCAGGGTCTTTGGCCTTCCGTGACGCCTCCACAACATTAAACAGCAAGTCCGCCGCTTCCTTCTTCTTACTCTGTTTCTCGTAAACGCCCGCCAGCCGAAGATTAGCGGAGTCGCTGGTGACGACCTGGTTGTTTCGTGCAGCTAGTTCGGAGTAGAGTTTTGCGGCTTCGTCATACTTTCCATCTGCTTCCAGCGCCTGGGCGAGGGCAAATTTCGCCAATGCGGCAGGCTCCTCAACGCTGCTTTTGCTAACTTCGCTAAGCTCGCTCAACGCTTTGTTCCGATCGATGGTCAACAAAGTTGTGGCGATGAAGTAGCGGGCCTCCGTCCGGTAAGGATCACCATACTTGTTGGCGACTTGTTGAAACACTTCAATGGCCCTTTGGGAGCGTTCCTGTTCACTCGAATAGTCTGGGGCTGGGGCACCCGGGATTGGCGACGCTGTCGCAACCGGAGCGGTTGCAATCGCAATTGCTCTTCCAAGCGCGCGGCGAGCTTCGTCTGCCCTCCGATTGCTCCACTTCAGGTAAACACCTACGAGCACGGCCAGCAGAACAAGTCCGGCTAAGCCGTAGACCAGGGTCTTACCGCGCCCTTCGAGCTTGTCGCCCACGCGGTCAAAAATTCTGCCGGCGGCATCGCGAAATTTGTCGTGCTGAAGTTCCCGGGCACGCTTCTTTTTGTATTTGGCCACTTCGTTCTTTCTCGCAAGTCCTTATAGGGGACAGCGTTCTTTCAGGTGTATGATTACCGAAACACTCACTGTAAAGGTGGCTCGGAAATCTTGTCAAGCAGGGCGTTTATGTAGTATTGCAGCTTGAAAATGAATACGGCGTCAGCGAATGCCGGGACAAAATGATTAGGAAAGTATCGGGAACAAACGGAAGAGGTCGGGTGTCTAAGGACGCGACTGCCCAGGTTAGAGTTTGGAATGGGCAGGGGTCGTCAGCTACTCCGATTCCGTCCCCAGGGGGAAACAAGTGAGCTACGGGGGGCCCATAGCGCTCAGGCAAATGGAGTTAGAGCAAGCTGCACCTGTCGGCGAGCTGGAGTTGTGCGAAGTGCGGCCTCGAGCTGAGGCAGAGTTCATTGAAAGATTGAAGCGAGGTGAAGCGGCGGCTTTCGAGGAATTGGTCGCTGAACGTTCGGGCGAAATCTACGGGTTACTGTTTCGACTGACGGAAAATACCGAAGAAGCTCGTGACCTGACTCAGGAGACGTTTCTACGAGCCTTCCAAAGCATCAGCGGATTCCGCGGGGAAGCAGACCTGAGAACCTGGATTTATCGCATCGCCATTAACCAGGCCAGGAACCGCTGGCGCTGGTGGCGCCGCCGGAGCCGCGATACGACAGTTTCACTCGACGCCACTCTTGGTCAGTCCGGCCAGACGTTTGGTGCCATGCTGGCTGAGTCGTCGGAGAACCCGGAACAGCAAACGCTGGCGCACGAACGCGAAGTAGCATTGCGATCGGCGCTGCAAAGAGTGGGACGCGCTTACCGCGAAACTGTAATTCTTCGGGACATAGAAGGCTTCTCTTATGAAGAGATTGCGACAACTTTGGGTATCAATGTTGGAACGGTGAAATCGCGATTAGCGCGTGGCCGCCAGGAGTTGCGGCAGAAGTTGGAAGGATCTTTGTAAAGGTTTAGCAGGCGGATGGTCGACCCGCCCCGGCTCACATAAAACTCGGTGCCAAATGGGTCGAAGTGAGAAAACGGCGGGACCAGACGGAAAGTAAGCTCGATGATGAAAAGCGAATTTGAAACGTGGCCAGCAACACCCGTTGAAGCGTCGCTTGAATCAAAGAACTTCCTTCGCCCTGGCACTAGCCGGAGTTGCTTCTTTTTTTACAAAACGGAGCAGCCGGGGTCGGCCGGCCATCCAGCAGATTGGCGATTGCGGATTGCAGATCTCAAAACGGAGTTCAAGGACTCCAATCGGCAATTGGAAGTTGGCAATCGGAAATTAATCTCATGACTTGCGAAGAAACGACACAACAGCTATCACAGTTTATCGATGACGTTTTGCCGCCGTCACTGCGTGTAGCCGTTGACGAACATCTGGATCATTGTCCGGTTTGTCGCGCACACGTGGCTGAGTTTCGCTCAGTCAGCCGCAGCTTAAGACAGCTTACTCGACCGGTGGCGCCAGCTGACCTGGCGGCATCGATTAATGCTGCATTGGTGATAGAAGCTGCGGCTCGACGTCAGTCGCCTCAGCGCTCGTGGGCAGAGCGCTTATCATTGTGGCTGGAGCCTCGATTGATGCCGTATGGCGTCGGCTCTTTCGCTTCAGTGGTTCTGTTCGGTGCGATGTTTGTTGCGCTGAGTCCGCACTTTATGGCACTGCAACAAGCCTCACGACAACTAAGCACTGTGCTTGTGTTTCGCTCAAGCCCCGGCTATGACCTGAACCAACCCGTTACCTCGGAAGATTTTTCCAACCGCCGCGCTCCGTTTGCGGAGCAATCACCCAGCCTCAATCCGGGTGGCGCGCTGGCGGCGCTAACCAGTTCCTATGCGCAGCCACACACTCATCAGGATGGGGATGACATGATCGTGGTGGCGGATGTCTTCAGCAATGGATCCGCATCTCTCGCCGGCGTGGTTCAAGCACCGCGCGATCGTCAGATGCTTGCCGACTTCGAAGTTGCTTTGCGACAGAGCGCAGCTTTCGTGCCGGCGTCGCTCGATCGTCGTCCCGACACAATGCGTGTCGTCTTCACTGTCCAAAAAGTGGATGTTCGCGAACGAAGCTTCTGATAATGAGGTCAGTACCACCACGCGGTAGCGTGTGGGCCTGACCAATTTGTCAATTGCCAACTGTCGATTGGTGTCTTCGTCGCGGAGCGACGGCTGACTTTAGCCCGGCCTATCAAGGCCGGGATCTGATCGCGGATTGGTCCCGTCGCGTAGCGACGATTGAAAAACCCCTCCAGCTTCAGGCGTCGCTACGCGACGCGAACGAACTCCTCGACTATTCCCTGGCCTTGAAAGGCCGGGCTAAAGTCAGCCGTCGCTCCGCGACGAAGAGAACCACACAATTGCCACGCTACCAGTAGATCGACTCGCTTGACGCACCGCACTTCGCGTGTTAGTTTGCGGCTTAACCCTAATTTAGCTGTAACTTTGATCGAATCGGACTTTAAACTCAGTCTGAACACGCGTGACTGCCGTCGCTCCAGAACTTAAACAAACGCCACTGAATTCCGTCCATCGCCGCATGGGTGGTCGCATGGTCGATTTTGGCGGCTGGGACATGCCTGTTCAATACCCAGCCGGTACGATCGAAGAGCACTTGCGAACGCGCAATCATTCCGGTCTCTTCGATGTTTCGCACATGGGCGAGATCGATGTGCGGGGCGCGGATGCGATTGCAATCGTCAACTATCTGGTCTCAAACGACGTCTCGAAACTAGTCGACGGCCAGGCTCAATATTCAGCGCTTACAACTCCCACAGGCACAGTCGTTGACGATCTGCTCGTCTATCGTTTCGCAGACGATCATCTGCTGCTGATAGTGAACGCCGGCACCACTGAAAAGGATTGGGACTGGATCACCTCGCATCAAAAAGGCGGAGCCGCTCAACTCAAAAATGTGAGCTCCGAGTATTGTCAGTTGGCACTCCAGGGCCCGGACGCTGTTGGTATTCTCCAAAAGCTCACCGATGTCCCGCTGGCAGACATTAAGTACTACACCTTCACTGAAGGCCAGGTTGACGGGGTGCCTGCGATTGTCTCGCGTACCGGCTATACGGGCGAAGACGGATTTGAAGTTTACGCCGCGGCGGAAAAAGCGGAACAGATTTGGAACAAGCTACTTGATGCCGGCAACTACGGGAGCGATACCGGCGTGCTTCCCTGCGGCCTGGCAGCGCGCAATACACTCCGGCTCGAAGCCGGCCTGGCGCTTTACGGACACGAGATCGATGAAACCACGACGCTGTTGGAGGCCAACCTCGGTTGGATTTGCAAATTGAACAAAGGCGACTTCATCGGTCGCGACGCTTTGGCCAGGCAAAAAGAAGTCGGCGTGCGCCGGCGTCTGATCGGATTCGAAGTGACTGAACGAGGAATTGCCCGCGATGAACAGGATGTAGTGATTAATGGCGAGCGTGTCGGTAAGGTTACCTCAGGAAGTCCAGCTCCCTATCTGAAGAAAAATATCGGCATGGCTTATGTTCCCACCGAGCTGGCAAATGAGGGACAGGATATTCAGATCGACGTTCGCGGCAAATTAGTCAGCGCTCAGATTGTGAAGACACCTTTCTACAAACGAGCGAAGTAGGAATAAACGAAAAACTGCGGAGGCATCATGGCTAACATTCCAGACGATTTACACTACAGCAAAGATCACGAGTGGGTTCGAGTGGACGGCAACGTTGCCATCGTCGGAATTACCGACTATGCCCAGGATTCGCTTGGTGACGTCGTCTACGTCGAGCTGCCCAAAGTCGGCGATGACTTTGCTGCTAACGAATCTTTTGGATCAGTCGAATCGGTGAAAGCGGTCTCCGAAGTGTTTTCACCGGTATCCGGCGAAGTTGTTGGCACCAACGAAGCGCTCGCCGACACACCGGAGAAGGTCAACCAGGATCCCTACGGCGACGGCTGGATGATCCGCGTTCAGATGTCGAACCCGGGAGAGGTCGACAGTATGTTGACTGCCGCTGAGTATGAAGATTTCACGAAAGCTGAGAAAGAGTAAAATTGCGCTACATTCCCAACTCGCCGGAAGAGCGGACCGAGATGCTTCATCAGGTCGGCCTAACCTCGGCGGAAGAACTCTTCGATTCCATTCCCAGGGATTTACGCTTAACAAGGGACCTCAACACCACCCGAGCCCTGTCTGAGATTGAGCTGCTGGCCGGTTTTGAGCAACTTGCTACTCGCAATCCCGGCGCCCAGCGCATAAGTTTCCTCGGGGCCGGGGCTTACCAGCATTACATTCCCACAATCGTAGATCACATCATTTCGCGATCTGAGTTTTTTACCGCCTACACGCCATATCAGCCCGAGATATCGCAGGGCACGCTCCAGGCGATTTTTGAATTTCAGACGCTCGTTTGCCAGCTGACCGGAATGGAAGTGGCGAATGCGTCGATGTATGACGGCTCGACCGCGCTCGCCGAAGCAGTATTAATGGCGGAACGGGTTACAAAGCGATCTAAGATACTCGTTTGCGGAGCTATCCATCCCGAGTATCTCGAAGTCATAACGACGTATGTACAACACGCCGGCATAGAACTCCTGCATGCTCCGGCCGATACCGCAACCGGACAGGCGGGGGCTCTCGATTTGCTCGACGATAAGATCGCCGCGCTGGTCGTGCAATCACCGAACTTCTTTGGTTGTATCGAGGATGTCGCTGCGCTGGCAGAAAAGGCACATGCAGCCGGCGCGCTCTTAATCGTTACAGTCACGGAGGCTATGTCGCTCGGCTTACTCAAGTCTCCAGGCGCATGTGGCGCAGATATTGTCGTTGCTGAAGGCCAGTCTTTCGGCGTACCGCTCTCATTTGGCGGTCCCTACGTCGGACTATTTGCAACCCGTGAGAAATACGCGCGACAGATTCCGGGCCGCCTGGTTGGTGAGGCCTATGACAAAGAAGGGCGCCGTGGTTATGTGTTGACCCTGGCCACGCGCGAACAACACATTCGACGTGAGAAGGCGACCTCAAACATCTGCACCAATGAAGGGCTAATTGCGCTGGCTACGACTGTTTATTTGGAAACGATGGGGCGGCGCGGTCTGCAGGAAGCAGCCGCGCAGTGTGCGCAAAAGGCTGCGTATGCCGCGAAGAGAATTGGCGAACTGGAAGGATTTTCAGTTCCCTACACCGGCGCGCGGTTCAATGAGTTTGTGGTACGCGCGCCAGTAGATGCGAAGCAGTTGCTTGCGCGACTGGCGTCGGAGAGCAACATTACTGGCGGTCTGCCGTTGTCTCGCTACTATCCGGACCGGCCGAATGAATTTCTTGTTTGTGTAACCGAAGTCAACTCGCGCGGTGAGATTAACGCACTAGTTGAGGGACTCGCTTCGCAAGGGAAAATGTAACGCAAACTGTTACTTTGCGGGCGCTGCCGAAGGCCAAAAGCAGTTCGCAAAGTAACAGCTTGCGCTACAGCAAAACACTCGATTTATGAAATCTGACATCACCAAAGTCACAACTCACATCAACGCTAACGAAGCACTGATCTTTGAGCGTTCGCAACCCGGCCGCGTCGGCTATCGGTTACCTGCGCTCGACGTAGACGAACAACCGATCGGCGATATTGTTCCGCAGAAGTTCCTTAGAGACGACGATCTCGAGGGTGTACCCGAAGTCAGTGAAGTGGATGTCATTCGTCACTTCGTTCGCATGTCGACGTGGAACTACTCGATCGATCAAGGGATGTACCCTCTCGGCTCCTGCACGATGAAATACAACTCGCGCTTGAATGAAAAAGTCGCACGCATTCCGGGTTTCGCAGGGCTTCATCCGTTATCAGAAGCCGAAGACGCCCAGGGCGCACTGCAGGTAATTTACGAATTACAGGAAGACCTGACGGAGATAACAGGACTCCCCGGCATCTCTTTGCAACCTGCGGCCGGTGCACATGGCGAGATGACAGGCGTGATGATTATTCGTGCCTTCATTGACGCGCGCGACGGCGAAGGTGGCTCCGCGAAACGCCGCACGATGTTGATTCCCGATTCGGCGCATGGCACTAACCCCGCTTCGGCGCACCTCTCCGGTTTCTCTGTCAAGACCATTCGTTCCACAGCTGAAGGCTTGACCGATCTCGATCACCTGCGCGAACTCTGCGCCGGCGGCGACGTTGCCGGGCTCATGCTGACGAATCCAAATACTCTGGGACTCTTTGAAAGAAACATACAAGAGATTTGCAGTATCGTGCACCATGCCGGCGGACTGGTTTACATGGATGGCGCAAACATGAACGCCCTTGTGGGGGTTGCACGACCGGGCGATATGGGCGTCGACGTCATACACCTCAATCTACACAAGACGTTTTCAACTCCGCATGGCGGTGGCGGGCCGGGCTGTGGCCCGTGCTGTTGTACAAAAGAGCTGGAGCCGTTTCTGCCGGTGCCGCGCATTGTTAAAGACGCTGGGCAGTTCAAGCTCGATTTCAGCTATCCGCAGTCAATCGGCCGCGTCAAAGCCTTTCTGGGCAACTACGGCATGATGCTGCGAGCTTTGGCCTACATTCAGACGCACGGTAACGACGGGTTGCGCGAAGCAACTGAGGCTGCGGTGCTAAATGCGCGTTACATTGCCCATGGTCTGACGAGCGATTACGAAAAACCATTCAACGCTCCGCCGATGCATGAGGTGGTGTTCACCGATAAACGCCAAGCGCGCAAAGGTGTGCACACGCTCGATATCGCCAAGCGGCTGATCGATTACGGCTTCCATCCAATGACGATTTACTTTCCACTGATTGTTCAAGGGGCGATGTTGATCGAACCGACGGAATCAGTTGGCAGGCAGGAACTGGATCAGTTTATTGACGCTATGCGCGCGATCGCGCGTGAGGCCCAGGAAGATCCGGAACTGGTTATCAATGCACCTCACGACACCCGTATCGGCCGCCTCGACGAGGCTGCGGCGGCGCGCAAGCCGGTGTTGCGTTGGAAGCCAAAGCAGGTTGCCACTACCGCCTAGCGGTCGCTTCAACAAACTTCCTTTGCTACACAAAATCAGAACTGGGAGCGACAGCGACCAGCCGGAGAGTCAACCCTTGAAAGTGTGCGCTAGAAACGGCTCCAATCAAGGAAACTTGTGGGTTGAGTAATTGGCAGGTCGCTATCGCTCCCAGTTCTGATTTTGCCTAGCAACTGTCGAGTGAGTATCGAAGATCGCTAAGCAAACCGCACGTTTCGCATTTCGCGTTCATTGCGGGCAGGACGCCCGCGGTCCCAGACAATCACTTGAGGACTACGCTTCCCACTGTTGTCGGTCATCTTTGGTGACGCGCTCTTTGCCCTCTGAAGGAATCTTCAGCAAGGCCAAACGCTCAACTACGCGCCCGTGCATTAGGTGTTGCTCCACGATCTCCGCCACGTCGCCCTCACGAACCTGCGCGTACCAAATCCCATCCGGATAAACCATCACTGCTGCACCAATCGCGCAGAAGCCGACCGAGCCGCATTCCGTTACCACAATGCTTCCCTTCGGGTTCTTCCCCTTCTTTTCCTTTCCAAACAAAACGCCGCGCTCTTTGAGTTCACGCTCAAACGCGTCTTTCACGAGCGCGCTGTCGACGGCCGAGCACGACTTCCCCGTGCAAACAAAGACGTGGTGTTTGATTGGCGCCGTGATGATGGGTGCCAACCTCTCTAATCTTTCCGGATAATCCTCACAGTTTTCAGACAACTTTATTCCTTGCCTTCCCTGGCTTGCAGTATTTGAATTATTTCGTCGTGTCGCTTTTCCGCTTTGCCGGCTACGTTCTTAAAGTCCGGTCCGGTCGTTGAATCCACTCTTGAGGCAACACTTCGATTCGCTTTCGCGATTTCCAAAGCAGTTCCTCCTGGATAACTGCTTCTCGAAGGGTCCGCGCCGTGGTCCAGCAAAAGTCTCACCATCCCCGCGGTGCCATTTTGAGCTGCCGTCATTAGCGCAGTATAACCTTGTGTCGTGGATGCGTTCACGTCGGCTCCATGAGCCAGGAGCATTTGCACACACTCAATATTATCCAACGAGGCTGCCCAAATAAGCGGCGTCATATTGCCGTTACCGTGCTCAACGACGTTTGGATTAGCGCCATGCTCCAGCAACATTTTGACAATCTCAGTGTGCCCGCCCCGCGCGGCCTTAAGAATAGGCGTCCAATTGGCGTTATCCTGTGCCTCCACGTCGGCACCAGCGCTCAGTAACTCCTGTGCTCGTGCAGTGGATCCGTCGCGGGCAGCAACACTTAGGTCCAGATCCATTCGCTCTTTGACTTTAGCTTGGTTTGATTGTCTCATCGAAAAGAATGCCGGCGAACAACTGACGATGAGTGCAGTTATGGCGGTCGCGCGCATTATTCGTGTTTCCTTGCTTGATAGACGGGGAGAGGCGGCCATTCTTGCGCTCATACTCGGCTGTCGCGAATACCGAAAAAGTAGCCAGCCGCCCAGGCCTCCAGCGAGCGCGATGGGTATGCCAACAAAAACAAGCCCGACAAAGAAAAGAGCGACTGGTGCCAGGAAATTGGTGCCGAGCGTGTTATCGCCGACGCCGAGATGCGCTCCAAGTGTTACCCCGAAGATCAGTAATACGAACACTGCATAAGACGAGAAAGCTACCCACAAACCCTGTTTCACCGCCTGAAGCCCGGTCGCGACCGCCAGTGGATCCATGATCTTTACGCCGGATACGAAACCAAAAAAAGTAGCAGTGGCAATCGGCATTACCCCAAACATCCACAGTTCCTCAAATGGCATTCGTGCGGTGCCCAGAAACAGTCGGCCCAATAACAAAAAGAAAAAGGCTACGGGCACTGAGCCCGCAACCATAAACGCGATCGCGGAATCGAGCCTGGGCCGAAGCCCGAGCTCCTCCACGGATGTTGGGCGACTGGAATCCTCAAACACGCCCATAAAGTTGCCGGCTCCTCGATCTGAAAGATCCTGTGCGCATCCAGGTCATGATGGGTTCCGAGCTTAGCATCAAGATCAGAACTAATAGGCCCAAAGCAATTGTCGCCGGGCGCGGCGCACCTAGTATCCCCCAAATAACTCCTGCCAGCGCAACCAGAGGTCGGATCAGGGTAAAAGGGCCAAAGACGACCGTACTTGTAATGCTACGAATATCTACAGAGCGTATAGCTCGAAGCGAAAAGGCAATCCCAATAATTATTGCGTAGGGTAGATAAATGGCTAGCATGCGACGGCCAACTATTTCGAAATCCGCTAACAGCCGACTGCTTTCAGAAGCTAGGGAAAGCATTGCGAATGCTGCGGCGCCGACAAGCATAGTAGCAAGTTGCCCGTAAAGAGCGCCTCTAACTAGAGCTCGCCGAAAATAGATCGACTTGTCGATTAGAGCATTGCGACCGGCAGCTTCTCTATATCCTGCGAAGCCGGCGTCGAATGTGGCTAGTATCCAAAGCAACAATAGCGTCATTCAATGACCCCGAGTGCGTGAATTCTGTTCTCCATCTTCGCGAGAAATCCGTCTCGATGCTCTGCCCTCATTCCGACCAGGGCATGAAACGCGCGCGGTATCGGCAGCCCCCACAATTGGGTGCCGTAAATAGCGGAAACGAAATTCGGTGCACCCTCTCGCGCAGCAGAGAGGAGATTTGCGCTGGAATGGGCACGCATCGCCGAAAGTACTCCATCGTGTTTCGCTAACGGCTCCCGCATCCTTGCAGCATGAAAGAGCCAGGAACCAAATGGCGCAACTCGGGACGGATGAAAATCAAAGTGAACAAACGCGTGCGTGTTGCGATGATCGTGCAACCTGAATAACTGCAGAAGCTCGGCGGAGCGAAAGTGATGGAGTACGCCCGTGGAAATAATAACGGTGGCCGCCTGTTCCAGTCGAAATGCGTTGGCGACCACGAAGCGGCTGCACAAGTTTTCCGCCAGCGCCAGCCTGTTCGCTTCCGCAATAAGCGCGGAATTGTAATCTGCGCCAATTAGTTCGACGTCAGCTCCAAGAGAAGCGTTAGCCGTAAGCCACCTAATGACAAAGCCGGTGCCGCAGCCGACATCTACAATTCGAATTGGTGTGGGAACCGCCGCGTCGCGAAGAACCTGGATAAGCGGCTTCAGCAACTCAGCCGCTCGTTGTCCATGCTGAAACTCCTCCGACATCCTTTGCATTTCACAGTGAACCTTTATCAGCAGTTGATCGACGGCTTCGTCGTCCATCACGCCGTCTGCGGTGCCAGGAACGTCGGAAACTATTTTCGCCGCCCATGGACTTCCCAGCCTGAGGAATTCTTCTATTACGTCAGCCTTCCGAACCGGGCGGCGCTCCAGGGTTTCAGGATCGAAGTCTATTATTCGATCGGAGATCTCAGGACCTTGTCTCGGCACAGAAAATAGAGGCATAGCAACGGGTTTACTGACGGTTAGATCTGACTGCGGCCAGGTTCGTTTAATGAATGTCAGGTGGTGGACGTTCAGGGTCTTGTCTTTGCCCGACCGAAAGTATAACTCTTTTGCTAGTCCTGAAAATACCTGTAGAATATCGCTCGAAGGGCGACCGCACTCACAGACCGCGTCAAGACCCGGCGGTTTGATGCGGTCGCCCAAAATAATGTAGCGAGCTAAGATGACTGCTAAGCTTTATGGCAACCGGCCTCGTAATTCATATCTCTTCGGGTAAGGACAAGCATACCCAGGTTTTGACGGACGAACATGTCCGCATCGGTAGCAGTGAGGACTGCGGGGTGCGCCTGCGTTCGTCGTCATTACCAAAAAGAAGCGACGAGGAACTTGCTGCGCTTGAACTCGAACGGCGCGACGGTTCTTACGTCATAACCGGTTTCGACGAAGCACTGAATCTCAAACTTAACGGCAAGACGCTGGAGTTTAACGAGACCATTGAAGACGGTGACGAGCTTCGAATCGACAACTCACCTCTGCTGATAACGTTCTACCCCATTCGTTCCCTGCCCGCCGTTGTCGGCACTTCTGCACACGAGGCCCATGTGGCGCCTTTCATCGAACAGGCCGCGCTGGAGTCGGCAGCAACAGCGCGACGCGACGACGCGAAGGTGTTTCTGCGCGAGTTTACTCGAGAGCTGGTAAAAGAGATTAATCCCAGCACGAAACTCATTACGCTGACCATCGTGGTGATACTTGTTGGCGGCAGTCTCTACATCGGGTTCTCGATGTTCAAAGAATTGCAGCGCACGCGCCGCTTGATTGACGATCAGCGCGCGCAGCTGACTCAGGCAAAAGAACAAACGTCGAAGATGAACCAAACGCTAAACGACATCGGTCGTTCAAACGAGGAGATCCGCAACAGCTTGTCTCTTGCCGTTAAGCTTCGCAGCGATTATGGCAGCGGCGTTTGCCTGATAGCGGGCACTTATTATTTTGTTGAGGCAGGCACCGGACGGCCGCTTCGTTATCCCGAAGCACAGCTAAACGAAAGTGGCGCCGCCGTCCAGAATAGTGGCGATCCAACCACCTTGACGCCCGAAGGCAATGCGGCCGTGGTCGAGTATCAGTTCTCAGGAAGCGGGTTTTATGTCGGCGAAGGGTTCGTAGTAACAAACCGTCACATTGCCCAGCCCTGGATTGCCGATGAGCGCGCGCAGAGTTTGAGTAGCAGTGTAAGAGGGCAACCGCGGCTCAAGAAGCTCAATGCTTACTTTCCCAACCACAAACAACCGATACCGCTGAAGTTCAAGCTTGCCGGCAACCGAGACGATCTCGCCGTGGTCTCTCTCGACATTAAGGATTTACCCACCGATATCCCCGTGATTCCGCTGGAGCTCGACGAGGATGCATTAGTAGTCGGTAAGACAGTCGTGATGATGGGCTTCCCAAACGGAATTGATCGCCTGCTGGCTCTGCTGGACGAAAACGAATCACGGAACATACAGCAACGATACGGAGGCTCACTCGACGCTTTGCTCGGCCACCTCGCCGAGTCACAGCGCATTCAGCCGCTAACGACGCAGGGGAATATTACCGATGTTAACAACCGGCGAATCGCCTACGATGCGCGAACAGCGGAAGGTGGCTCGGGCGCACCCGTGTTTGGACCGAACGGGCGCGTGATTGGAGTTAACTTTGCCCTGTTTACCGAAAATGAAGCTTCGAATTTTGCGGTCCCGATTCGCTACGGAATCGCTTTACTGGAACGCGCCGGGTGGAAACTTCCCGAGGAAGATACCAAAGAACCAGAAAGCGCCCCCTCCCCACCAAAATAGCCGCTAACTGCAGTGAAAAGTGAAAGTTGAAAAGTAAAAAGTAAGAGCTTTGCCAACTCTTCACTTTTCACTGTTCTTAACGGCAACGCTGGAAATCCTTTCAGGCATCGTAGGCCCATCGTATTCACCAGAGCCCGGTAGGTAAGCAGAATTTCCTGCTCCTTTCGAGCGATGGTATATTCTTTTCGTTCTTACGAATTCTCTCGGCGCGCTGTTTGCTGTCGAAATTTCCGAGCAGGGCTTTGCAGCGAAATTAGAACAAGCCGTGCACCAACGCTGCGCCATCAGAAGGATTTCATAAGGTTGAAAACTATCAAGGGTTGCTGGAAGATGCGCATTTGTCCCGACAGATCGTCGCGAGAAGCCAGTGTCCTCGTTTTTATTCTCTTAGTCACGTTTCTATTCCCTTCTTCTCTCCTGGCTCAGGACGCTCGCTCGCGGGATCAATCCCAGCCAAATCCAGGAAAATCGGAGTCGACTTCCAGCGATGAGATATTCCGCCTGGAACGGGTGCCGGTTGCCGGCGGCGCTGAGCTAATAACTATTCATGCGCGCCTGGACGGCATTCAAACTCCCAAGCATGACAGCTGGGTACCACTCGTAACGGTGCTGCGCGATACTCTGGGCGACTCCAGTCCGGAAAACGATCGTCTGCGCTACGTTTGGCCGCTAACTTACACGCGGCCCACGATAGGACAGCGACTTTCGGGAGCGGTACCTTTTCTCTATTCGAGAGTTGGCAGCAGAAAGTCGGCTTCTGGGAAGGCGCCGCCTCCCGTTCTCGATCTCGCGGCCACTGACCGCGACGTTTGGAATAAGATCTTTTGGACCACACTGCAGAGTCTGTTGCTCGATCCCTACGGCATACCGATAAAGGCTTCGACTCGATCCTACCGGCAAAACTCAAGCGACTACCGCAAGTCGCACATTATCCGTGCTCTTTCCGTGCTCGCTCTTTATGAAGCTGTTGCCGGGTCGGAAACTTCCTCGGCTTTTTCGCAGACTGAGCTTGATGAAATTCAAGCGCGACTAAAACTCACCGACAAGACTTTTGGAGGTTTAGTCAGCGAGCTGGATTTGCAGCGTTACAACGAGCAGCAGATCACTAACGTGCGCGACACCCGTGGACATAACTGGGAATTGTTACGCCAACGCGCGGAAGCCGAGTCGTTAATTTTTGAGCCCTTGCAAATGCCCGACGGCAGCACTACTCACGCCCTTCTATGGGTTGCAAAATCAGATCTGGTGGCAAATCAGGGTAAACGCTTTGACGGCCGGTTCCTGAATATCTCGAATCCCTGGACTGACAAACGTCTGCTTGACTGGCCAGGTTATTGCGAAACGCGCTTCTTGGATTCAGAGAACCGATCTGTTTCGCCCGAGACTTCAGGCGCACGCCCTACCGAGCTCGTACCGCTCGCGCTTTATGGACTAGACAACCCCAAGATTCCGACCCTGTTGGTTGATTTTCGCGACACCTTCAATCCTAAGAAACGCGAACTATCGGGACGAGTCCTGCAAGACGTTACGCGTAATGTTCTCTCAGTTTCACGGTATGGAGATTTGCCCTACTTCCTTGGCAGAACTGTTTTTGACTTTGTGACGGGCCGCCGCGGCATGGACATTAATCAACCATCGCGGTTACGCACTTATTCGCAGCTGAAATTGCTTCTCTCTTTGAATCAGTCGCTAAATCCGGAGCTGCGCGAGCAACTGGGCAATCGGCTCGAGCGGGTTTCTCTCAATCCGATGGAAAACGACCTGGAGGCTGAAGCCAAATTAGCAACAGAGCAATATGCAGACTTGCTCGCCTACGCGAAGCGACCTGACGGTCTACCCCAGAAGCTCGATCGAGACCGTCGCGCCGAAATGACTAAGCTCGCCCACGGCGGAGCGCAGCAAACACTCTTTCGGCTCGCCAACATTTTGAGTTTTGGAAAGTACACTCATCGCGAGA
>Ga0070698_100002267_pt1 | contig 21282 bp, 14 predicted proteins | sample KBSK1502metaG_FD_65477 | JGI IMG/M metagenome (GOLD analysis project Ga0070698, IMG submission 65477) | Corn, switchgrass and miscanthus rhizosphere microbial communities from Kellogg Biological Station, Michigan, USA - KBS K1-50-2 metaG | ecosystem: Host-associated > Plants > Roots >...
GTCGCTCACCAGAGCACGCCGCGGCCGTGGCCCCCGTTGGACAGCCACAGCGCGAGGACCATCGTGACGATCGCCAGCCACCGGGTCATCCGGTTGCGCGGCACCTGCGTGAGCGTCACCCAGGCGAGCGCCGTGTACCAGGCGAACACCCACGGCGCGGCGAGGATCCACGCGAACGTCAGCGCGAACGGCGCGACCACCTCGCGCGGCTGGTCGGAGGAGATCCGCCGGTTGATCACCCAGGCCAGCGCCAGCATCGCGACCGGCCACAGCACCCCGATCGCCTTGGTCACCAGGTCGCCGGGCAGGCCGAGGGCTTCGCCGGACATCTGCACGAGCCGCCACGGCGACGGGAAGATGACGTCGTTCGCGGCGCCCACCAGCGGGTGCAGCGCGGACAGCCCGTAGTAGCTGTACTCCGCCACGACGGTGGCCGCGGCCGCCGCCGTGACCCGGGCGACGCGCGCCCATTCCCGGCGGCGCAGCAGCACCCAGCCGAGGCCGAGCGCGATCAGCACCGCGTTGACCTTGACCCCGCAGGCCAGCCCCACGAGCACGCCGATCAGCACGTCACCCCGGACGCCCGACACCCGGCGCGCCACCTGGATCGCGCAGATCGCGACGCCGGCCACCAGAGTGTCCAGGTGGCCGCCGCTGACCAGCTGCTGGATCAGCACCGGGTTCGCGGCCCAGAACAGCGTCGCGCGCACCGGGTCGTCCGACGTCTTCAGCAGCAGGTAGCCGATGCCGATGAACACCGCCCCGTTGAGGATCATCAGGACCCAGACGGTGAGCACCACGTTCGGGCCGCCGATCCACGCGGCGAACGCCTGGAGCAGCGTGGCGACCGGCCCGTAGACCGACGGCTGGGCCTTCCACACCGTGCCGACGGCGTTGCTGTAGGCGGTGTCGCCCCAGCCCACCGGCGTGTTCGTGTACGGGTTACCGCCCTGCACCGCGATGTGGCCGTACGCGGCGTAGCTGCCGGTGTCCGACGAGCCGACCGGGGTGATGCTGACCATCACCGCCACGACGATCCCGCTGAGCAGCAGCAGCCGGCGCGGGTCCGGCGTCCAGCCCTGGCTGTGCGCCCACAGCATCCCGGCGAGCCCCAGGCAGGCCAGCACGTCGCCGGCGTACAGCATCACCATCGCGACGGCGCCGTGCTGGCTGAGCGAGGGCAGCAGGGACGACAGCGGCAGCCGGACCGAGGACGTCGCGACGTTCGGCGCGGTCGCCCCGACGAGCATCCCCAGCAGCAGGCCGGTCCCCGACACGCCGAGGGCGATCCTGGGATCCGCGAGCCTGCTCCACGACAGCTTGCGGATCAGCCTGCTCATCAGCCACTCGACCGGCCCGGCCGGGTGCTGGACGTCCGCGTACTGCGGTGGCTCGCCCGGGCGCTGGCGGGGCAGCCGGGGAAGCGGGAGCGTGTCGGCCGCGGCGGCCGTCTGCCCGGCGGGCACCGTGACGGCGGCGGCCACCTGCCCGGCGGGCACCGTGACGGCGGCGTGGCCGCGCTGCCCGGGTCCAGCGCTCCCCGGTGCCTGCATGGCTCCTCAGGTTGGTCGGCGGGTGCCTCGCGGCCTGCGGTGCCGCGACATGTGGAGGGTATGCGCCGCGCCTGCCAGCTCAGGCCGGCCGGCGCGCCCGCGGCGGACATCCTGCGGTGCCCCGAGGCGCCCGTGACCTGCGTCGCTGGTGAGACGGCGCTGTTTAGCTATCATGCCCGACTCCGGCGGCCGCGGGGACGGGTTGCGGGTGGAACTTCACGCCCGGGCGGACGGGCCGCATCGGGGCGTGCCGGTGAGAGGATTGGGGAGCTCGGAGCACGGGATGAACGAAGGACAGGCGGCCGTGAGCTACGACCTGGTGGTCAGGTCCCGTCGCGTCGTGCTGCCGGATGGCGTGCGGCCTGCGGCGGTAGCCGTTCGGGAGAAAAAAATCGCGGCCGTAACCGGCTACGGCGCGCGGCTGGGGGCAGCCAGGGACGAGGACCTGGGTGAACTCGCGCTGCTGCCCGGCCTGGTGGACTCGCACGTGCACGTGAACGAGCCGGGCCGGACCGAGTGGGAGGGCTTCGCGACCGCCACCAGGGCCGCCGCGGCCGGCGGCGTCACCACGATCTGCGACATGCCGCTGAACTCGCTGCCGCCGACGCTCACCCCGGCGGCACTGTCCGCCAAGCGAGCGGCGGCGGACGGGCAGTGCGCGGTCGACGTGGCGTTCTGGGGCGGCGCGGTGCCGGGCAGCCAGCCGGGGCTGCGGGCGCTGCACGAGGCCGGGGTGACCGGGTTCAAGTGCTTCCTCGCCGACTCCGGGGTGCCGGAGTTCCCGCCGCTCGACCCGGCCGGCCTGCGCGCCGCGATGACCGAGGCCGCCGCGGCCGGCGCGGTGCTGGCGGTGCACGCCGAGGACCCGGCCGAGCTAGGCCCGGCTTCGGGCACCGACTACTGGACGTTCCTGGCGTCCCGGCCGCCGCGGGCCGAGCGCCGGGCGATCGAGACGGTCGTCGCCGCGGCCGCGCGAACCGGGGCGCGGGCGCACATCGTGCACCTGTCCGCCGCCGAATGCGTCGCGCTGATCAGCGGCGCGAAGGCGGCGGGCGTCGCGCTCACCGCGGAGACCTGCCCGCACTACCTGTTCTTCGCCGCCGAGGAGGTGCCGCCCGGCGCGACCGAGTTCAAGTGCTGCCCGCCGATCCGGAACGCGGCCAACCGGGAGGCGCTGTGGCGCGGGCTGGAGTCCGGCGTGATCGACTGCGTGGTGTCGGACCACTCGCCCTGCCCGCCGGAGCTGAAGCGCAAGGAGACGGGAGACTTCGGCGCGGCCTGGGGCGGCATCGGGTCGGTGCAGCTCGGGCTCGCCGCGACGTGGACCGCGGCGCGGCGGCGCGGCCGCACGCTCGCCGACGTCGCCCGGTGGATGGCCACCGCTCCCGCCGCGCTGGCCGGTCTGCCCGGCAAGGGCATGATCGCGGCGGGCCGGGACGCCGACCTGGTCGCGTTCGACCCGGACGTCACGTTCACCGTCCGCGGCGCGGAACTCCAGCACCGCAGCCCCGTCACGCCGTATGAGGGCCGCGTGCTCGCGGGGACGGTCCGGCGCGTCTGGCTGCGCGGCGCCGTGATCGAGGCGGGCGGCCAGCCGTCCGGCCGCCTGCTGCGCCGGGCGGAATCCGGTGGCTGACCCCGCCGCGCCTTCTGCTGTTTACGAGAAGCGTGAGTCGCGTGATAGCGATACCAGGTCTCGTGTCGTCGGATCTTTAGCCGCCGTCGCGGAGCCAGGCGCGGAGCTGCTTGCGGTCGAGCTTGCCGACGCTGGTGAGCGGCACGGCCGGCACGATCCTGACCTCGCGCGGGTACTTGGTGGCGGACAGGTGCGCCTTGGCGTGCGCGACGAGTTCCTCGCCGGTGGCGGTGGCGCCGGGGCGCAGCGCGGCGAACGCGACGACCTCCTCCCCCAGCCGCGGGTCTGGCCGCCCGACCACCCCGGCCTGGGCGACGGCCGGGTGGGTGAGCAGCACGTCCTCGACGTCGCGCGGGTAGACGTTGAAGCCGCCGCGGATGATCAGGTCCTTCTTCCTGTCCACCACGTAGAGGTACCCGTCGGCGTCGAGGTGGCCGATGTCGCCGGTGTGCAGCCAGCCGCCGGACAGCGCGGCCGCGGTCGCCTCCGGCGCGTGCCAGTACCCGGACAGCACGCCGGGCGACCGGACGCAGATCTCGCCGTCCTCGCCGGGCGGCAGCACCCGGCCGGCGTCGTCCTGGATCGTCACCTCGCAGCCGGGGACGGGGATGCCGACGCTGCCGACCCGGCGCGCGCCCAGCGGGTTGGCCGAAACGATCGACGCCGACTCCGTGCAGCCGTAGCCCTCGTAGATCATCACGCTGGGGACCCTGGCCTCGAACTGCAGCCTGGTCTCCTCCGCCAGCGGGGACGCGCCGGACGACACCGCGACGAGCGCGGACAGGTCGGCCTCCTCTAGCGGCTGCGCCAGCAGCATCTGGATCATCGACGGCACCAGCGTGCTGCGCTGCGCCCGGTGCTGCTGGGCGAGCTCGACCCAGCCGGCCGGGTCGAACCAGCGCATGAGGATCACCGTGCCCGGCTCGGTCTCGTGCATGCCGATGCAGGTGACCAGCAGCCCGTAGGCGTGCGCGAGCGGCAGCGGCATGAGCGTGCTCGTGAGGCCCGCCGCGGCGGACAGCTCGCGGGTGGACGACCCGCACCAGTAGAGGTTGGCGTGCGTCAGCGGGACGCCCTTGGACCGGCCCGTGGTCCCGCCGGTGTACAGCAGCGCGGCCAGGTCGTCGTCGGCCCGGTCGACGATCTGCCCGGGGCCGGCGGCGGCCACCTCGTCGAAGCCGTGCACCGGAAGGGGGGCGGCGGCCGGGTCCCCCGCCCCGCCGGCGACGACGACGAACCGCACGCGGTCAAGGCCCGCCAGCGCCGCCTGCACCTTCGGCAAGAACTCGGGCGTGGTCACGACGCCGACCGCGCCGGAGTCGGCCACCGCGTGCCGCAGCTCGTCGTCGCTGACCAGGAAGATCAGCGGTGTCACCACGGCGCCGGCCCGCCACGCCGCGCCGTAGGTGATCAGCACCTCCGGGCAGTTGGCCATCAGCACCACCAGCCGGTCGCCCGGCCGCACGCCCAGCCCGGTCAGGCCGGACGCGAACCGCGACGCCCGGTCGGCCATCCCGCCCCGGGTGTACCACTGGCCCTCGAAGAACAGCGATGCGCCGTCGCCGTGCTGCTCGAGGTGACGTTCGGCCTGCCTGGCGAGGTTCTGATCACCCATATCCGTCCCTACCGGCTAGTAATTCCCTAACGGAAACCCTACGCGGCCGGTCGGGCGGCTAGCCATCGGCCGGGGCGGGCCGCCTGAGGATGCGCAGCATGACGCCGAGGCCGAGCACGCCGGCCGGTACCAGGGTGACCAGAGCGGGCAGCTGATACCGCCAGGAGAACTCGAAGAAGTCAGCCACCAGCGTGACCGCCGCGCCCGCGGTGAACAGCAGCAGGCAGCCGAGGGCGAGCTGGCGGGCCGCGGGGTCCCGCTGCCGGCGCGCCAGCGCGGCCACCGACCCGGCCAGCCCGGTCACGGTGAACAGCAGCAGCAGCGGGCCCGGGGTGTAACCGCCGTCGAGCTGGTAGCCGCGCAGGAAGGCGGCGACCGGCCGCCAGACGGTCGGCGGGCCGCCGCCGAACTGGGCGGTCACCTTCCGCACGATCGGCGCTGTGGCGTTCGGCGGGTGGTACGGGTAGGAGGTCTGGAACTGCCAGCGGTAGATGGGCGTGTCGCCCGGGAAGGTCGTGCGGACCACCGCGTACAGCTTCAGCACGTCGCGGCCGTAGTGACCGAGCACTTGCAGCGGCTGCTGGCTGACCACCCGGCTGTTGAAGTCGGAGACCAGCCGGTTGACCTCGGCGCGCGGCAGACTCGCGTAGTAGGACTGCACCGGCGAGGCCTGGTTGTAGTCCAGCCAGTCGGGGCCCTGCGCCTGCTGCGCCCTCGCCGGGCACAGCGGGCGCTCGTCGGCGGGCACCCTGAGCGTGGCGCAGTCCGCGGCGGCCGCCGTCCTCCCGTAGACCGACGTGGCGCCGGTGTGCGACAGGAAGAAGTCCCCGGTGAGCACGTAGGAGCCGGTGCAGTAGGCGAGGATCGGCACGGCGAACGCGGCGCACATCGCGGCCGCCTTGACGGCCACGTTCCGCCAGCCGCCCCCGGCCGCGAGCAGGTAGATCACCGCGGGCAGGATCAGCGACTCGCCCACCTGGGCGACGATGGCCGAGGTGCCGAGCAGGAGGCCGGCGACGACGGTGGCGCGCCAGCCGGTCCTCGGCCGCCACAGCAGGACGGCGAACCCGGCCACGGTCAGGGCCTGGAAGAACGTGCCCGGCAGGATCGTCTGCTCGTTCTGCAGCTGGTACGCGTCCAGCAGCACCGGCGCGATCGCCAGCGCGGCCAGCCAGCGGGAGACGCCGCGGCGCAGCAGCAGCGCGTAGATGACCACGGCCATCGCGAGGCCGAGCAGGTGCTGGACGGCGGCGACGAGGTCGAAGTTGCCCACGAGCAGGATGGCCTTGAGCGGTCCCTCGTAGCCGACCGGGTCGTTGCCGCCGGAGTTGTACAGGTACCGCGTCGCGTCGAGGAACAGCGCGGGGCGGTAGGCGAGCACGGCGAGGACCCGCAGCGCCAGGCCCGCGGTCAGCAGCGCGGCGGCCAGCCAGTGCCGGCGCAGGAGGGCGGCCGCGCGGCCCGCGTGCTGGCGGGCCGCCTGCCGCTGCACCGCGAGGCCGGCGCGGCTGTCTGCCTCTGCGGGCTTTACCTGGCTCATGACCGGAAGGTTCTCCACGATCCCGTTGCGGCCGGCGCGCGGCCTGCCGCCGCCGGAGCGTTTCTGCACGATCCCATTACTGAACCTTTTTCAACCTCAGGAGATCCTCCCAGCTCTCTGCGGGCGGTTGAAAAAGGCTCACTGCCGCAGCGCCGCCTGCCCGCCGCTGGACAGGAACAGCGCGAGGAAGACCGTGACGATCGTCAGCCAGCGGGTCATCCGGTTGCGCGGAACCTGGGTGAGCGCTGCCCACGCTACCGCCGTGTACCAGGCGAACACCCACGGCGCGACGAGAATCCAGGCGAAGATCAGCGCGAACGGCGCCACGACCTCCAGCGGCTGGTCGGAGGAGATCCGCCGGTGGATGCACCAAGCGACCACGAGCAGCGCGATCGGCCACAGGGAGCTGATGACGATCGCGATGACGACCGGGTTGCCGCCCGCCCCCTCCGCCGCGAGCTGGATGAGCCGCCACGGCGACGGCAGCGTGACGAGCTTCAGCCCGCCGACGACGGGTTTCAGCGCGCTGAATCCGTAGATGGTGTATTCCAGCGCCAGCGTCAGCAGCGCCACCGCCGCGATCCGGGCGGTGCGCAGCCACTCGTGCCGCCGCAGCAGCGGCCACGCGAGCCCCAGGCCGATCAGCACCCCGTAGATCTTGACCCCGCAGGCGACCCCGATCAGCACCCCGACCAGCACGTCGCCACCGATGCCGGACAGGCGCCGGGCCACGAAGATGGAGCAGATCGCGGCCGCCGCCACGAACGTGTCGAGGTGGCCGCCGCCCACCAGTTGCATGATGAGGACCGGGTTCGCCGTCCAGAACAGCGTCGCCCGCACCGGGTCGTGGGAGATCTTCAGCAGCAGCACGCCGACGCCGACGAACATGGCGGCGTTGATGATCATCAGGACCCAGATCGTGAGGGCGGGGTTGCTGCGGCCGACCGACGCCGCGAACGACTGGATGACGGTGGCGAACGGCCCGTACACCGACACCTGGTGCTGCCACAGCGTGCCGACGATGTGCTGGTACGCGGTGTGCGGCAGCGCCGCCGCGGGGCTGGCCGTGTAGGGGTCCCCGCCCAGCGACGCGATCCGGCCGTACGCCGCGTAGCTCGCGGTGTCCGATGAGCCGATCGGGGTGAGGCTGGCCATGACCGCGACGAAGCCCGCGCTGGCCAGCAGCAGGTGACGCGGGTCGGGACGCCAGCCCTGGCTGTGCGCCCACAGCATCCCGGCGAGCCCCAGGCAGGCGAGGATGTCGGCCAGGTACAGGATCGCCGTCGCGGTGATGAACGTGTCGTTCAGCGACGGCATCAGGGACGACAGCGGCAGCCTGATCGGCAGCGTCTCTGCGTTCGGCGCGGTGGCCCCGACGAGCATGGCCAGCAGCAGGCCGGCGCCGGAGAGGCCGACGGCGATCTTGGGCTCGGAGAGCCTGCTCCAGGCGAGCCTGCGGATCAGCGAGCTCATGAACCGCTCGACCGGGCCGTGCCCTTCGACGGGACCGCGGATGGCGGACCGATCGGCCGGCCCGACGGATCCGGGCGGTTCGGCCGGGTGCACAGGAACCTGTGTCACCTGGGCCATCCCTCCCTTGCCGAATCCGCGCGACCAGGGGGAGCCGCGGGTGCGGCCACCGCGCCGGGCTGCCCCGGGCTCGCTGGCGCCCTCGTTCCTGCTTCGCCGGGCCCGCTCGCGTGCCACCAAGCGTAGGGTGACGCCGAAATCGGCAGCCACACATTTAGCCAACGCGCCGGGCGGGCCCGGGTCCGCGCGCCGCTGATGCTGACCGCTGACGTCCGCACGCTGCGACGCTCCCGGCCAGTTCAGCGTACCGCGAGGGCGCGCGCGGGCACGGCACCGGCCGCGGCCCGCGGGTCATCGCGCGCGGTCATGGTCAGTCCCGCCGGTAGGCGGCCAGCGCCGCGTCGAGCGCGTCCTGCTCCGACGGCAGCGCCGCCGACCGCCGGGCCGCGGCCTGGCTGAGCCGGGCGGACAGCGCCGGGTCGTCGAGCACGGACAGCACGGCCGCGGACAGCGCCGCGGCGTCCCCCGGGGGGACGAGCAGCGCGGCGTCCTGCCCGGTCAGGTCCGGGATGCCGCCGACCCGGGAGGCGACCAGCGGCCTGCTCGCGCGCAGGGCCTCCTGCACGACGAGCGGCTGTCCCTCCCAGGCGCTCGGCGCCACCACGACGTCGGCGGCGGCCAGCAGCGCGGGCACGTCGTCGCGGCGGCCGAGGAAGCTGACCCGCGCGCGGGCCGCCTCGGCGTCGCGGGCGAGGCCGTCCAGCAGCGGTCCCTCCCCCGCGATCACCAGCAGCGGCGCCGGGTCACGGTCCCGCCACCGCCCGGCCGCCTCGACGAGGGTGCCGAGTCCCTTCTGCGGGGCGAGCCTGGCCACCGTGAGCACGAGGGGGACGCGGTCCTCGCCGCCGGCGATGCCGAGCCCGGCCCGGACGCCGGCCAGCGCCTGCGCGGAAACGGCCGCGGACGCGGGCGGGGCGGGAACCACGGCGCGCGTCACGCGCCGGGCGCCGAGCCGGCGCATCCGCGACTCCAGGTCGGCGGACACGCATAGCACCGCGTCCGCGCGCCGCGCGACGATCCGCTCCAGCACCCGGTACACCGCGGCGGCCAGGACGGCGTCCGGTGCCGCGTTGTGCACGGTGACGACAAGCCGCGGCCGGGCGTGGTCACGGACGGCCTGACCGTCGGCGGCCGGGTCGTCGGCGGCCGGGTCGTCGGCGGTAGGGTCCGGGGCGGCGCGGTCCCGTCCGACGGCGAGCGCGGCCAGGGCGCCGGCCCGCAGCCCGTGCGCGTGCACCACGTCGGGCCCGAACGCGGCGAACAGGGCGCGCAGCCGCCGCACCGCGGCGAGGTCCCGGGCGGGCCTCGGGCGCTCGGCGATCCGCACCGCGGCGAAACCGGGCAGGCCCGGGGCCTCCTGCCGCCGCGCGGAGCCGGTGCCGCCGGCGGCCGCTGCGCTATCGGCGGCTCCAGGGCCGGCCGGCCCGTAGACGGTCACGGTCACGCCGCGCCGGGCGAGGCCGCCGGCCAGCATCCGGACGTGCCGCTCCGTCCCGCCCGCCGACGTCGCGAGGACGTACGCGACCCTCACCGCGCCAGCCCGGCCCGCGCCCGGGCGAGCAGCGACCGCAGCTCGCCGCCGTCCAGCCCGTAGACCACCAGGCCGAACGCCAGCGCCGCCGCCACGCAGGCGAACACCACCACGACCGCGTTCGGCGCGAACCCGCTGACCGGCAGCGCCGCGGACACCCCCGTCCCGGCCGCCGCGCCGGCCAGCGCCCCCGCCAGGCCAGCGACGCCGGCCCGGGTGAGACCGCGGAGCGCGGCGCCGCCGCGGGTCCGCCGCACCCCGGCCAGCAGCGCGATCCCGGCGACGGTCAGCCCGGCCGTGTTGCCGAGCGCGAGCGCGGGCACCACCCACGCGGCGGGCACCAGCGGCACGATCGCGAGGTCGGCGGAGATGACCAGCAGCCAGCCGCCGGTGACGGCGGCGGCCGCGATCCGCGTCTTCCGGCCCGCGAACAGCACCCGGGACACGTTCGCGGCCAGGCCGAACCCGGCCAGGCCCGGGGCGAACGCGGCCAGCGCCCACGCCAGCTCGCGGGCCCTGGCCGCGTCGTGCGAGACGAACACGCGGGCCGCGGGCACGCACGCACCGGCCAGCAGCGCGGCGCCGAGCAGCGACACGAGCAGCGCGCCCCGGGTCGAGGACGCCGCGGCGGCGTCGAAGTCCGCGGCCGCACCGGGTCCGGGCGCCGCGCCGTCGCGGCTCACGGCCGAACTGTCGCGGCTCCCGGCCAGGCGGGCTCGGCTCCCGGGCTGCGCGGACGCGGAGAGCAGGGGAAACGCGCTGGTCGCGATCGGCACCGCGAGCACCGCGTACGGCACGAAGAAGATCTGCCAGCCGTAGTTCCAGAGCACCAGCGCGCCTGGGCCGCCGCGCGCGTTCGCGAGCACGATGACCGCGACCGTGCTCAGGTTCTGCGCGATCACCGCCGCGATCCCGGCGAGCGCGAGCGCGCGCACCCTGCCCGCGAGTCCCGGCGGGAACCGCAGCGCGGGCCGCAGCCCCAGCCGGAGCCGGCGCACCGGGGCCAGCGCGGTGACCGCGAGCGCGGCGACGCCGGCCGTCGTGCCGATCGACAGCATCAGCTCGGCGGGCCGCGGCAGGTGCGGCAACCCGCGGTGGTTGTCGAGCGGCACGAACGCGAAGTACGCGGCGGCCACCACGACGCTGGACAGCACCGGCGCCAGGGCCGGGAACGTGAACCTGCGGTGCGCCTGCAGGATGCCGTAACCGACGATGGCCAGCCCGTACAGCACGATCTGCGGCGCGAAGACGACGAGCATCCGGGCGCCGACCGTGAGCATTCCGGTCTTCGCGCTGCCCGGGGCCATGCCCAGCAGCAGCGAGACGATCGGCCGCGCCGTCACCGCCACGGCCACGCTGACCGGGACCAGCAACAGCAGCGTCCAGGTGAGCAGCGCCGACGCGGTCTGCCTGGTCTCCGCCCTGGCCCCGGACAGCGCCGGGCCCGCCAGCACGGGCACCACCAGGCCGGTGAGCGCGCCGCCCAGCACGATCGCGTAGACGAGGTTCGGCACCTGGTTCGCGGTCGCGTACGCGGTGCCCAGCCGGGTCGCGCCCACGGTGTGCGCGAACACGAGCTGCCTGCCGAACCCTACGACGTTCGCCAGACCGGTGATCACGCCGATCAGCAGGGCCGGCCTGCCGATCCCGGCCGCGGTCCGGGCCGCGCGCGTCGCCGTCCCCCGGTCGGTCGCCGGGGCGGTCACGGGATGTCGGCGGTGGCCTGCTCGGGAATCTCCAGCGCGGGCCTGGCCGCCGCCTCCGAGCCCTGGTTTTCCGGCGGTGCCGTCCGTGCGCCGGTCCCCGATTGCGCCGCCGGCCTGCGGCCGAGCATGTCGAGCCAGCGCAGCGGGGGCGTCCGCTCGATCACCTTGGTGAAGCTGACGACCTCGCTGGCCGCGGTGAGCGCCGCGATGCCGGCCAGCAGCGCGATCCTGGCCGGGCGCGCTAGGCTGGCCGCGGCCGCGGCGCCCAGCATCGCGCCGAGGGCGTTGGCGCCCGTGTCGCCGAGCATCGCCCGCTCCGCCAGGTCGTCGGGGAGCAGCGCGAGCGCGGCGCCGGCGGGCGCGGCCACCGCGCGGCAGGCCGCGCCGCGGGCGGTCCCGGGCGGGCCGGCCGCGAGCAGCGCGCCGCTGGCCAGCGCGACCTTGATCGCCCGGCCGGGCCGCAGGTCGAACAAGTTGAGCAGGTTCGCGCCGCCCGCGGTCAGGCCCGCGTTGATCATGACGTCCGCGGGCGCGCCGCCGAGCAGCGCGGCCGCGCACAGCCCGGCGCCGCCGATCCCGGCGAGCTTCACCGCGCCGGTGGTCACCTCGCCCACGGCCAGCGCCCCCAGGTGGCCGCGGAACCCGCGCCGGTCCCCGCGCCCGGCCAGGTCGTCGTAGCAGCCGAACGCCCCCGCGGCCGTGCCCGCGACGGCGAGCGCCGCGCGCGCGCGGCGGGGCAGGCCGGGCGCGACCGCGGCGGCCGCCGCGGCCGCCGCGGCGACGGCGGGCCCCTCCACGAGGGTCACCCGCTCCCCTCGGTGGTTGGTCCGCGCCCAGGTACCGCGCCCGCCGGGCGGCCTGCGCGACAGCACCGCGTAGCCGCCGCGCGCCGCCGCCGCGGCGAGCGCCGCGGTGCCGAGCCCGGCCAAGGCGCTGGCCGCGGGCTTGGTCACCGCTGCCCCCGCGACGACTTCCCGGCCGCGCTGGTGTGCGAGCCGGCCGACGACGTGGTCGCCGCGGAGGTCGCCGAGCCGGACGGGGTGGGTGCCGGGCTCGGCACCGCCGCGGTGTTGCCCGGGTCCACTCCGTAGCTGCCTGCCTTGTGCCCGGTGAGCGCCTGCAGCAGCGCCCAGACGGTGACGATCTGCCCGGTCGTCGTGTCGGCGTAGTCCACGCTGGATATCTGGCTGCCGGCGGTGCCTGCGCGCAGCGCGTCGATCGCGCTGCCGGCCACCGAGCTACTCGCCGATCCGGCCATCACGGTGCCGAGGCCCGCGGTGTTCAGCTGCTGGGCCAGCGTGATCAGGCCCTGGTTGGCCGGATCGGAGTCGGTGGCCGAGGCCGGCGGGGTGGCGGGCGTGACGACCACCGCGAGGGTCGCCGGGACGTTCGGGCGCCCGCTGGTGCTGATGAGACCGGCCTGAACATAGCTGGCGAGCACCGCCTGGCTGTTGGCGGCCGCATTGCCGCCGGTCGTGCCGGCCGAGCCGCTCGCCGGGTTGGACTTGGTCAGGATCGCGCTGCCCAGCAGCCTCGCCGCCTGCTGCAGGCCGGTCCCGTTCAGCGGCGTCGTACCCGACGGCGCCAGCTGCAGCGCGAGCTGGGACAGGAAGTTCTGGTTGCTCTGGCTCGCGTCTAGCAGCTTGGGTTGCAGGTTGACCTGGCCGGTCACGATCGCGCCCGCCTGCTGCAGCGCCGAGGTGAGGCCGCTTATGACCGAGCCGGGCGCCCCCGGGGCGTTGACCAGGACCACGCGCTGGCCGGCCAGCAGGCCGTGCAGCAGTTGCGCCTCGGCGGCCTTTGCGAACGACTCGTCCGCGTTCACCAGCTGGTTCAGCGCATCGATCTGGACCCTTTTCGCGTGGAGGTCGCTGCTCAGGCTGTTTGACGTTCGGGTCAGCGTGTCGATCGCCGCGCCGCGAAGCTCGGTGGAGCCGAGCACGATGCCGACCGCGAGCGCGAGGAACACCGCGACGATGGAGACGAGGTGGTAGCGGAAATTGATCACGGTTAGTGTCCGGTCAGCCAGGAAGTGAATTGGTCCCACTTGGCACCGAGGTAGTGCAGCAGAATCGGGCCCGCGGGCGAGAATCCGACGGCCACCAGGATGGCCACGAGCGCGGCGAGGACCAGGATGAGCAGCGCCCAGCCGGAGATCCGGTTGCGGTAGAGCTGGCTGACCCCCTTGGGCTCGACCAGTGTGCCGCCGACCCGCAGCCTCGTCAGGAACGTGCTGGCGGCGCCCGACCGCCCCTTGTCCAGGAACTCCACCAGCGAGAACCGGGTGCCGACGGCCACGATGAGGCTGGCGCCCTTCTCGTCGGCGAGCAGCAGCGCCACGTCCTCGCTCGTCCCGGCGGCGGGGAACAGCGCGCTGCTCATGCCGAGGTCCTGGACCCTGGTCAGCCCGGGTGCCCGGCCGTCGGGGTAGGCGTGCACGACAAGCTCGGCGCCGCAAGCCAGCGCCTTGTCGGAGACCGAGTCCATGTCGCCGACGATGATGTCCGGCCGCAGCTTCGCCTCGAGCAGCGCGTCCGCGCCGCCGTCCACGCCGATCATGACCGGCTTGTACTCGCGGATGTAGCCGCGCAGCAGGTTCAGGTCCTCGCGGTGGTGGTAGCCGCGGACGACGACGAGCACGTGCCGGCCGGCCAGGCTGGTGCGCAGCTCGGGGACCCCGAGCCCCTCGATGAGCAGCTCGCGCTCGCGCTTGAGGTACTCCATCGTGTTGGCCACGAACGCCTCGAGCTGGGTGGCCAGGCCGACCTTGGCCGCGGCCTCGGCCTCGGCCACCGAGTCCTTGTCCTGCAGCGTCCCGCGCGCGACGACCTGGTCGGCCAGATACAGAGCGTTACCGTCGAGCCAGACCGTCTGTCCGTCAGACACCCGGGCGAACACGTCGGGCCCGGCGTCGTCGACGAGCGGGATGCCGGCCTCGACCAGCAGCTGCGGACCCAGGTTGGGGTAGCGGCCGGTGATGCTGGGCGCAGCGTTCACCACGGCCGCCACCTGGCAGTTGATGAGGGCGTCGGCGCTCATCCGGTCCAGGTCCCCGTGGTCGATGATGGCGATATCGCCCGGGGAGAGCCGCTTGGTGAGGTTCTTGGTCCTGCGGTCGAGGCGCGCGGGACCGATCACCCCGGGTAGGTCGTCCGACCTGCCCCGGCGCGTCCAGGGGAGGAGGCGGGACGGGCTCTTCATCGCGCTACCCATCCTGCCAGAGACGGCAGCCGGCCACGGTCACGCGCGCAATAGCGGCGTGTTACCGGCCGCCGGCGGACCGGCCGGGCGTCGGTGGCCGCGGGAGCGAGCGCGCCGCCCCGCACGAACGCGTTGCACATTCGTCGCCTAGGCCCGTGGCCTGGGGATTCCCGTCAGATCCGGCGCGCGCGACCGCTCGCCGGCGGGCCGGCGTGGCCGGAACTGTCGTACCCCCGAGCTACCTTGGGATGCGGTCGCCGCCGTCGACTGGTTCACGCGCGCTGGGACAGGGGTAGACAAGGCGACCCGAACGCGGCATGCAGAACGCGGCGACCAGAACGGAGCACCCGCGCCCTGATCAGCGATGGGAACCACCGTCCCCCGGCTGTGATCGACGGCATCGGGGGGCTGGCTGCGTTGCGGCGCCGCGCCCCGGGCCCGCGGGGACCTGATGGGCCCGGTGCGCGGCAGCCCCATGACCCGGGCTCGCAGCACGGCCGCGGCCCGGGCGACAGCGGCGGCCCGCCGCTGTCGGAGGAGGACGCGGAGGCGCACGTCCACGGCATCGCCTTCAAGACCGGCCCGCCGGAACGGGTCGGAGTAGAGCTCGAATGGCTGGTCCGCGACCGGCGGGATCCCGCGCTGCTGGTCACGACGGACGAGATCACCCGAGCGATAGCGAGTTTCACCAGCCAGAACGCCCGTGCCGTCCTCCCCGGCGGGGGCGTACTCACCACCGAGCCAGGCGGTCAGCTGGAGGTCAGCTCCGCGCCCGCCGAAAGCCTGGGCGGCTGCGTCGCCGCCGCAGGCGAAGACCTCGCCGCGCTGCGCGAGGCCGTGCACACCGCCGGCCTGCAGTTGTCCGGCGACGGCCTCGATCCCATCCGTCCTCCCCGGCGCGTCCTCGACCTGCCGCGTTACGCGGCCATGGAGGAGTTCTTCGACCGCCGCGGGCCGTGGGGACGGGTGATGATGTGCAACACGGCCTCCGTGCAGGTCTGCCTCGACACCGGGGACGAGAACGGCGGCCCGTCCGGTTACCGGTCCCGCTGGCGGCTGGTGCACGCCATCGGGCCGGTGCTGGTGGCCGCGTTCGCCAACTCGCCGCTGCGGCGGGGGCGCCCGTCGGGCTGGCGATCCACCCGGCAGGCCGTGTGGTCGCGGCTTGATCCCGGCCGCACCCGGCCGCCGTGTGGCGCGGAGCCGGCTGGCTTCCCGGGCTGGCCCGGGGGTGGCCGCGACCGCGGCCGGCCCGCCGCGAACGGCGCGGACCCCAGGGACGCGTGGACGGCGTACGCCCTGGACGCGGAGCTCATGTGCATCCGGCGGGACAGCCAGCCGGACTGGACCGCGCCGCCGGGGCTGACGTTCCGCGGCTGGTTGCGCGGGGCGGGCGAGCGCCGCCCCACCGCCGACGACCTGACCTATCACCTGTCCACGCTGTTCCCGCCGGTGCGCCCCCGCGGGCATCTGGAGCTCCGCATGATCGACGCGCAGCCGGGCGACGGCTGGATCGTGCCGACCGCGGTCGCGACCGCCCTGCTCGACGACCCGAAGGCGGCGGACGCCGCCCTGGCCGCGACCGAGCCGCTGTGGGAACAGTCCGGTGGCGCAGCCGTTCGGAATCATCGTGCGGAGGCGAGCCCGTGGCTGCGCGCGGCGCGGCACGGGCCCGCGGACGCCGCGATCGGCCGCGCCAGCAGGGCGTGCTTCGAGGCCGCGGACGCCGCGCTGGGCCGGGCTGGCGCGCCGGCCGGGATCCGGCAGGCGGTCGCCGCGTTCGCCGAGCGTTACGTGCAGAGCGGCCGGTGCCCGGCCGACGACGTGCTGGCCGGCCGCGGCCTGGACGGCCACGGACCACCCGACAACAGACCGGAGGAGCTGAGATGACGGCCGACGCGCAGACACCCGACCCGGGGAAGCTCAGGGAGCTGATCGCGGGCGAGCTGGCCGCCGCCCGGGCCCGCACCAGCGGCCTGACCGACTGCGTGGACGACGATGACCTGGTGCGGCAGCACTCGCCGCTGATGTCCCCGCTGGTCTGGGACCTCGCGCACATCGCGAACCAGGAAGAGCTGTGGCTGCTGCGCAACGTCGGCGGCCGCGAGCCCATCCACCCGGAGATCGACCCGATCTACGACGCGTTCGAGCACCCGCGGTCCGAGCGGCCGAGCCTGCCGCTGCTGCCGCCCGCGGAGGCCCGGCGGTACGCGAGCGAGGTCAGGGGCCGGGTGCTCGACCTGCTCGACGGCGCGCCGCTGGCCGGCTCGCGGCTGGTCGCGGGCGGGTTCGCGTTCGGCATGATCGCCCAGCACGAGCAGCAGCACGACGAGACCATGCTGATCACCCATCAGCTCCGGAGCGGCGACCGGGCGCTGTCCGCGGCGCCGCCCGGCCCGCCGCCTGCCGACGCGCTCGGCCTGCCGACCGAGGTACTCGTGCCGGGCGGGCCGTTCACGATGGGCACGTCCGACGAGCCGTGGGCGCTGGACAACGAGCGGCCCGCGCACCGGGTGGACGTGGCGCCGTTCTTCCTCGACACGGTGCCGGTGACCAGCGCGGCCTACGCGCAGTTCATCGCCGACGGCGGCTACGACGAGCAGCGCTGGTGGACCCCGGCGGGCTGGGAGCACCGGCAGCAGGCCGGCCTGGCCGCGCCGCGGTTCTGGGGCAGGGAGGGCGGCCAGTGGGTGCGCACCAGGTTCGGCGTCACCGAGCCGGTGCCGCCGGCCGAGCCGGTGCTGCACGTCTGCTGGTACGAGGCCGACGCGTACGCGCGGTGGGCGGGCCGGCGGCTGCCCACCGAGGCCGAGTGGGAGAAGGCCGCGCGGTTCGACCCGGTCACCGGGCTGACCCGCCGGTACCCGTGGGGTGACGCGCCGCCCGGCCCGCAGCACGCCAACCTGGGCCAGCGGCACCTGCAGCCGGCCCCGGCCGGCTCCTACCCCGCGGGCGCGGCGCCCAGCGGCGCCCGGCAGCTCATCGGCGACGTGTGGGAGTGGACCGCCAGCGACTTCCTGCCCTACCCGGGCTTCTCCGCCTGGCCGTACCGGGAGTACTCGGAGGTGTTCTTCGGCGGCGAGTACAAGGTGCTGCGCGGCGGGTCGTTCGCGGTGAGCCCGGTGGCCTGCCGCGGCACGTTCCGCAACTGGGACTACCCGGTCCGCCGCCAGATCTTCGCCGGGTTCAGGACCGCGCGGGACGCGGCGGCCGAGCTGCGCTACGGATGGGAGGCGGGCCGTTGACCGGCCCAGCGCTCACGCCGGGGCTGGTGATCGAGCGGCGGCTGCCGCCCGACTTCCTGACCTCGTCGCTGCGCAAGGACGCGAAGGCCGGGCTCACCGCCACGCCGAAGTCGCTGCCGCCCAAGTGGTTCTACGACGCGGCGGGCAGCGCGCTGTTCGAGAAGATCACCGAGCTGCCCGAGTACTACCCGACGCGGGCCGAGCGGGCGATCCTGCGCGCCGAAGCGGGCGAGATCGCGGCGGCCAGCCGCGCGCGGACCCTGGTCGAGCTCGGCTCCGGCTCCTCGGACAAGACCCGGCTGCTGCTGGACGCGCTGCGCGACGCGGGGACGCTGGCGACCTACGTCCCGGTGGACGTCAGCGAGGCCGCGCTCGCCGGTGCCGGGCGCCGGCTGGCCGCCGAGTACCCGGGCCTGGCGGTGCGCGCGCTGGTCTCCGACTTCGAGCACGACCTCGGCCTGCCGGCCACCGAGGCGGGAGCCGCGGGCGACGGGCATCCCGGCATGATCGCGTTCCTCGGCAGCACGATCGGCAACATGCTGCCCCCGGAGCGGGCCGGATTCCTCGCCAGGCTCCGGGCCAGCCTGTCGCCTGGCGACACGCTGCTGCTCGGCACCGACCTGGTCAAGGACCCGGCCATGCTGGTGGCCGCATACGACGACCCGGCCGGCGTCACCGCCGCGTTCAACAAGAACGTGCTGGCGGTGCTCAACGCCGAGCTCGGCGCCGACTTCGATCTCGACGCCTTCGACCACGTGGCGCTCTGGGACCCGCGGGCCGAGTGGATCGAGATGCGGCTGCGCTCGTCGCTCGCGCAGACCGTGCGGCTGCCCGCGATCGGCCTGACGATCGGCTTCGAGGCCGGTGAGGAAATGCGGACGGAGGTGTCGGCGAAGTTCCGCCGCGACGGCGTCGAGGCCGAGCTCGCGGCGGCCGGGTTCGCCCTGCGGTCCTGGTGGACGGACCCAGGCGGGTTGTTCGGCCTGTCGTTGTCCGTGCCCCGGTAGTCGCCTGCGGCGCGGGGTGCGGCTAGCCGGACAGGGCGGCGCGCTCGGCGGCGGCCAGGGCGAGCAGCTCCTCGGCGTGCGCCCGGCCGAGCTCGGAGTCCTCGAGCCCGGCCAGCATCCGGGACAGCTCGCGCACCCGGCTGCCCTGGTCGAGGTGGATGACGCCGCTGCGGGTGACGGAGCCGTCGTCGGCCTTCTCCACCACCAGGTGCGTGTCGGCGAACGCCGCGACCTGCGGCAGGTGGGTGACCACGATCACCTGAGCCAGCCGGGCCAGCCGGGCCAGGCGCCGGCCGACCTCCACCGCCGCGCGGCCGCCGACGCCGGCGTCGACCTCGTCGAACACGAACGTCGGCACCGGGTCGGCCCCGGCGAAGACCACCTCGAGGGCCAGCATCACCCGGGACAGCTCGCCGCCGGAGGCGCCCTTGTGCAGCGGCAGGTCGGGGGCGCCCGGGTGCGCCGCGAGCCGGATCTCCACGCCGTCCCGTCCCTGCGGGCCCGGCTCGTCGGCCGGCGAGACGATCACTGTGACCCGCGCGTGCGGCATGGCCAGCGCGGAGAGCTCGGCGGTGACCTCGGCGGCGAACCGCCCGGCCGCCTGCTCGCGCAGCCCGGTCAGCCGAGCGGCCAGGTCGTCTTCACGAGCAGAGAGCTCGGCCTCCTCGGCGGCGAGCGCGGACACCGCGTCCTCGGCGCCGTCGAGCTCGGTGAGCCTGCCGATGGCCCGCTTCGACCAGTCGAGCACCGCGGCGAGGTCAGCGGTGCCGTCGCCGCGGCCGCCGAACGCGCGGATGAGCTTGGCCAGCGCCGCCCGGCGCTCCTGCACGAGGGCGAGCCGGACCGGGTCGGCCTCGACGGACTCGGCGTAGGAGGCGAGCTCGGTGGCCACGTCGGACACGATGTACGCGGCCTCGGCCACCCGCCCGGCCAGCCCGGCCAGGACCGCGTCGTGCGCCGAGACGCCCTCCAGCGCGCGGTTGGCGCCGGTCAGCAGCGTCGCGGCGTCCGCGCCGTCGTAGCTGCCCGCCGAGGGGTCGCCCACGAGTGCCTCGTGCGCAGCGGTCGCGGCCGCGTGCAGCGCGTCGGCGTGCGCCAGCCGCTCCTCCTCCGCCCGCAGGTCCGCGTCCTCCCCCTCGGCCGGCGTCACCGCGTCGATCTCGGCGAGGCCGGCCCGCAGCTCCTCCGCCTCCAGTTCGCGCTCGCGGGCGCGCGTCGTCAGCTCGGTCAGCCGGCCGCGCACCTGCTGGTGCTGGTGGAAGACGCGCTGGTGCTCGCTGAGCACGGCGGCCAGCTTGTCGCCTGCGTAGCGGTCCAGAGCCGCGCGCTGCCTGGCCGGCCGGAGCAGCTGCTGCTGGTCGGCCTGGCCGTGCACGGCCACCAGCTCGTCGGCGAGGTAGGTCAGCAGCGACACCGGCACCGCCCGGCCGCCGGCGTGCGCCCGTGACCGGCCTTCCGCAGATACCGAACGGCTGACCACAAGACTCTGGCCGCCATCGTCGAGCTCGCCGCCCGCCTCTCCTACCTGCTGCGCCACGTGGCCGCCGGGGTCGATGCGCAGCCGTCCCTCCACGGTGGCCCGGTCCGCGCCGGGCCGCACGCGCGCCGGGTCGGCCCGCCCGCCGAACAGCAGGCCGAGCCCGGTCACCACCATCGTCTTGCCGGCCCCGGTCTCCCCCGTGACCACGGTGAGCCCGGGCGACGGCTCGAGGACAGCGTCGTCGATCACCCCGAGCCCGGTGATCCGGACTTCCTCAAGCATCGGCTGCTGACGCCTCCTCTGCGCCCGGTGCTCCCCGGCCGGCGGGCGCACCGCCCGGGGCCGGGGTCTCCTGCCTGCCGCGCCAGCCGGTCACTGGCAGCCCGAACTTCACGACCAGGCGATCGGTGAACGACGCCCCGGCCCCGGCTCCGGCGCCGTGCCGGCGCAGGATCGCGAGCAGCACGGGACGTTCGCCGCGCCGCACCTCGACCCTAGATCCCGGCGGCAGGTCGATGCTACGGCGACCATCGCACCACAGGACCGCCCCTGTCACCTCGCCACGCCCGGGGCCGGGCTCCGCCGCCATCCCCGGCAGGCTGGCCGGCCCGCGCTGGCTGCTGCCGATCACCTCGACCGCCAGCGTGGAAGACGGGGAGACGACCATCGGGCTGGCGAACAGCTCGTGCGCGCAGATCGGCACCAGCAGCATCGCCTCCACCTCCGGCCAGACGATGGGGCCGCCGGCCGAGAACGCGTACGCGGTGGACCCGGTGGGGGTGGCGGCGATCACCCCGTCGCAGCCCCACCGCGACAGCGGGCGCCCGTCCACCTCGGTGACGACCTCGAGCATCCCGACCCGGGCGGGCTTCTCCACAGTGGCCTCGTTCAGCGCCCAGGTCTGCGCCGAGACCGATCCGTCCTGCCGCACGGTCACGTCGATCGTCATCCGGCGCTCGACGTCGTACTGGCCCGCTATCACCCGGTCCACGGTCCCGGCCAGGTCATCGGGCTCCGCCTCGGCCAGGAAGCCGATGTGGCCCAGGTTCACGCCGAGCAGCGGGACCCCGGCCGGGCGCGCGACCTCGGCCGCCCGCAGCAGCGTGCCGTCGCCGCCGATGACGAGCACGATCTCCGCCCCGATGGCCGCGTCCGGGCCGGGCGGGACCTCTTCGGCG
>Ga0070698_100002268_pt1 | contig 21281 bp, 22 predicted proteins | sample KBSK1502metaG_FD_65477 | JGI IMG/M metagenome (GOLD analysis project Ga0070698, IMG submission 65477) | Corn, switchgrass and miscanthus rhizosphere microbial communities from Kellogg Biological Station, Michigan, USA - KBS K1-50-2 metaG | ecosystem: Host-associated > Plants > Roots >...
GTGAAGGCTGTGACCGAGGGGCAGGGCGATCTCGACGTCAAGCTCTGCCAGCTGGTGCGGGTGATGAAGAACGGCGAACTGGTGCGCATGTCCAAGCGCGCCGGTACATTTGTTACATTGCGCGATCTCCTGGACGAGGTCGGCCCCGACGTCGTGCGCTTCACCATGCTGACGCGCAAGAACGATGCGCCCTTCGACTTCGACCTCGTCAAGGCCACAGAACGGTCACGCGACAACCCGGTCTGGTACGTCCAATACGGCCACGCGCGTACGCGGTCCGTCATGCGGCAAGCCGCCGGCGCCGGCGTCGTGGTCGAGGGCCTGGACAGCGTGCCACTCGACCGTTTGGGCGACGCCGGCGAACTGGCGCTGGTCCGGCTGATCGCCCAGTGGCCGCGCCAGGTCGAGGCGGCGGCTTCGGCCCACGAACCGCATCGCATCGCCTTTTATCTCTACGATCTCGCCGCCGCCTTCCATGCCCATTGGAACCGCGGCCGCGAGGAGCCGGCGCTGCGCTTCGTGGTCGAGGACGACGTCGAGCTGACGCGGGCGCGTCTGGCGTTGGTACAGGGAATCGGTTTTGTGATAGGATCGGGCTTAAAGGTCTTCGGCGTAACACCCGTCGAGGAAATGAGATAACGAATGCACATCCGCCGGTCCCCCTCCGACGGTCCGACGATCTACCGGCCCAACGAGTCGGTCGCCCTGCGGCTCGATCCGCCACCTCGGCCTGTCGCGCATGAACCTGGTTCGATTCCGCCGCCGCCGCGGGACTCGCTGTTGATGCGCGTCAACCGGCGGCGCGGCCAGATCCTGACGGTCATGGTCTCGATCGCCGCCATCGCGAGTTTCGGCTCGGTCGTCTGGTGGGCCCATAATCAGGACGTCAAGGCGGGCGGCAGGGGCCTCGAACCGCTGGTCGTGCAGGCGCCGCCCACGCCGTCGCGGGTAAAACCCGAGAACGCCGGCGGCCTGGTGCCACCCAACCAGGACAAGGAAGTTTTTAACCGCCTGGCGCCGGGGGCGGTGCCGACCCAGCCGGAAAAGCTGCTACCGGCCTCGACCAATCCCAGGCTGCCGGCCAACGGCCTGCCGACACCGGCCGCGCCCAAGCCCGCCGAGGCCGAAGCCACCAAGGCGCCGACCCCGCTGCAGCCCGCTCAGCCCACGACCGGTGGTCCGACGCCGCCTCCGGCTTCGGCCTCCGCCGCCACCTTGCAACCCACCGAGGTCAAGCCGGCCGCGACCGAGGCCGGGCCCAGCATCGCCAGCCTGATCGACAACCTGTCGGGCCCGACCGCCGGCTGGCGGGTGCAGGTCGCGTCGGTCAAGAACGAGGACGTGGCCAAATCGACCTGGGCGCGCCTGCAAAGCGCCCATGGTGACGTGATGGCGAGCCTGCGCATGCAGGCCGTGCGCGTCGATCTTGGCGACAAGGGCGTGTGGTATCGCGTCCAGGCGGGGCCGCTCGACGAGAAGCAGGCCCAGAGCGTTTGCAGCACGCTCAAGACCCGCAAGGCCGACTGCGTTCCGGTACCTCCGGCGCGTTAATGAGACGTCAATCGTGCTTCTCTCCTTCTCATACTCCTCTCCCCCGCTAGGGGGAGAGGCTGGGTGAGGGGGCATCGAAAGCGCGTGCGACCCCCTCACCTAACCTCTCCCCCTAGCGGGGGAGAGGAACATGAGTCTGATCCATGAGTCCTCGAGCCGTCATCTTCAACTGCGCCGGCCCCGTACTCACGGCCGATGAGCGCGCGTTCTTTCGCGACGCCGATCCGCTGGGCTTCATCCTGTTCGGCCGCAACATCGAAACCCCGCAGCAGGTGCACCGGCTGGTCGAGCAACTGCGTTCGTCGGTGACGCGCGCCGAGGCGCCGGTGCTGATCGACCAGGAAGGCGGCCGCGTCGCACGCCTCAGGCCACCGCACTGGCGCAAGGCGCCACCGGCGCGCGCCTTCGGCGAACTTTATGACCGCGACCCCGAGCGAGGGCTGCAAGCCGTGCGGCTCAACGCGCACCTACTGGGGGCCGAGCTCGCGGCTCTGGGCGTCGACGTCGATTGCATGCCCGTCCTCGATCTTGCCCTGCCCGAGACCCACGACGTGATCGGCGACCGCTCGTACGGCGCCCGCCCCGAAGCCGTGGCCGCGCTGGGCCGCGCCGCCGCCGAGGGCCTGTTGGCGGAAGGCGTGATGCCGATCATGAAGCACATGCCGGGTCACGGCCGCGCCACGGTCGACAGCCATCACGACCTGCCCAAGGTCACGGCCGCGCGCGAGCTGTTGGAGCACACCGACTTCCTGCCCTTCCGGCTGCTCTCCGATCTGCCGTGGGGGATGACGGCGCACCTGCTGTTCGAGGCCATCGACCCCGAGGTGCCCGTCACGATATCGGCACACGGTGTGAAGGAGGTCATCCGCGGCGACATCGGCTTCGATGGCCTGTTGGTCAGTGACGACCTGTCGATGAAGGCGCTGGGCGGGTCGCTCGGCGAGCGCGCCGAGCGTGCCCTGGCGGCGGGCTGCGACCTTGGCCTGCATTGCAACGGTCGCCGGGAGGAGATGGAGGATATTGTCCAGTGCACCGGTCCGCTGACCGATACCGCCCAACGGCGCTTCCAGGCCGGTCGCGACGCGCTGCAGCGCCATCGCGCGCCCGCCGGCAAGGCCGGCCTGGTTGATGCAGCCCAAAGGCTTGCGGCGCTTTTGCCCGAATGGGGATAAGGCCCGGCCAAATCATGTGGCGGTATGCGCCACCACTGGATTAAACCCAAGCTGCATGGACGAACCCGCTCACCCCGCCAACCCAGACGGCTTCACCGCCGACGGCCCCGACGTGATCGCGCCGGGCGAGGGCGAGCTGATCGTCAATCTGGAAGGCTTCGAAGGCCCGCTCGACCTGCTGCTCAGCCTGGCGCGCGACCAGAAGGTCGATCTGCGCCGCATCTCCATGGTGGCCCTGGTCGACCAGTATCTGGCGCACGTGGCGCAGGCTCGCCGCATGAGGCTCGAGCTCGCCGCCGACTATCTCGTCATGGCGGCGTGGCTTGCCTACCTCAAGTCGCGCCTGCTGCTGCCCGAACCGCCGGCCGGCGAGGAACTGTCGGGCCAGGAGATGGCCGACGCGTTGCAATGGCAATTGCGCCGGCTCGAGGCGATGCAGGAAGCCGGTGTGCGCCTGATGGCCCGTCCGCAGCTCGGCCGCGACGTCTTTTGCCGCGGCCAGCCCGAGGGCGTGGTCGTCGTGCGCCGCGCGGTGTGGGACGCCAAGCTCTACGACCTGCTCGCCGCCTACGGCCATCCGCTGCGACCCAAGGACGCCGACACCTATCAGATCGAGCCCATGCAGTTCTTCTCGGTCGAGGAAGCGGCCGAGCGGCTGGGCCGCATGCTGGGCATCGCCATCGACTGGCAGTCGCTCGAGGCGTTCCTGCCGGCTGGTCTCACCGACCCGACGCGCCGCCGCTCGGCGCTGGCCGCGACTTTCGTGGCGGGCCTGCAGCTCGCCAAGGAGGGTTCGGTCGAGCTGCGCCAGGCCGAACGCTTCGGGCCGATCTATTTGCGCAAACGCAACGAGCAACGGTGACGGTGCTAAAAAATGGCCCAGACCGATCCTGACAGAGTGACCGACGTCGTCTTTGCCGACCACGCCCAGCATCTCAGGCTCCTCGAGGCGCTGATCTTCGCCGGCACCCAGGCGCTCGACGAGCAGGAACTGGCCGACCGGCTGCCCAACGATGCCGACGTCAAGCGCCTGCTGGCCGATCTCGCCGAGATGTATGCTGGCCGCGGCGTCAATCTCGTCCAGGTGGCAGGCGGCTACGCCTTCCGCACCGCGTCCGATCTCTCCGAGAAGCTCAAGATCGAGCGGCCGGTGACGCGCAAGCTGTCGCGGGCGGCGATCGAGACCCTGGCCATCATCGCCTATCACCAGCCGGTGACGCGGGCGGAGATCGAAGAAGTGCGCGGCGTCGGCCTCAGCAAGGGCACGCTCGATCTCTTGTTCGAGCAGAACTGGATCAGGCCGGTCGGCCGCCGCCGCGCGCCGGGCAAGCCCGTCACCTGGGGCACGACCGATTTCTTTCTCGAGCATTTCGGCCTGCCCAGCCTCGACGATCTGCCGGGCCAGGAAGAACTGAAAGCCGCAGGCCTCTTGGACCCGCGCGCGCAGCCCCCCATATTCCGTTCGGAAGAGCCCGATCTGCCGCTCGAGCCGGGCGACGACGAGGCCGATGAACCGCTCGCCGCCGACGAAACCGGGCGCTGAGCCCCAATACGGCCTCATTCGACGGGTTGCCGGGCCTTCGCACGCGGTGTCATAATCGGGTGACGCCGATCGCAAACGTTTTTGGGAGCATTTTCACATGGGTAGCTTCAGCGTATGGCACTGGCTCATCGTGCTGGCCGTCGTGCTGCTGCTGTTCGGCGGTCGCGGTAAGATCTCGCAGCTCATGGGCGACTTCGGCAAGGGCCTGTCGGCCTTCAAGAAGGGCGTGGGCGCGGGCGCGCAGGAAGAGACGCCGCCTTCGCAGGCCGGTCAGCCGGGCGACTCTGCCAAGCCGATCACGGCCCAGACCACGACCACGCCGCCGGGCAGCCAAGTCCGCGAGGACAGCGCTGCCAAGGTCTGACGCCTCGGCGTGCGGGCGAGCGTGAACGCCGATGTTCGGTATCGACAGCCCTGAGCTTCTGGTCATCGCAGTCGTGGCGCTGGTCGTCATCGGCCCCAAGGAGCTGCCAGGCATGCTGCGCAGCTGGGGCAAATGGATGGCCAAGGCGCGCGGCATGGCGGCGGAGTTCCGTGGCCATGTCGACGAAATGGTGCGCCAGTCCGAGCTCGACGAGGTGAAGAAGCAGCTCGAGTCAGCCCCCGGCCTCGATCTTCAGGCGCTCGATCCGACCAAGCAGATCAAGAGCGTCATCCAGGAAGGCGTGGCGGAGGGCGAGAAGGCGCTGGCCGAAGCCAAGAGCGCCTTCGACAATCCGCTCGCCGAGCCGGAATCGGCGCCCCAAATCGCCGCGGAACCTGTCGCCGCAGAACCCGCGGCCGAACCGGCACCCGAAACAGCGCCGACAGTCGCCGTTGAACCCCCGCCTGAGCCTCTGCCTGCAACCGCCGAAGCAGCCCCGTCACCGCCGGCAGAATCGTCGCCTCCTGCAGAGCAAGAGAAGCCAGCAAAAGCCGTCGCTGCCGGATAATTGACCTCTTGCCGGAGCACTCCGGCAAGAAGTGCCAATTAGCGCTTTGAATTGGGCCGCAAAGGGCGGCATAACGCGCCACTCATGCCGCGATAAAGACTTTGACCCAGGCGCACGACGGACCCGAAGACGACAAGCCGATGCCGCTGCTCGATCACCTGATCGAGCTGCGCAAACGCCTGATCTATGCCCTGCTGGGCTTCTTCTTCGTCTTCTTCATCACGTTCTATTTTGCCAAGCCGATTTTCTCGTTCCTGATGCAGCCGGCGCTGCACGACGGCTACAAGGTCATCGTCCTCGATATTTTCGAGTTCTTCTTCGTCACGGTGAAGCTGTCGGCCTTCGTGTCGCTGATCGTCGGCTTTCCCCTGATCGCCGTGCAGATCTGGCTGTTCGTGGCGCCCGGCCTCTACCGGCAGGAGAAGCGCGCGTTCCTGCCGTTCCTGATCGCCACGCCGTTCATGTTCTATGCCGGCTGCGCGGTCATGTATTACATCGTGCTGCCGTATGTGATCAATTTCATGCTGACGCAGTACGCGCCGCCCGATATCGAAAAGACGCTGCGCTCCTCGGACTATCTCGAGCGCATCCTACAGCTCGTGTTCGCCTTCGGCTTCGCCTTCGAGATGCCGGTCCTGCTGACGCTGCTGCTGCGGGTCGGCATCATCAGCACCGCCGGCCTGCGCGCCAAAAGGCGCTACGCCATCGTCGTCTGCTTCATCGTTGCCGCCGTCCTGGCGCCGCCCGATGTCATCAGCCAGATCGCGCTCGCCGTGCCGTTGCTCGCCTTCTACGAAATCAGCATCCTGATCGGTAGCTGGATCGAGAAGAAGCGCGAGGAGGAGGACAAGAAGGCCGAGGAAGCCGAGACCAAGGTCGACGCCGGCAGCTAGCCATGCACGACATCCGTTTCATTCGCGACCATCCCGCGGCCTTCGACGCCGGCCTGAAGAAGCGCAACCTGCCGCCGCTTGCGGCCGAGTTGCTGGAGATCGACAAGCGTCGGCGCGCCGCCATCTCCGAGAGCGAGGCGGCGCAGGCCAGGCGCAAGGCGCTGAGCCGCCAGATCGGCATCGCCAAGGGCAAGGGCGAGCCTGCCGAGGCGCTGATGGCCGAGGTCGCCGCCCTCGAGGAAAGCCTCAAGAAGGGCGAGGCCGAGGCCCGTCGCCTCGATGAGGAGCTGACGCACCGCCTGGAGGTGCTGCCCAACCTGCCGTTCGACGACGTGCCGGACGGCGCCGACGAGACCGCCAATGTCGAGATCCGCCGGATCGGCAACCAGCGCAACTTCGCCTTTGCCCCCAAGGATCACGTGGTGCTGGGCGAGGCCACCGGCGAGATGGACTTCGCCGCTGCGAGCAAGATCTCCGGCTCCCGCTTCGTGTTCCTGAAGAACCGGCTGGCCAAGCTCGAGCGGGCGATCGCGCAGTTCATGCTCGACCTGCACACCAGCGAGGAAGGCGGCTACACCGAGGTCAATCCGCCGTTCCTGGTGCGCGACAACGCCGCTTATGGTGTCGGCCAGCTGCCGCGGTTCGCCGAGGAAATGTTCCATACCGATAACGGCTTCTGGCTCATTCCGACCGCCGAGGTGCCGCTCACCAACCTGGTGAACGACACGGTGCTGGACGAGAAGGACCTGCCGCTGCGCTTCACTGCCTGGACGCCGTGCTTTCGCTCCGAGGCGGGCGCCGCCGGCAAGGACACGCGCGGCATGATCCGCCAGCACCAGTTCCCCAAGGTCGAGCTGGTCAGCATCACGACGCCCGAGCAGTCCATCGCCGAACATGAGCGCATGACCGGCCGCGCCGAGGAGGTGCTGAAGCGCCTCGGCCTGCCGTTCCGCACCATCGTGCTGTGCGGCGGCGACATGGGCCCGGCCTCGCGCAAGACCTTCGACATAGAAGTCTGGTTGCCCGGCCAGAACGCCTATCGCGAGATCTCGAGCTGCTCCAATTGCGGCGACTACCAGGCCCGCCGCATGGGCGCGCGCTACCGGCCCAAGGAAGGAAAAGGCACGCGTTTCGTGCACACCCTGAACGGCTCGGGCCTTGCCTGCGGCCGCACCCTGATCGCGGTGCTGGAGAACTACCAGAACGAGGACGGTTCGGTGACGATCCCCGAAGCGCTGCGTCCCTACATGGGCGGGCTGGTGACGCTGCCGGGCCCGGCTGTCCGGAAGTGAAGCCCGCGGACATCGCCAAGGCGCGCATCCTCGTCACCAATGACGACGGCATCCACGCGCCCGGGCTGGAAGCTCTGATCGAGATCGCCACCCAGCTTTCCAACGACGTCTGGGTGGTGGCGCCCGAGGTCAACCAGAGCGGCGCCGGCCATTCGCTGTCGCTGTCGCATCCGATCCGCTGCCGTGAGGTGAGCGAGGCCAAGTTCGCACTCGAGGGCACGCCGACCGACTGTGTGCTGTTCGCGGTCAAGCATCTGTTGAAGGACCGCAAGCCCGACATTGTGCTGTCGGGCGTCAATCGCGGCACCAACATCGCCGACGACGTCACCTACTCGGGCACTATCGCCGCCGCCATGGAAGGCTGCCTGCTCGGCCTGCCCTCGATCGCCTTCAGCCAGGCCTACACCCGCGATCATCCGGTGAAGTGGGGCACCGCGACGCATCACGGCGCCGCGGTGGCGCGTCGCGTGCTGACGGCGGACTGGCCGCAGAACGTGCTGGTCAACATCAACTTCCCCGACGTGATCGCGGGATCGGTGAAGGGCGTGCGGGTGACGCACCAGGGCACGCGCGGCTTCGGCGGCTACATCATCGAGCGCCTCGATCCACGCGGCGGCACCTACTACTGGATCGGCTACCAGCCGCAGGAGAGCGAGATCGACGAGGCGAGCGACATCGCCGCCATCCGCTCGGGCCACATCTCGGTGACGCCGCTGCATCTCGACCTCACGCACGAGGCGATGCGCCGCAAGCTCGGCGCCGAGTTCGCGGCCGCAGTCGAACCGGCCCAGTCCGAGCCAGGCTAGAGCGGCGCGGCCGTGAACGTCCCGGCCATGCAACGCCTGATCGCCGAGCTGCGCAGCTTGGGCATCGCGGACGAGAAGGTGCTGGCCGCCATTGCCGCGGTCGATCGCGAGCGCTTCGTGTCGGAGACCTTCGCCGAGCGCGCCTGGGACAATACCGCGCTGCCCATCGCCTTCGGCCAGACCATCAGCCAGCCCCTGGTCGTGGCCGCCATGACCGAGGCGCTCCGGGTCGGCCCGCGCATGAAGGTGCTCGAGATCGGCACCGGCTCGGGTTATCAGGCCGCCGTGCTCGCCAAGCTTGCGCGCCGCGTCTACACGGTCGAGCGCTACAAGCCCTTGTCCAAGGAGGCCGAGCGGCTCCTGATCGAGCTGCGCATCCACAACGTCGTGTTCGACGTCGGCGACGGCAGCAAGGGCTGGCCGGGCCAGGCGCCGTTCGACCGCATCATCGTCACCGCCGCCGCCGACGAGCGCCCGCAGGCGCTGATCGACCAGCTCGCGCTCGGCGGCATCCTGGTCGTGCCGGTGGGCCGCGATCCGACCGCGCAGGTCGTCGAGCGCATCGTCAAGAGCGAAAGCGGGCTGCAGCGCGACACGCTGATGCCGGTGCGCTTCGTGCCGCTGGTGACGGGGGCTCTGCCGGTGCTGGGGCAGGGCTAGTTGCTGGGAGCGCGCCACTCCGTGGCGCTCTTCTCCTTTCGCTTGGGCACTCCGAATGCGCCACAGAGTGGCGCGCTCCCAGCCATGAGTCAGTCCCACGAAATCGTCGTCAGCCCGATTCCCGCCGGAATCGTCATGCAGTACAATGGGTTCATGAAAAGAGCCCTTCGCTACCCCTCGCGATGGGCCGGCTGGTGGCGCACGCTGGGTACAACGGCGGTGCTGTCGGTCGCGCTCGGCGCCTGTTCCACCATCTATGGCGCCCGCGACGGCACCATTGAATATCCCGGCTCCGGCGCTGGACCAAACGCCGCCGCCATCTATGTCGTCAAGGAAAAGGACACCGTCGAGAGCGTGTCCCAGCGCTATGGCGTGCCGGTCACGACCATCGTCGAGCGCAACAGGCTGCAGCAGCCCTATACGCTGCGTTCTGGCCAGTCGCTCGAGCTGCCCAATGCCCGCTTCGTGCCGGACAATACCGGCGGTCCGCCGACCGCGACGGCCGCGGCGCCCGGACCGGTGAAGCGCGAAACCCTGGCGCCGCCATCGCAAGGCGAAGCACCGCGCTCGGCCGCACCCGCGCCGGCCGCCTCCGGCCAGCCGACGCCGCTCAGTCCCGCGGCCACGCCGGCGGCGGCCGAGTCGAGCGTCACCGTGCCGGCCACGCCACCGCCGCGTTTGGCCTGGCCGATCAAGGGCAAGATCCTGGTGCCCTATGGCGCCGCCGCCGGCGGCCAGAAGAATGACGGCATCGACATCCAGGCCGAGACCGGCGCGCCGGTGAAGGCGGCCGATGGCGGCACCGTGGTCTATGCCGGCAGCGAGGTCGCCCATCTCGGCAACCTGCTGCTGGTCCAGCACCCCGGCGGCTACATCACGGCCTACGGCAACAACGACGCGTTGCTGGTCAAGAAGGGCGATACCGTGAAGACGGGCCAGACCATCGCCAAGGCCGGCAGCTCCGGCGGGGCGTCGAGCCCGCGCGTGCACTTCGAGGTAAGACGCGGCGGCAGCCGCACCATCGATCCGACGACGGTGTTGCCGCCGCCGTGATCGGGGGAGCAAGGCCGCCCGTCCTGAGCGAGCCGAAGGATCCAGGTCCGATCATCGGATGAGTGGGCGACGGAGATCGCTCAGCTTTGCTTTTGATGGAGCTGTCCCGGCCGAACGAAACGCACTGCAATTTGTTTCGGACGCCGGATACCAGACTGCGAATACTCGACGTGAAGCCGTGCGGTCTGTTCTTTTTGACTCATGTTTGATCAGAATCGTACGCCACAACTATGTCACCGGTAACCGGCTGTGCTCCTGTTAGCATCGGTCGAAATTATCGGTTTGGGAACGCCCATGAAGCTTGGATGGTAGGGGTACCGTCCGCGAAAGCTTCGGGTGCGGTGGGACCGGGAGATGCAGGTGGAAGTCCTAGGTCGACATATCTGCGCGCATTGCGTGTTGGATGGGACGGTTTACTCCGTTCAAGAAAGCGGGCGTCGCCTGCAGCATCGCCACGCGCGAACACTCATAGGCTCGCAGCACCTGCAAGCTTTGCGCGTGGCCATTGACGTGCCGTGGTGGTCGCAGACGGCGTCTGCCGGGTCTCTCGGCAAATTCCTGTGAGGAGGCGGCCTGACGATAGGGCATCTCTTGCAGTTCGACTTGTTCGCGGCACTAGCGCGGGGGAGTACGTTCACATGATCGCCAACAATGAACGCGATGTCGTTTGTTCAACGGCAGCCGAGCCGGCACTGCTTGTCTCTGCCGGCAACACCGACACAATCCGGGTCCTTTTCATCGAAGATGACGGGGACTATCGCGAGGCTCTGGCCGGGGACCTGTCGGACCGTGGCTTTTCGGTCAAGGGCTTTGCCGATGCCGCCTCATTCCTGCAGTCGCTCGATGTCGCCGTCGACGCCGACGTCGTCCTTCTCGACTGGGGTCTGCCGCAGACGTCCGGCATCGACCTGCTGCCGCAGATGCGCCGTCGCGGCATCCGCCTGCCGGTCGTGTTCCTGACCGGCCGTGCCCAGACGAAATATGAAACTCTTGCGTTCGACAGGGGCGCCATCGACTTCATCGACAAGGCGCGCGGCGTGGACGTTCTCGCCAGGCGGCTGAGGCGGGTGGTCGAGGCGACCAGGTCGCTCGCGCCTGCCTCCGGCGAAAAGGCGATAGCCGTCGGCAAGCTTGTGCTCAAGCCCAGCATCGGCCGCGCCATCTGGAACGGCATCGACGTCGGTCTCACCGTCGGCGAATTCAATATCGTCGACCTGCTGGCGTCGAATGCCGGCCGCTATGTGACCTACCGTGCGATCTACGATCGCCTGCACTACGCCGGCTTCGTCGCCGGCAACGGCGACCACGGCTACCGGACGAATGTCCGGTCGGGCATCAAGCGCATCCGCATCAAATTCCACCAATGCGATCCCGACTTCGATCAGATCCGGAACTACATGGGCTTCGGCTACTGCTGGAAGAAGCCGTGAAGTCGAGCGGCCAGCGGACCGTCAAGATCTGTTGTCGGGCTTCCAGGCCTGGACCTGGTCCGGCTCGCCACTGCAGATCCGAAGCGTTTGCACCAGTCGTGCGAGTCGCCGGGCGGACCCATGGAACTGCTCGCCGGTGTCGACCTCCTCGACCTCGATGATACGGCCTTTGCGTCTACCCACTGCATTGATGGCGCGGACCCGGAACCGGCCACCGTCAATGAACCACGACACGATCAACTGGGCCATTGATCCCCTCTCCGTCGTGAATGGAAGCACCCCCCTCAAGGCGCTTAGGCGGCGCACTACAATTTTTCTTGAAGCGCAACGGCCTTGTCACACAACGCGCCGGGGATAGGTGGCGACAATGCGGTGACCGTCGGCCCATTGTGTACGATTCACACTAGCTGCAGTCTTGCTCGCAGTTGCAAAAAATATGTGGCTGCGACGCCTGGAAGTTGATTTGCTTCGCTCATGTCCAGGAAGCGTGCCCGCCGCTACTCCATCGAAATCAAGGACCCCGAGGGTTCACTGCTTTTTTCGACCGTAGCGTACTGGAACGACCAGGACAGGCGAGTGGCCCTTGCTCAAATCACCCGTCTGGCCGGGGTTCCTGAGGTAAATTTCCATACCGAGCCCGCGCTTGAGCCCCGGTCCTCCAAGAGCGAGCCGGCCCCGGCCCGATCGAAGTCAAAGACGGTGAGATCGGCGCCGCGTTGATCTCTGGAGCGCGCCTTCCTCGGCGCGAGCTCGTTGTCGGCCGGCGTTCAGCTTGAAGGTCCGTACTCTACTACACCACCTTCCCGTCCAGCTTGTACGCACCCTTGCGGTCCTCGATCTCGAGCACCCACACATCGGGATCGCGCTCGACCTGGCGGGCGATGTAGGCGTCGGCTTGGGCTTCGGGCACCGGATCAGGCCCGGTGCCGCGGCTCCATGCCGGTTCGCCGTCGAGCGTGCTCGCCTGGGTGTAGACCGTGACGCCGGCCTCGAAGCGGTTGAGCTTCACCAGCACCGTGCCGGCATCGGGATCGCCGCGACGAACCACGGCCGCGGGAATGAACGCAAGATCGCAGAGACGCACCTGCGCGCTCACCCACAGTCCGGTCGTCAGCCCCATCACCATGGTCGATTCCTCCCCACGAAGTGGGGAGGTGGCCCCTTGGGGCCGGAGGGGTCAAGCCTCATGACCCCTCCGCCCGGGGCGCGGGCACCTCCCCTCGCAAGCGAGGGGAGGAAGGAAAATCGCGTCCTCACGCCAACGCGTCGTCCAGTCCATCGAATACGGCGCGCGCGCCGCGCCAGCGGAAACGCACACAGACGAAGGGCAGCGCCTGTAGTGCGATGTCGTCCCGGTCGGCCAGCGCCGCCGGCGCGATCAGGATCGGCCGCACGTCGGGACCGCCGCGCGCCGAGGCCAGCGACAGCGAGCCCACCGCCATCGCCAGCTCCTCCGGCCGCCCGTCGGCCACCAGCGCGAACAGCGGCTGCGGGCGTTCGCCGCGCAAGGAGAAGAGATCGTGCGCGCCGCCGAACAGGCCGCGCTTGGCCAGCTCCTCGTGCAGCGACCCGTCGACCAGCCGCCGGTCACAGGCGGCTCGCGCTGAATCGATCGGCGCCGGTTCGACATAGAGGCTCAAGCGTGCCATCGGCGGGTCGCCGGCCTTGAAGCGGCGAACGGCGTCGACGAATTGGCCGAGCAGACGCGTCAGCCGCGGGCTGTCGAGCGGTGCGATGACCAGCGCCTCGGTCTCCTCGCCGTCGGGCCAGCCGAGACGCCGCCACACGCCATCGGCCAGGAAATCGCGAAAGCCCGACTTGCGCTGCCCCAGTCGCGTGCCGCCCATGCGACCGGAATGCGCGAGATAGAGCCCGCCGGCTTCGTCGACGGCGATGATGCCGGCCATCTTGCGGTCGGCGCCGGCGCGCGGCAGGTTGATCTCGCAGGTGATGCTCTCGCGTTTGGTCGGCGCATCGGGCGCATGGCCGAGCAGCAGCGCCTCGCGCGCGTTGCGCGGCTCGAAGGCCCACCAGAACGAATCGTCGCGCGCCCAGGCAATGGTGGTGCGCAACTCGCCGCCGCGCCAGGTGAGCCGCACGCTCCGCGCGCGAACGCCCTTCAGCGCGCCCTGCAGGCGCTTGATGGCGCGATCGATCCGCCTCGGTTCCCCCACGACCCGCAGCATGGGTGATCCTACCGCCCCCGGCGGCCCTTGCCGATGTGGACAGCTTCGGCCATGAACCCGCCTTCCATGGCCGATCCACCCATTCTTGCGCTCGCAGCCATCCGCTACCACCTCGGCGACCAGACCGTCCTCGACGGTGTCGAACTCGCCATCGCGCCGGGCGAGCGGCTGAGCCTGGTTGGCCGCAACGGGGCGGGCAAATCGACCCTGCTGCGCATCCTGGCGGGCGAGCCGATCGCCGATTCCGGCACGCGCTTCGCCCAGCCCGGCGCCACCGTCGCCCGCCTGCCGCAGGAGCCGGACTTTTCCGGCCATTCGAGCGTGGCGCGCTACGTGGCCTCGGCGCTCGCCGGCTCGCACGGCCCTGCGGACTACCGCGTCGCCTCGCTGCTCGACGAGATGAGGCTGGACGGCGCGCGCAATCCCGCCGATCTCTCCGGCGGCGAGGCCCGGCGGGCGGTCCTGGCCCGCGCCCTCGTGGGCGAGCCCGACGTGCTGCTGCTCGACGAGCCCACCAACCATCTCGACCTGCCGACCATCGAATGGCTGGAGGAGAAACTATCGGCCTGGAAGGGCGCCTACGTGCTGGTCAGTCACGACCGGCGCTTGCTCACCAACCTGGCGCGATCGGTACTGTGGCTCGACCGCGGCATCGTCCGCCGCCTCGACAAGGGCTATGCCGCCTTCGAGGACTGGTCGAGCGAGATCCTCGAGCGCGAGGCGACGGAACGGCACAAGCTCGACCGCCTGATCGAGCGCGAGAGCGAATGGGCGGGCAAAAGCATCCGCGCCCGGCGCACGCGCAACGAGGGCCGGTTGCGCGCTCTGGCCGAGCTGCGCAAGCAGCGTCGGCAACAGATCGGCCCGACCGGCCGCGCCACCCTCTCGGTCGGCCCGGCGGAGCAATCCGGCGCGCTCGCCATCACCGCGCGCAACATCTCCAAGCGCTGGGGCGAGCGCACCATCGTCGAGAATTTCTCGACCCGCATCTTCCGCCGCGATCGCATCGGCCTGATCGGGCCCAACGGCGCCGGCAAGACGACGCTCCTGCGCCTGCTGATCGGCGAGCTTTTACCCGACACCGGCTCGGTGAAGCTCGGCGCCAACCTCGTGCCGGTGGTGATCGACCAGCGCCGCGCCGCGCTCGATCCCGACAAGACGCCGTGGGAGATCCTGGCCGACCGCAACGACCACCTGCTGGTGCGCGGCCGGCAGATGCACGTCATGAGCTATTTGCGCGAATACCTGTTCCGCGACGAGCAGGCGCGCCAGCCGGTGCGCACGCTGTCGGGCGGCGAGCGCAACCGTTTGCTGCTGGCCAAGGCGCTGGCGGCGCCGTCGAACCTGCTGGTGCTCGACGAGCCGACCAACGACCTCGACGCCGACACGCTCGATCTCTTGCAGGAGGCGCTCGGCGACTATGACGGCACCGTGCTGCTCGTCAGTCACGACCGAGACTTCCTCGACCGGCTGGTGACCTCGACGATTGCGCTGGAAGGCGACGGCACGGCCGTCGAATATGCCGGCGGCTACAGCGATTACCTGGCGCAACGCGGGCCGCGCGAGACGCCTGTCGCTGCCACGCCGCGCAAGGCGAAGGTCGAACCGCGCGAGCCGGCGCCGCCGGCGCGGCGGCTGGGCTACAAGCGCCAACGCGCGCTCGCCGAGCTGCCCAGGAAGATCGAGGCCCTGCACGCCGAGATCGCGAGCCTGCAGCAGGCGCTGGCCGATCCCGGCCTCTATCGCCGCGACCCGTTGTCGTTCGCCGCCAGGACGGTCCGTCTCGGCGCGGCCCAGGCGGAACTCGAAGCCGCTGAGACCGAATGGCTGGAGCTGGAGCTGCTGCGCGAGCAGCTGAACGGCTGACGATTGCCGCGCACCACAGCCGGCGCAAAGATAGGAACGAGAAGCAGCGGCAGTCGTCTCCGGGGTGGCATTGCATGCAGGTACGTACCTTGACGCTCTATATCGACTACAAGAGCCCCTACGCCTTTCTGGCCAAGGACGCGGCCTATCGGCTGGAGCGGGAAAGCGGGGTCGAGATCGACTGGCTGCCCTATATCCTCGACATTCCCGCCTATCTGGGCAGCGCCAAGGTCGACGCCGATGGCCGGGTCCTGGAGCAGGACCGCAACCCTCACCAATGGCGCCGGGTCAGGTACAGCTACATGGACGTGCGCCGCGAGGCGAACCGGCTCGGGCTCACCATTCGCGGCACGCAGAAGATCTGGAACTCGTCGCTGGCCGGCATTGGGCTGCTGTACGCCAAGCGGCAGGGCGCCTTTCGCGCGTACAACGACGAAGTCTTCGAGCGGTTCTGGAAGCGCGATCTGGACCTGGAGGACCCCGCCGCACTCGCGAACGTGCTGCAGCGCGCCGGTGCGGACGGGACCGGCTTCGCGGCCTTTGTGGAAGGCGAAGGTCGGCGGGAGCTCGAGGCGGTGCAGGACGCCGCCGAAGCCCGAGGGGTATTCGGCGTGCCGAGCTTCCTGTTCCCCGATGGCGATCTGTACTGGGGGCGCGAGCATCTACCGCGCATCCGCGAGATCCTTCAGGCTCCTCTTTCCCTCTCATATTCCTCTCCCCCGCTAGGGGGAGAGGCTAGGTGAGGGGGCTTCGAAAGCTTACCCAACCCCCTCACCCAACCTCTCCCCCTCGCGGGGGAGAGGAGTCTGAGCTGAGGAGGACGTTATTAGAGCGGCGTGGAGATCGCTAGCTTGCCCGCGCGCGTTCCTGCTGGATCTTCATGCGACAGAGGGCGACGGCCTTTTGCGCCGTGCTCGCCTGCTTCGAGGACGGTTCGAGCTCGAGGAAGCGTTCCCAGGCGGCGAGCGCCTCGCTGCAGCGATCGAGGTGCGTCAGCAGCAGAGCCAGGTTGAACTGCGCGTCGACGTAGTCGGGCTCGGCCTGCACGGCGCGGCGGTACTGGGCGACGGCGAGATCGGTTTGCTTGTCATCCTCCGCCGCCAGGGCGAGGTTGTACCAGGCCTCGGCGAAGGCCGGATCGCGCGCCACCGCGATCTGCCAGGCCACCTTGGCCTCGGTGGCGCGGCCCTGGGCCTGGAACACGTTGCCGAGATTGAAGGGCAGCACGGGGTCGGCGGTGTCGGCGCGCATGGCCGTGGTGTAGAGGCTCTCGGCCGTGGCGTGATCGCCGCGCTCCTCGGCCTCCTCCGCCTCGAGGAGAAGATCGTCGATGCTGCGCGCCTTCTGCTCCGGGCGCATCCGGAGCGGCATCGTGAGCTGGCCTGAAAGCTCGGCGAGCTGGCCCGCGATCTCGCGCACCAGCGCGCCCGACGGACCCTCGGTGAGCCGCGCCTCGGCGAGATGGCCGCCGCGCCGCCGCAGCGAAATTGCGGCGTCGAGCACGTCGCCCAGCGCCACACCGCGCTTCAAGAGCCGCGCCGCCTCGCGCGCCGCCACGAGGTCGCGGTAGGCGAAGCGCTCGTCGACCGGCTCGAGCACGTCGAACAGCACCAGGCAGGACAGCAGGTTGGGCGTGAGGCCGGCGAGGCGTTCGATCTCCGCCCGTCCCAGGCTGCGGTCGACCGCAGATGGCGGCTCGATCAGGCCGAGCTCTCGGCGCAGCACGTTCTCGCTGATCAGCGACGCCGTCGCCGGCAAGCCGGCCGGAAGCTGCACGCGGCCGTCGTCGAGCGCGTGGGAGGCGGCCGAATGGCCGAAGGCGACCGTCGTCACGCGATGGCCCGGCCGCGTAGAAATCTTGCCGCCGCGGGCGCGCACGAGCTGGTCGAGGCGCCGGCGCGTCAGGCCCTGCAGGCGGCCGACGAGGAAGAGGGTCTGTCCGGCGAGAGGCAAGCCTGCCTCCCGCCCTCAGCGCGCGGCCTTGCGCGCTTTCGGCTTCTTGGCCGCAGCCGCGGCGGGCGCCGCCGCTTCTTTCTCGGCGGGCTTCTTGCTCGGCGCGCGCGGCCGGCGGACGGCGCCATCCCCGCTCGACGCTTGGAGGCTGCGCTTCAGCGCCTCCATGATGTCGACGACGTTGCCGGGTTCGGCCGCCTCGGGCACCGCGAAGGTGTGGCCCGCCTGCTTGGCGCTCAGCATGGCCGTGACGGCTTCCTCGTAGCGGTCGGCGAACGTCTCGGGCTGGAAGTGCCCGGACATGCGGCCGATGATCTCCTGGGCGATGTCGAGCATCGCCGGCGCCACCTTCCGCTCGCCGATGCCCTCGAAGTATTCGGCGTCCTGCCGCACCTCGTAGGGATAGCGCAGCGTCGTCGCCAGCATGCCGGGCCCACGCGGCTGCAGCATCAGCAGGCGCTCGCGCCGGCTCAGCACGACGCGGCCGATGCCGGCCATCTTCTTCCTGGTCATGGCCTCGCGGATCACGGCGAACGCCTCCTCGGCCATCTTGCCGTCAGGCGCGAGGTAGTAGGGGCTGTCGAGGTAGATCTCGTCGATCTCGGCGGCCGGCACGAAGGTCTCGATCTCGATGGTCTTGGTGCTCTCGATCTTGAGCGCCTCGAGGTCGGTATCCTCGACCATGACATACTGGCCCTTGCTGACCTGGTAGCCCTTGACGCGGTCGGCCGTATCGACCGGCTCGCCGCTCACCGAATCGACCAGATTCTGCTTCAGCCGATTGCCGGTCTTGCGGTTCAGCGTGTTGAACGACACGCGTTCGGACGACGAGGACGCGTTGTAGAGCGTCACCGCGCAGGAGACGAGCGACAGCTTGAGATAGCCTTTCCACGAGGGGCGGGGCATCGAAAGACTCCGGGATACAAGGTGGTAGCTATTTTAGTTCAAGCGTTGTTGCAGGTCGACACTATGGGTATGTCCGATTGCGGCGCAACGTACAGGATGCGCTTCGGCGGCACGCATGGCGGCGGCGGCGCCGGTCGAACAAATGGACAACACGGCAATCATAGTCACGGTGATGGCGCGCGCTTCAAGCGTCGTCGATGACTCGCTGTGCGGCCAGGCGGGTTTCGATCCTGCGGTCCGTTGGTCGGGCCGCCGTCTAGGTGTCGCTGCCAGCCGTGGACCCCCGCCGCGGCCGGCGCACGGCGCGCACTTTGCCGCTGCGTCCGCCGCCGCAGAAGAACCGGTCGCCGCCATCGGACTCGAGCCCCGACACGCCGATGCCGGGCGGCATCTTGAGCTCCTCCATCACCTCGCCCGTTTGCGGATCGATCCGCCGCAACTCGCTCTCGTCGCCTTCCCAGGTGCCGTGCCATAGCTCGCCGTCGACCCAGGTGACGCCGGTGACGAAGCGGTTGGAGTCGATGGTGCGCAGGATCCTGCCGGTCTCGGGATCGATCTGATGGATCTTGCGGCCGCGATGCTGCCCGACCCACAGCGTCCCCTCGGCCCACGCCATCCCGGAGTCGCCGCCGTTGCCGGGCGCCGGGATCGTGGCGAGCACCTGGCCGGTCTTGGGATCGATCTTCTGGATGCGGCTCTCGAAGATCTGGAACAGGTGGCGGCCGTCGAACGCCGTCCCGGCATGCGCGTCCGCGTCGATCCGGCGAATGATCAGGCCGCTCTCCGGGTCGAGGACGTTGAGCTTGTCGCCCGAGGCGAACCAGACATGCTGACCGTCGAACGTCAGGCCCGCTACCTGGTCGGCTCCGGGGAAGGGTCCGTATTCGCGGAGGATCTCGGCGGGGGATTGGATCATGTTCTTCCTCATTGCTGGGAGCGCGCCACTCCATGGCGCATCTTTCATTGTTTCGACACCGCATGAGCGGCACGGAGTGCCGCGCTCCCAGCATTAATCACCCGGCAGGGGTGCGGGGAGTAACAAGGTCGTCGTGAATCCCGGCACCGGCGGGGTCATCCAGCGGCGCGCCCGGCCGCGGCCGAACGACTGCACCTTGCCGGCCGAGGCCAGCGAGTCCAGCGCCCGTTGCACCGTGCGCTGGCTGGCGCCGAGCGCCACCGCGAGCGCCGAGCTCGACCACGCTTCGCCGTCGGCCAGGAAGGCGAGCACCTCGCCATGCGGCTCCTCGACCGGCCGCGCCAGCACCACGACCTCGCGGGCGCGGCGCGGCGCGAGCGCGAACCCGCGCGCGGTCGCGCCGACGCCGGCCAGCGGCCGCAGCATGGCGCGCAGCCGCCCGATCTCGACGCGAAGTCGCGCGCGATGCGATTCGTCGGCGTGCCGGGCGCCGAACGCGCGGGCGAGCAGCGTGGCGCGGGCCGCGTCGGCGGGCCACGCCTCGGCGAGCGCGCGGGCGAGCGCGAACAGCACCGGCCGCCCGGCGAGCGAGACCGTCGTGCCGCCGTCGCGCACGACATGCCGGCAGGCGTCGACGACCAGCGCCTTCGACGCCTGCAACGCCTCGACCTCCTCGAGCCGAAGCGGGCGCTCCTCGCCCCGCGCCAGCAGGCGCGCCGCCGGCGTCTCGAGCACGCGCGCGGCACTGTCGACCTCCGCCGCCAGCGCCGGAATGCCAGCCTGCCGCGCGGCGCCTTCCGCCCGGGCGAGCGCCGCGCGCGCCGTCTTCGTGCGCAGCCGGCGCATCGCGATGCCCGCGACCACCAGCTCGTGGGCCGCCCGCGACGCCGGCGGGAACGGCGCGGGGTCGAGCAGGCTGAGCGTGCGCTCGGCCTCGTCGAGGCGGCCGACCAGCAATAGGCGCCGGACTCCCAGATGGCGCGCGTGCGCCGCGTTCAGCCGGTCGCCCGCCTGCTCGAGCGTCGCCCGCGCCGCCTCGAGCGCCCTGGTGGGCCAGCTGAGGTCACGCGAGACCAGCGCGATCTCGGCCTCGGCCACGACGCAGCGCGCGCGGGCCACTGCCTCCCGCGGCCCGAAGCCGCGCGCCGCCCGCCTCAGCAGGGCTTTCGCGCGCAAGAAATCGCCGAGCTGCGCCATGGCGATGCCGCGCAGCGCCAGCGCCGGCGCGTCGTCGCGCAGCGCGACGCGGTTCAGGGCGCCGAGCGGATCACCCGCCGCCAGCGCGCGCGCCGCGGCCGTGATCAGCGAGTCCATGCGAATCCCGTCACACTTGTAACTCCCACCGTTTCGACCGCGGGCCCTATCGGTATCGCGTGACAGACGACCCCTGACAGTATCGAAGGAGAGAAGACTTGAGCGAAGCTTATACCGGCGGATGCGCCTGCGGCGCGATCCGCTATGAAATCTCCGCCGAACCGCTGGTGATGAACGACTGCCAGTGTCGCGACTGTCAGCGCAAGAGCGGCACCGGGCACGGGTCCTACTTGACCTTCGCGGGCAGGAAGAGCGTGAAACTCGAAGGCCAGGCGAAGCATTGGGACATCGTTGGCGATACTGGCAACGTCAAGACACGCGCCTTCTGCCCCACCTGCGGGTCACCCGTGTACATGACGTTCGCGGCCATGCCGGATCTGTTCACCGTGCACGCGGGGAGCCTCGACGATCCCAGCCGATACAAGCCGCAAATGGTGACGTACGGCGTGCGCGGCCACACCTGGGACCACGTCGATCCAGCCCTGCCGAAATTCGACAAGATGCCGCCGAGGTAACGGGAATCCCGTCACACTTGTAACTCCCATCCTCGCGGCTTGCCGCCCAACTCTATCGCGTGACAGACGACCCCTCCCACAGAACCGAGGAGCAGATCATGACCACCGCCACCGCCCATGTGAACCATTCCCCTGTCGAGCATCGCGCCACCGACCATCGCGTCGTGTCCCGGCAGCAGTGGCTGGCCGAGCGCAAGCAGCTGCTGGCGCGCGAGAAGGAGCTGACCCGCCTCGGCGACCAGATCGCGCGCGAGCGCCGCGCCCTGCCGTGGGTGCGCATGGAGCAGGACTAC
>Ga0070698_100002270_pt1 | contig 21275 bp, 13 predicted proteins | sample KBSK1502metaG_FD_65477 | JGI IMG/M metagenome (GOLD analysis project Ga0070698, IMG submission 65477) | Corn, switchgrass and miscanthus rhizosphere microbial communities from Kellogg Biological Station, Michigan, USA - KBS K1-50-2 metaG | ecosystem: Host-associated > Plants > Roots >...
GACTATTGTTGCCGTGCAGCAAGAGCTGTCTCAACTCGGTTACTATCACGGTCCGATCGATGGCCTAATCGGCCCACAAACGGCAAAAGCGGTTCGCTGGTTTCAGTCCGTCGACACGTTGTCTGTTACCGGTCAAATCGACGGGCCAACATTGAAAGCGCTTGGGATCAGTTAGCCTCGAAGGAAGAACAAATCGGACCCGGCCTCCTCTCTTCGAGCTACGGTGCCGCCCGCGAATACGACGGGCCGCGCCGTAGCGAAGCGACGGCGGCGCGGATGGCCCACTCTCACCGGATTGCGGCGGCCGGGGCGTACTCCACCACCGATATTTTTGACACCGGAGCTGGCGTCGAAGGTTTGGCTCTAGCGGCCGGTAAGGAACTATGGAAAACATTGTTATCATCGGCACCGGGTGCGCTGGATTGACGGCCGCCATTTATACGGCAAGAGCGAACCTGGCTCCGCTTGTTTTGGCCGGTCGTGAACCGGGGGGACAGCTCACCACGACGACACTGGTAGAGAATTTTCCAGGGTTTCCGGACGGCATTGACGGGACCGAGTTGATCATGAACATGCAGCGCCAGGCCGATAAATTCGGGGCGAGATTCAAATACGCCGACGTGACTGAGTTTGAAATTAAAGAAGGCCATTACACCCTGAAGGTGGATGAGGAGTGGATTGAAGCGAGGGCGGTTATTATTGCTTCCGGAGCGTCCGCCCGATTCTTAGGCCTGGAAAATGAGTCGCAAATGAAAGGTCACGGACTGACTTGCTGCGCGACCTGCGATGGAGCGCTTTACCGGGACGTCCCCGTTGCTTTAGTTGGAGGCGGAGATACCGCAGCCGACGAGGCCCTCTTTCTCACACGCTTTGCGAGCGAGGTATTCTTAATTCACCGGCGGGACACGCTCAGGGCTTCGAAAATCCTTGCCGAAAGAGTCCTCAACCATCCGAAGATCAGAACAGTCTGGAACACGAAAGTAACGAAATACGTAGCCGATCAGCATGGTGAAATGGAGTCGATCCGTTTAGAAAACACTGTCTCTGGAGAGGTCTCAAAACTGCATGTTAAGTGCGTTTTTGCCGCGATCGGTCACGGTCCCAATACCAAACCATTTTTAGGCAAAATCGAAACGGATTCGACTGGACTTATCGTGTGCCAGAACGGGACCCAAAGAACAAACCTTCCGGGCGTGTTTGCTGCCGGCGATGTCGCCGACCCTCTTTACCGACAGGCAATAACAGCCGCTGGTCAGGGTTGCGCGGCCGCCATCGAAGCAGAGCGGTACCTACGCGACTCGAATTCCACAGCATCGTTCCCAGAGCCACGGCGCCAGCCTGATATCTAGTGTGTGTAGATAGCAAAAATGACGGTGACTAACCCTGGAATTGCTTAGTCATTAGACCGAAGATCTGCTCTTGATGCAAGCCGCTTCAACCCCAAGCGCTTAAGCCCAGCTAGCTGGAGCGAGCGGAGATGTCTCGAAACCGATGAGGTGAATTTATTCCGTTTTGGGCGTTCCGGTTGGACTGGTGTTTTGATTAGGCAATCGTGTCGTAAGCGCCCATATCAAGTTGGGAGTCATGATGTTCCTGGCAGCGTACGATTGCTTGCTGCTCACTCGAGTGTTTCCCAAGATCGTGAGTCTCATTAACCAAATATTTCGGGCGGTACTTGGAGTCAACATCTCGATGAATTACATATAGATCATGGTCTCTTACGGACGGGTCCCTCAAATGACATATAATCGTAGCCCCCGGAGGAAGTTTGCTTTCTAGTGTTTCCTCTAATTCGATGAGTGCGTCGAGGTCCGCATTCGTCGCCTTCGAATCATCACGCTCCAGTCTAGCCATAGATGCCGATTCTAATCTGGAAACAATGTTATCGCAATCCGCTCAGACGAAAGGGTGGGCGAAGGAGAGATATTTCGGCGGGGACGATTGGTTCAAAATTCTTGAACTGCTCGTGATAGTATCGGCTACATGTATTGCGTGGCGCGCTCTCGAGAGAAACACGGAAGGAATATTGGCCTCGCGTCGCACTCAATTGTTCGACGCCTGATACGCAGGTAGAAAAGGAAGATCGGGGTAACCTTTTTTGGGATCTTTTTTACCCCGATATTTTTCTCTGTGATCATGAAAATTTTTGGCCGCGCACCCAAGAAGCAGAGACCACGGTCAATCGAACAGCGAGCACGGAGAGAGGAGCCAGTTCATTGAGCCGCAGGAACGCGATCGATTACCAGTGTCCTGTCCGCGAAGTAGCATATCTTTCGCCGCAGGTCAGTTGGCGGTTTTTCAAGGCGCAAGCGACGCACATAATTAGATTGATACGTAAGGAGCGAGCAACGCGGAAAAACGGCCAACCGGCCGCGGCCCGGAGGTTGCGTTGAAAATGGGCCGGCGGCTGCGTTCCTCGTCGGTTACGTATCGATTCAGATATGCGCCCTCTTTCCGCCAGTCCGGCTCGGACCGCCTTGCCGGCGGCCCATTTTGAACGCAACGAAAGACATATTATTTCGCGGACAGGACACTAACAGAGTTATTTCCTAACCACCCGAAAAATCGACCGCCCCTGGGAATAGGAATTGTTTCTCCGTGGTCACTTTTATATACTAGCACTCAATGAGCAATAAGGCACCCCTCAGACACCAGGTAACTCGAAGGAAATCAGCGGAGGCCCACGCCGCAAATGTGTATGATCGGGACTGTCCCACCCGGGTGGTACTGGACCGCCTCGCGGATAAGTGGACCGTTTTGGTCATCGGACAGCTAGCCGCCGGCACAATGCGCTTTGCCAAGTTGCGCCGGGCGATCGGTGGTATCAGCCAAAAGATGCTCACTTCCACTCTGCGCGATCTGGAGCGGGACGGGTTAGTAAAACGGCAACTTTATGCCAGCGTGCCCCCCAAGGTGGAGTATTCCCTTACGCCTTTAGGAAGCTCGTTGGTTAGCAAGATGAATGGGCTGTGTCTTTGGGCCGAGGATCATATCGATGAGGTCCTCAGAGCGCGAGCAGGCTTCGATAAGCGGATCCAGCGAACCTTGCTCGACAAAGCCGGATTCGGAAGTCACCCGGTCAGCTAACCAAACCAGCCGGTGGATGGCAAATAGAACGTTCCGCATCGCTTTCGGGATACCGGTTTGTATCATGGGTCTCCGTGAAGACATTCGTTCTAGTGGCGGCGGCCTGGCTGTTGGCCTCGTCAATCAGCCCAGCGGAATCGCCCAACGAGCAACTCCCTCCACCCTTGCCTACCCCTTCTGTGACAAAGCAGAAGTTGATCGTGGGTCTCGCAGTCGATCCGCCATTCGTAATCCATGAGCCGGACGGCTCCTGGATCGGCATCAGTGTCGAGTTATGGCAACAGGTGGCGAACCAGATTGGCCTCAATTACGAGTTTCGTGAAACCGACCTAAGGGGCCGATTCGCAGGACTCGCGCAAGGTTGGCTCGATGCGACGGTTGGACCGTTAACCATCACTGCACAGCGCGAGCAGGTTTGCGATTTTACTCACGCCTACTATGTCAGCGGTTTAGGGGTCGCGGTCCTGAAGAGTAGCACGACCGGCAACGAAAACCTCATTTTCAACCCGGCTTTCTTTAGATTCGTCTGGTCTGTCTCAAAAGTTGCACTAGCCCTACTAGCGGTACTCGCCGTCGTCGCAATCTTGATTTGGCTCTGTGAGCGGAGAACGAATCCGACGCAATTTAGCGGGCAAGGTCATCCGGTCCGAGGTTTGGGCGCATCGTTGTGGTGGGCAGCGGGCACGATGGCGAGCGTTGGTTATGGTGACTTAGTCCCACGCACCCTGCTAGGTCGAACCATTGCCATTATTTGGATGTTCGTCAGCCTGGTGCTAGTCTCCGCTTTTACCGCCACCATGGCATCCACACTGACTGCGGAACGGTTAGCGGGCGTCAGTATTCGCAGCCTCGAAGATCTCCGCCAGCTCAAGATCGGAGCGGTGGAGCACAGTTCAAGCGCTGATTTCCTGCAGGCCAATCATATCGCCTTCACCAGATTTTCTTTTACCGAACTCCTGGATGCGGTTAAGCGCAAGAAGGTACAAGCGGCGATCTATGATGAGCCGGTGCTTCGCTACGCCGCTCGCAATCAACCGCAATTGACCGTACTATCATTGCATTTAGATACGGAGCTATACGGGTTTGCTCTACGCGAAGGAAGCCTGCTGCGCGAACCGATCAATCGCGTGCTTTTGCAGAAGATTCATGAACCTGCTTGGATCAACCTGGTAGCCAAATACCTCCCGGCTAGCAGTTGATGTGGCCTAACGCACCGGATCGCTTTTGACGAAGTTTTGTGAACCTGATAGCAGACCGACCGTCGGCGAGCGTATCAAAAGCATTCTGTCTCGGGGCCAGAATGAAGCAATTCTCGCTTCTCCCTTGTTCGTTGTTCAGAGTCATCGTCCTGAACCGTCTTTCACTGGTCGGCCTGTCGTCGATTCATCACGCTCGTCGCGAGATTACCGGCTGGACGGCAGTTGGGCGTTGCGATTCACTGACCTTCTTGGTCAGACCGAAGAATTGTTCCAGCAGGTCCGCTGCTCGAGAAAGTCCGTTGGTTCTGGCAATTGCCGTCTGAAGCTGACGTGCATTGTCACGGTAGGTAGAATCATTGAGTACCTCATCAAGAAGCTCAGAGAGGTGAGACGCGGTCAGCTTGTCTAACGAGCAGACTACGCCAGTTTTCTTGTCGGCTATCCTCGCAGCGACACCGGGTTGATCATTGGTTACCGGGATAGCCACTTGGGGAACGCCTTTGGATTGAAGTGACCAGGAACACAGAGAGTGACAAAACCGATTTTCATAAATGGCTGAGCGACGCGCTGAGGTAACAATTCTGAACCAACGCTTTGTTGACCGGTACTAGACGTCGAGAACCTGGATGCAGACCGATTTTTGTCTCAGTTGCCGCGATCGTTGACTGAATCGAGCTTATCGCTCACTGCGTTCGATAATTTGATCGAACGTCCGATCTTAGTCACTCTCGGTTCAGTCGGTTGGCGAAGTCTTGCATTGCGGCGACTGCTTCCGCAACGTCGTGAGCACTGGTTCGAAAGCTCAAAATGGCTATCCGCGCAAATACCTTTTCACGAATGCGAGTGGTAGAGAGGAAGATCCGTCCCGTCGCATTCACTTGTTCAACCATCTTCAGTGTGGCGTCATCATTGTCCAGCGTACTTCCGCCTGGGGCGCTGCAACGCACGGCAACTATCGAGAGATCCGGTGAACCTACCAGTTCTAAGTTCGGCGTTCCCTGGAGAGCTTGGTAAGCATTTTCCGCCAGATCAAGCTTCTGATCGAGGGCATCTCGGAACGCCGCCACTCCATGCAAATGAAGAGGAAGCCACAACCGCAAACCTCTATAAGGCCGCGTTAGTTCCGGGCTAAGATCGGCAAAGTCCGGGAATTGAGCTTCCTCCAGGTCCTGTAGAAAGCTCGGTTTATCCACCGTATGCGCGCGTCGCAAAATTTCGCGATCTCTGACCATCAAACAACCAGTCCCATAAGGAAGAAACAGCCCTTTGTGCGGATCAAGCACTACGGAGTCGGCCTGCTCGATTCCGGTCATCCGCCTACGACCTCGCTCAGTCAACTGAAAGAAGCCTCCGTGGGCCGCATCAACGTGAAACCACAGATTTTCTCGTCGAGCAATCTCGGCGATCGCCTCCAGCGGATCGACCGTACCGGTGCTGGTCGATCCAGCGTTTGCGACGACACAGAATGGCCGCCGGCCGGCCGCTCGATCGGCGGTGATTGCTTCCTTCAGAAGCTTCACGTCCATTCGCAGCTCACCGTCAATCGGGATAGTTCGTAGCGCATCGCCAGGAAAGCCCAGTAAGCGTAGAGCTTTTGCGGTAGCATGGTGAGTCTGGTCAGTTGCATAAACGGTGCCGAAGAGGAAATCTTCAGGAACGTGTGCAGTTCGGGCACACAGGAAGGCCGAAAGGGTGGCTAAGGAAGCCCCGGAGGTCAAAATCCCAAACGCCGTGGACGGAAGCCCAACTAGCTTCGCAAGCCAATGAAGTACATTGACCTCCAACGCGACGAGTGCGGGAGCGCCGGCACCAACGCCCGTGTACGGGTTCATCACTCCGGCAATCAGATCGGCTATCGCGGCTGTAACCAAGCCGCCCCCAGGGACATAGGCCATAAAGCCGCCACCGACGGTGTTGATGCGTGGTTCTGACGCATTTGCGATTATTCTGAGCACCTCGGGCAGCGGCAATCCATCTTCAGGCGGATTTCGGCCGTAATCGGACACCAGTCCATTTTTTTCGGCTGGGTAGGATATCTGCGTCTTCGGCAACTGAGAAAGAAAGTCGGAAAGAAATCTAATTACATCTGTCGCAGAACTGGCAAACTCTTGGTCCGCCAGATTCAGTGGGCAGCGAAGAGAGGAAGAGACTGTCTTGGTATCTCCTATTGGCGATTGATCGTGACTGTTACTTCCGAAGATGATGTTCTTGGCGGATCCAGCCGAGCGGTTCTCTTGGACATCGGGCGTGATATCTGCAGCAGCTTTCATCGGATCGTTCCTAGACGACGCGCAAACGGTATGCCCGGTTGGAGCAAACTACGGTCACCTATATTAGGGAGGTAATAGAGGCTGGTTCTTTGTAGACCGGCCTTCTTTTGTCCCAATCGCCGTATTCGTTGTCCAAACTGCCACCTCATTGCGAAAGCGAGATAGCGTCATGATTCCCGTGCTGGTCCGGCATCACAATCGAACTTGCTCTTCTGGGACCGCCTTGCTAAATGATCCCGCCGAAGGCGCATCTGGCGATACCGCTTCGCTACCCTTTTTAGCGGTTATGAGGAAATATCGGAGCTAGGTCGTCACGCCTTCCCCTTCGTAAGTTTGGCCCGCCGCTCCGCTTGGAGTGCATCAAGTTTCTTCACTTGGTCGGCGTTCAAATATTTCGCGGCGCCATTGCGAAAGTCGGTTTGCAGCTGCATCGCTTGCTTGAGCTTTTGCAGCTTGCCCGTGGATTTGTCTGCCTCGAGCGCCTCAGCCTTCTTGTCCCTCTCCGCAACTAGGGGAGCTAGCTGTTTTTGTTGCTGCTCGGTCAGTTGCAGTTTTTTGGTAAGTTCAGCCATTTGCAGTTTAGGAATCGCCTGCTGAGCCAGGGAGATGGCCGAAGCACTCAAGAAGACGATGGCGAAGGTTATGCATTGGCGGAAGCGCTTATTAGTTTTCATGTCCTGAATTCTGTTTGTATGGTTGAGAGGAGACACTTCAGTCCTTGAAGGAGCAGCTAGCCTCACGTCCTGAAATCGAACGAAGACCTGCGCCGAGCGACCTCAGAAAGGCGTGGGGGCGAAGGACACCGACCGAGCCGGCTAACCAGCCTCTTCGTTTTAGTCACAACCAATGTTCTGAACAAGCCCCAAGTGCAATTCTAGGCGCAAGAAGGGCGGCCCTATCAGGATCGATCCGTCGATTGGGTACGGCTACTTTCCCGAGGCCCTCAACTTTTCGATCAAGCAGAAGCTCACCGGAATCAGAAAGACCGCGATCAGGCTCGCTGCCAGCATGCCCCCGATTACGGTTGTGCCCATCACTTGCCGAGCGATTGCCCCCGATCCCGAAGCTGCCCAGAGTGGTACGCATCCGAGAATGAAGGCGAAGGACGTCATCAAAATTGGCCTTAGACGCAGTCGCGCTCCAGTCAGAGCCGCCTCTACCAGCGGGGTTCCACGCTCGAATTCCGCTCGGGCAAACTCGACGATCAGAATCGCATTCTTCGCGACTAATCCAATGATCATCACCAATCCAATTTGGGCATAAACGTTGTTCTCGATCTGAACAAAAGACGTCCCGGCAAGGATCCTTCGCAGATAAAGCATTGCGAACGCACCAAATACGGCAATCGGGGTACTCAGCAAAACGCTGAAGGGAAGCGACCAGCTCTCGTAAAGCGCCGCCAGAATTAGGAAAACAAACAACAACGAAAAACCAAAGATCAGGGCGGGCGGAACCCCTTTTTGGGCCAGTTTCTCCTGAAAAGACATCCCGAGATAGTCGTAGCCCATTTCTGGCGGCATCGTCGCAACAAAGGTTTCTTCTAATGCATTCATGGCCTGTTGTGAGGAATAGCCGGCTGCCGGTGTGGCATTGATTTGCGCACAACTGTACAAGTTATAACGCATCGTGAATTCGGGGCCCATCCGTCGCTCTAGCCGAGTGAGACCGCTCATAGGGACCATCTGTTCGTAGCCGTTGCGCACGTAAAACTGACTAAGGTTCTCCAGATTCGCCCGGTACTCGCCTTCGGCTTGCACATAGACCTGCCATTCTCGGCCAAAACGGTTGAAATAGTTAATAAACGATCCACCCATGAACGTCTGAATCGTCTGATAAATGTCACTGACGGCGACTCCCTGTTTCAACGCTCGCTCCAAGTCGACGTCAATGTAGACCTGCGGAACACTGGGCTGAAAAGTAGTATTCAGCTGGGCCAGCTCCGGACGCTTCCGAGCCGCATCTATAAATGCGGCGACGTTGTTCGACAAAAGATCGGTATCACCGCCGGAGCGATCTTCCAAAACAAAGGTGATATCACCGGAGGTACCAGCTCCGGGAATGGCCGGAGGTGAAAAAGCAAACGCGACACCCTGCGGCATCTGCGTCAAAAGGCGATTCAGTCGGGACTTGATTTCGGGATAAAGCTCGCTCTTCTGCTTGCGATTTTCCCAAGGCTTAAGTGTCACAAAAAAGAATCCGCTGTAGGTGCTTTGTATGCCGCTCAGGAGACTGGAACCGATCGTGGTTGTGACATACTGGACTCCCGGGCTATCCCTGAGAGTCGCCTCAACTTTACGGCAAACTTCGTCGGTCCTTTGCAATGAGGCAGCCTTAGGCAATTGCAAATTGACGTAGAAAAAACCCTGGTCTTCATCGGGAAGAAAGCCGGTCGGAACCTTTTTACCGAGCAGCAAGGCGGCAGCACTGAATCCGAGCAACACAATCAATGCCAGTCCGGCTCGGCGAACGAAGAAGCCGGAAACACGAACATAATGGTGAGTAGCAACTCCGAACAGGTGGTTGAACCAACCGAAGAACTTTCCCAACCAGCCTCGATTTTCGCTTCGAGGCCTCAGCAGAAGCGCGCATAACGCAGGACTGAGCGTCAGTGCATTAAAGGCTGAAATCAAAACTGAGACAGCAATAGTCACTGCGAACTGCTGATAAAGCCGCCCAGTAATCCCCGGGATGAAAGCAGTCGGTACAAACACCGAGGCCAGGACCAGAGCGACGCCGATCACCGGGCCGGTGATCTCTTTCATTGCCTTCTGGGTCGCTTCCTTGGGGGAAAGCCCATCATGAATATGCCGTTCGACCGCTTCGACGACCACAATTGCATCGTCGACCACCAAGCCGATAGCTAGAACCAATCCAAATAAGGAGAGCGTGTTGATCGAAAAGCCGAGCAGAGGAAAGAAGACAAACGTACCGACCAGCGAAACTGGCACAGCGAAAAGTGGCACCAGGGTAGCACGCCAACTCTGTAGAAAGAGATAAACGACCAGGAGCACCAGCGCGATCGCTTCGATCAGGGTAGCAATGATTTCGTGAATACCGGCGGTAACCGGCGCCGTCGTATCCAACGATATTACATACTCCACCCCTCGAGGAAAACGCTGCTTCAACGTTTCCATCAGCCTCTTAACGCCCTGCGCCGCGGCTAATGCGTTCGTTCCAGGAAGCTGATAGACCGAGACGACTGCCGCCGGTTTTCCGTTAAAGCGGCCCCTCGTGTTGTAGGTCTGCGCACCCAATTCCACTCGCGCAACATCCTTCAACCTTACGGCGCTTCCGTCTGGCTGTTCTTTAATGACAATCCCTCCGAACTCTTCAGGCTTGACCAGACGGCCCTGCGCACGAGCGGTGTAGGTATATTCCTGGCCATTTGGCACAGGTTCGCCTCCGATTTGGCCGGCGGAATTCGCCGTATTCTGTGTCTGGACGGCGCTCACGATATCAGGAACCGTCAGGCCGAAATTTGCTAGTTTGTCCGGCTGTAACCACAACCGCATCGCATATTCGCCCGCCCCGGAAATCTGCACGTTGGAAATGCCTCGTACTCGGGTAAGAGCATCATTCAAATTGATGTAGGCATAGTTAGATAGAAAGAGCGCATCCCTGCTTTCGTCCGGTGAGCGGAGAACTATTACCATCAAGGGAGCAGCAAACGATTTTTGGACGGTAACCCCAAGATCAGTGACTGAACTCGGCAACTGAGATGCGGCTTGCGTCTGTCGCATCTGCACGAGGATCTGATCGGTATTGGGATCGGTGTTCAAGTCGAAGTTAACGGTCAACACCATCTGCCCACTGTTAGCGCTGACCGAGTACATATAGTTCATGTTGTCCACGCCGCTCATTTGCTGCTCGATCGGTGTGGCAACAGATTGCTCGATGGTCCGTGCATCGGCGCCAACGTACGAAGCAGAGACGACGGTTTCAGGCGGTACAATTTCCGGAAACAACGAAGCCGGCAGAATCAGTACGGACAGAGCACCGAGGATCAACGTCACTAACGAGATGACGATCGCTAATATCGGACGATTAATGAAGAACTTGGACATGCTGGTTCAGCTAGCTCTCCGTCTTTCGATCAGCTCCGTCTGCACCAGTCTGTTTGGCAGGCCGATTAACCCTGGCACGGCTCCGGATTGAGGCGGCGAGCCCTTCCACCAAACAGAAACCGGCCGGAATAAAGAAGCTTGCCACTAGACAGGCTGCGAGCATTCCACCGATTACCGCGGTTCCCATCACTTGACGGGCAACAGCTCCAGACCCGGAAGCGAAAGCTAACGGCACACAACCCGCAACAAACGCGAGGGACGTCATCAAAATCGGTCGAAAACGAAGTTTCGCGCCAGCCAGGGCGGCTGTCGCTAAGCTGCTTCCTTTCTTTCTTTCTGCCTCGGCAAATTCGACGATCAAGATCGCATTTTTAGCGACTAACCCAATGATCATCACCAGCCCGATCTGGGCATAAACATTATTCTCGATCTGCACCAGGATGGGAGGTACGAAAGCTGCCGTTATAGACCGGCGCAGGTAGAGGAGACCCAATGTTCCAAAGACGGCAATCGGTGTGCTAAGTAAAACGCTGACCGGAAGCGACCAACTCTCATAAAGCGCGGACAGAATAAGAAACACAAATAACAAGGAGAACCCAAAAATAAGAATTGGCGGAGCACCTTGTTGTGCCCTTTTCTCCTGAAAAGACATCCCCAGATAATCGTAGCCGAGATCGGACGGCATCGTCTCACCGAATACGCTCTCCAACGCATGCATGGCCTGCGCTGAACTGAAACCCGGCGCGGGAATCGCTTGGATCTGAGCGCTTCGGTAGAGGTTGTAGCGCAATGTAAACTCGGGGTTGAAGCGTTGTTTGATGCGGGCTAACCCCGCCAATGGTACTGCTTGGCCGTTGCTGTTCCGAACGTAGAACGACCGGATTCGATCCGCGTTGGTACGAAAATCCCCATCCGCCTGCACGTAAACCTGCCATTGCCGGCCAAAACGGGTGAAGTAGTTAACAAAAGCTCCTCCCAGGAAAGTCTGGATGGTGTTGTAAACATAGTTGAGCGCAACGCCTTGCTTGAGAACCTTATCCCGATCTACATCCAGGTAAACTTGCGGAACACTGGGTAGTAATGTCGTAGTGATGCGCGCTAATTCCGGTCTTTGGCCAGCGGCGGTTAGAAAGGTGTCAACATTTTTGGCGAGATAGTCGGTACCCCGATCGGCACGATCTTCCAGGACCAACGAGACTCCACCTGCTACCCCCAGACCGGGAATGGCCGGCGGCGAAAAGGCAAAGACTGTACCTTCAGGCAGGGTAATTAACTTCAGATTCAAGAGCCCTTTCAAGATTTGGTACTGCTCGGTAATTTTCTTTCTCTTTTCCCAAGGATCGAGAGTCACGAAAAAAAATCCGCTATAGCTGCTTTGAACGCCACTGAGCAGACTAAATCCGGCAACCGAAGTGGTGTATGCAACCCCGGGAGTCTGGGCAAGAATGGCTTCCACTTTCCGGCAGATTTCGTCCGTCCGTTGGATGGAGGCGGCATTGGGAAGCTGCAGATTAATATAGAAAAACCCCTGATCTTCATCTGGCAAAAAGCTGGTGGGGAGTTTCTGCCCAAAGAACAATGCTACGGCGGCAAACAGCACTAGAAACAAGAGCGCAAAGCCAGTGCGTCTGGTTAAAGTTGCCGCCGCGCGAACATACCGATCGGTCATCCAATCGAAAAGCCGATTGAAAGCGGCGAAGAATTGCCACATCAACCCGCGGCCCTGTTTTCGAGGCCGAAGCAAGAGGGCGCACAACGCCGGACTTAACGTGAGCGCGTTGAAAGCAGAGAGCAGCACCGACACGGCTATGGTGACGGCAAACTGCTGATACAGGCGTCCGGTAATTCCGGGTATAAAAGCGGTCGGTACAAAAACGGACGCCAAAACCAGCGCGACACCGATCACGGGACCGGTGATCTCCTTCATTGCCTGGAGCGTTGCTTCTCTAGGAGAAAGTCCCTCATGAATATAGCGCTCAACCGCTTCGACCACCACGATGGCGTCATCGACCACTAGTCCGATCGCCAGAACCAGTCCAAATAAGGAGAGGGTATTAATCGAAAATCCCAGCAAAGGGAAAAAGAGGAACGTGCCAACCAACGAAACCGGCACGGCTAGCAGTGGTATGAGCGTTGCCCGCCAGCTCTGTAAGAACAAGAACACCACTATGGCTACTAAAGCCAGAGACTCCACCAGCGTCTTGATCATCTCATGAATACCCGCCGTTACCGGCAGCGTCGTATCGAGAGCGATCACGTACTCAAGTCCCCGAGGGAATCGCTGCTTGAGCTCGGTAAGGAGTTTTCTGACCCCCTCAGCTGCCACCAGCGAGTTCGTTCCCGGCAATTGGTAGAGCGCGATGATCGAACTCGGCTGTCCGTTCATCCGAGCGCGAGTTGAATAGACTTGCGACCCAAGTTCCAATCTGGCGACATCCTTGAGTTGGACGGTCGCGCCGGTCGAACTCTCTCGGACCACGATCTGACCGAATTGCTCGGGCGTCGCCAATGATCCGCGAGCCACCGCCATGTAGGTAAATTCTTGACCCCACGGCGCCGGTTCACCGCCAGCCAGACCAACCGGATTAACCGCATTCTGCTGTTGTACGGCGCTAATAACGTCCGGCACACTAATATTGAACCGAGCCAGCTGGTCAGGTTTTAGCCAGATCCGGATCGCATACTGGCCGGACCCGAAGACTTGCACATTCGAAATTCCGGGAACGCGGGTAAGCTGATCGTTCAGATGGATATAGGCGTAGTTAGTAAGAAATTCGGAGCTATAGCGTCCATCCGGCGAGCGAAGCGCGATCAGCATCAAAGGAGCAGCAAACGATTTTTGAACACTGACACCCTGGGCGGTCACTTCGGGCGGTAGCTGAGCGCTTGCCTGTGTCTGCCGCATCTGCGTCAGTATTTGGTCCGTCTTCGGATCGCTCGTCTCGTCGAAGTTTACTCGGAGCTTCATTTGCCCCGTATTCGCGTTGAGCGAATACATGTAATTCATTTTGTCTACACCGCTGATCTGCTGCTCAATCGGCGTCGCGACCGATTGCTCCACGGTAAGCGCATCCGATCCAGGATCCGTAGCCGACACCACAATCTCCGGTGGCGTAATGTTCGGAAAAAGGGATACTGGAACAAACGTTAGAGAGACGACGCCGATGATAACGGCGATAAGCGAGATGACGATCGCGAGAATCGGGCGCCGGATAAAAAAAGCTGACATCGCTAGCGTCCCGGCGGAGGCGTGGGCGCAGTCCACGCTACCGGTTTGACGACTTGACCGTCGTGAATCCTTTGCATTCCTTCGACAATGATCTGATCTCCAGCTTTGAGTCCATCTTCGATCACCCAGAGAGAACCCGTCTTTTCACCTACCTTGACTTGCCGGATCTCCGCATGATTACCTCCGCCGACAACCGCTACCTCATAACTGGTTTGCAACTCGTTCACTGCACGTTGAGGTACCAGCAGAGCGCCTTGGGTATTCCTGACTGTAACCCGGACCCGAACAAACTGTCCCGGACGCAAAACATTGTTTGGATTAGCAAACAACGCTTCGATCCGGATCGTGCCGGTCTGCTGGTCTACCTCTCGATCGATCGTGGCGAATTTGCCTTGAACTGGGTACAGCGAGCCATCCGCCAAAATAATTTCGACCGGCGGAGCCACGTCACCGGTCGTGCGCGCGCTCTCGATTTTTCGCGCAAGCTTCAGGTAGTCTTGCTCGCTGATTTGGAAATACGCTTTGATCGGATCGACCGTCGACATTGTTACGAGCGGTTGCGCATCACTGGGACCGACGAGGTCTCCAATCCCAGGGTTAGCGATTCCGGCGACGCCACTTATCGGAGCGGTAATTTTGGTGAATTGCAGATCGAGCTCCGCTTGACGTACTGCAGCTTGCTGTGCTTTCACTTCAGCTTTGGCAGCGGCATTGGATTGAATTGCGTTGTCGCGATTCTGTTGGCTTTCTACATTTTTCTCGAAGAGTTCGGTCTCTCGCTTCTCGGTTTGCTCGGTTTGCAATTGGTTGGCCTCGGCCTGAACCAATGAGGATTTCGCCTGCTCCAATGCTGCTTCGTACGTGCTCGGATCGATTTCGAACAGCAGGTCCCCTTTCTGCACGACCGTGCCTTCTTTGTAATCTTTCGAAATCAGATGACCGGTAACGCGAGCTCGAATATCAGCATTGATTGAGCCGTCCAACGAGCCGATCCATTCACGAACCACTGGCACATCCTGTTGCGAGACCTCCATAGTCAGCACTTCCGGAGGTTGATCGAGAATCGCGTTCGTAGCGGGCTTCGAACAGGCTGAGCAAAGCACGAAAGCGGCGGCCACCCAAAAATCGCGCAGCGGCCTTCGGAAAACGGATAGGCTCCGCCAGCTTAGGCGCCAGGGAACCTGTTTCCGCCCCCTCTCTTTCGCTCGAACAAATAAGTATCCAACCGCATGCGCCGGGCATTTCATAAATCGGGCCTCAGGCAAGCGTTCTCGGCCTTCGGCGAGGTGGGCATCCTAAAGATCTCAAGGCGTTTTGCTCAAGACAGAAACAACGAATTTAGTTGAAACGAGCCATCGCTATTATCTGCGAGACGATAACTAATCGCGGCGACGAGTTCTGCCATTTCCTCCCCGAGCCGGCCGTTCACCACTGGAGATCGAACCACTCGTTCTTCTTTGCTGATAGCGCTGTTGGGCATTTTGTGCACCACGCTGACGCCCAGAAGCTTCACGATTAAGGCTGTTGGTCAGTTCGTCAGAGGATGGTTTGGCCTTATCTGTGTTGCCTGTCTTTTCCGCCTGCCCTCGCGCGCTCCCCGGCGAAGGTTTATTCCGAGCAGTTCCTGGCGTAGAGGCGCCATTAGCTTCCCGCCCTTGACGATTGTTTTGTTGCCCCGGCGTAGATGCACTATTTGCACCTCGGCCGTTGCGACTGGTTTGCTGGTTTTGGCTGGAGAGATTGTTTTGTCCCGACTGATTTGTCCCGTTGGTCTTGCTCGGTGGGTTAACCGGGTTCCATTGACCGTTATCCCACTTTGACCAATCACCGTTGTCGTCGCGTTTATAAACGTTTCCGTCATGCCCGGCATAAAGATTGTCTTGCCCTTTCACTACCCCGGTACTGCCGTAGTTCGTCACGACGTGACCCGCTTGAATCGTTTGGTCGCCTCGGGTGACGGTGGACGTCCCCCATTGCGCGTAGTAGCCGTGCCCTTGCTGAGTCGTCCATGAGGTGTCCGTAGTGGGATTGTAACCCCACGCGCTCGTTCTTCCGCCGTAGGGATATTGTTGGGTATAGGCCCGTCCGTAAGCGCCGGTGGACGGGTTGTACCACGCAGCCCGGCCGGCAGCACTGTACGGCCCGTACGCGTAGCCGCCCACAGCGTAGGTACCGGCATACGGGTAGTAGACCGCGGACACACCGTACGTCGCGTAGTAAGGGCGGTAAATTGGTACCGGTCCCGGATAGATATAGGGCGGATAATAGTAGCCGGTTCCCCAGACCAGAGCCACTCCGGTCGCAATGCCAGCGATATAGGCACCGGAGTAACCGGCAGTATAGCTACAGACCACTTCATCCTGGTTTGATTTCTCTACTTTCACGTAGGTGACGTGATAGACCGGGCTACTTGGCGGAATCGAATAAATCGGCTCGGGCACATCGGTGACGATCTTCCATGGACCCTTGGGCGAACTCGAGACAAACCAAACTGCCTTCAAACAAAGATAATATTGATCCGCTAGCCGGATTACATCCGCATCGGCATTGGTTGCGTAACTCAAATCGGTGCCGGGAATCGGAACGAATTCAGGTTCGCCGGTATATTCCACTTTTGCCTTACTCTCTGCCTCAGTACGCTTAACTACGGCAACCGTGGGGACCTGGGCAAGTAGCACCGCGTCTTTCGATTCGTCGGTGCCGGGAACCGAGGCTAGGACTTCGGACACCTCGCTGCCGGGCGGGATCTTCGAAAAGTCCTGCGGCAAGTCATCGCCGGCATATGTCCAGGGACCTTCCAACTTCGAAGCGCGAAACCAACGCCCGGTAACGAGATAGTAGAATTGTCCGTCGGTCGTATCCTTGAATACCCAACTACCTGTGTTCGTCGCGTAGCTAAGCCGCGTCCCTTGGATGTTCTTGTACGCAGGTTCGCCGGCAAAGGCTATCAACTCAGCTGGTTGATCGGTAAAAAAAACTTTGGGCAGGTTTGAAGTTTTGGCTGTGTTAGAGGTAGCTGCTTTCTGCACGTGTTCCCAACCGTATGCGGCAGAAAGTTTAGAGAAATCCCCGGGCAGCTTTCCGGCCGCGCCCCAAGTTCCATCCAGTGATTTCGCGGTTAACCAGGTTTGGTCGACCAGTAGATAATATTGAGATTGCGATGGCTCGAAAAAGAGGTCCCACCCAGTGTTCAAAACAAACTGAAGTTTCGAACCCTTAATTGGAGCCAGAACCGGCTTACCCTCCACCGATAAAAGGATAGCAGGTTGCGTGGTCACAAATATCACCGGCGGTTCCGTCTTTACTGACACCGGCTTCACGTTTTCCTGGCCGGATTGCAGACTAGCGACCAAGCGATCGAGTGAGACCGTCAGCGGCTTTCCTGGAAAATTCGATTTGAGCAGCGTTTCCATTTTAGCTGCTTCGTCGTCAGACAAAGAAGGGAAACGAACAGCAACGATCTCAATGTTATTGATCAGAACAGTGCGTTTCTCGAGGTCGGCAACCGTGTCGCCTTTTAACTCCTCGATTCCGACCGCCGGTTTTCCTCCTTTGGGGGTGAGCGTGAAGGCAACACGTGCTCGTAACTCGCGGAGATTTTTCCATTCATCAACTTGCGGCTGGTAATAGACAAAGCGGACGTCGTTTCGATCAACTTCGCGAGGCCAACCTGGATCGAGTGACTTTGATTCGGATTCCGCATAGGCAGATTTCTTTGCGGAATCCAGACAGAGCGTTGTTTTGGGCCAAAGCAGCAACAGAAGAACGCCAAACAAGAGGGTACGAGGGAAAGAGGCTTTCATAAGAAAGAGGGATGAGGCGAGAGAGGAACATCTGGACTGAAACGAGTATATCAGAACTGGGATCCTAAGCCTAGAGACAACGGGTAGCGCCAATTTAAATCGGAGGATGAGATCTTCTTCGTCCGTTCCGTCTATGGGACGGACGATTACAACTCAGCCGATAGCTATTTTCTGTTTCAACTATCACGAGACGAACAAAACCCCGATTGCCTCGGTCATTTGCTCGTGTGAATGTTCTGGTAAAACCGAAGCCAGGCGTATTACGCTTGTCGCTAGAGTCACGAGTCGGAACTCGATGGACTATTTCTTCCACAGCTATCCAAAGGAATTGGCGAAGCAGATCGTTTCTCGATGGGGACCTCCTTCGGATGCATTCGATACGCTCCCGCCGGAAGAAGCGCTTGCTTCGTTTTTGAGCGAAGCGTACCAGGCAAGTCTACTTCGGGAGGAGGACCGATCCGTTATCTGTCGCATAATCCTCATCGATCCGATTGAACTTAGTGACGAAGTGGGGCCGCCGAACGGATTACATGTGCTAAAGTTCCGCGAAGAGCGGCCCATGCATGAGGAGGAGATCAGACGCTTAAGCCCGACCGCAACTTTTTTTCGCTCGCTGATTGGAGTACGTTGGGATCCTGGTAAAGGTTTTGTACTCTGGGGAGTTATCAATTCCGGTTCGCGCTGGATTAACCAGACTGACGGCGGGCGCCTGCGCAGTCCGATCATTCCAAATCGCTTGATCATTCACATCCGCGGACCGGGTAGTTTGATCGCCTTAAAAGGCGAAAAACGCGTCGCCACTCTGCTCAATGGCAAACTCCAGGGCCATGGGTTCAATATCTACGAAGCAAGTTGGCTGGCCAGCCTTCAGGAGAGATTTGCGAAGTGGGTGCTTCACGAATGTTTCAAAGGGGACCGCCACTCGGGCGCAACGGTTGAGCTAGATTTCACCCGAATGCTTGCCCAAAATGTGACGAGGCGACTCATTAGCCAAGTCAGACGCGCGCGCCATGGCGGCATGTTGATCATCGTAGCGAACCCGAACTGGGACAAACTTGTCCGTTCGGACGGGCCGATTTGCCCAAAGTACTGGATTGAAGACACCAAGGCGCGACAGCGCTACCGCGAACTGATTTTTGCGGCGGTTCGGACACTGTCCGAAGTCGGGAGTCAACGCGGCTTTCAGACGGTCGGCTGGAAACAGTACCAGGAAATCAGAGATGATCGCTTGGCCGACATTGATGAGTCAATTTTTGAATGCGCCCATCTACTGGCGGATCTCATGGCAGTCGACGGTGCGCTCGTCTTGACCGCGGCCCGAGATATCATCGGCTTCGGCGCGGAGATACATGTCCCAACGCAGGAAAACGAAATAGTTTACCGGGCGCTCGATATCGAAGCTCAGCAGGCAGTACCGGAACGCGCGGACAATGCCGGCACTCGGCACCGTTCCGCCTACCGGCTGGTTCGGGACCATCCCGAGTGCATGGTCACAGTGGTATCGCAAGATGGTAGCGTGCGATTCGTGGGAAATCCAAAGGGGCAAGTCACCTATTGGGACATCCTGTCGATTTAATTTTCGCGCTACTCCAATCGAACGGTGGGGCGAGGGTTCCCGATTACGCGCCAACGCCGCAAACCAATCTCCAGCCTCGAGTTTCGACCATTATCGCACTCATGATTTTCTTATTTCAAACCCGTAGGTGGTGCGGATTCAATTTACTTAGCGCCGCAACGCTAGGGGTCGTTCTGCTTTTTTCCGGCTGCGCTTCCCAGCCGCAATCGATTACTGGCGAAACGCCGACCTCGACGCTGCGGAAAGAGCTTCAACGTCTGGAGAGCGGTAAGCCAGATGGTCAGCAATTAGCCGATTACCTTCGGATCGCGCAAATCACATCCCAACGATTAGAGGAAAAACAATCGGCGCCGGACGAAGCGAACAGTGACTCAGCGATCACAACATACAACCGCACCGTAGCCGATTTCGTCGTCAGTTGGTCAGAGCAAAACCGGCCGCAGGAAATCCATGACGCCAAAAGCGGCCGGAACACGCATCTCTTGTTATCGCAGTCTTCCGATTCGACCTGGTCACCGATTTACTTCGCTAGCTTCGAAAATGCTCGCCGGGTCGATCGCCGGCGTTTCTGGAAATCTACCGATCGATCTGGCTTAGGCGGAACCGTCATCGGCATTCACCCGACAGTAACCGCTGGAGGAGTACCTCAGCGGCTAGAGCCGGCTAAGGGATTTCGGATTGCGATTACAGCCCTTCTCCGGTTCAGCGACCATCCAAAGCCGAGCGAAACCGAGGCTCAGCTGGAATTGGTAAATCCGCGAATCGAGGACTCCGTCCGATGGGGGAAACGCAGATACTCGTTGGCAGCGGATTTCACTGCGCCGGTAGCTGTCTACGCGAAAGTCAACGAATTATGGGCCGGCTTCGTCAACATGGTCCGGGGCGAGAAAACAGAATCCAAATCGGGGCTTTATCTGCTGGAGCCATACGATCCGAATCGCATCCCGGTGGTGTTCGTTCACGGATTACTCTCATCGGGATATACCTGGCTGAACGTTAGCAATGCGGTTCGAGCGGATCCAGAGATCCGAAGACGATATCAGGTCTGGGTCTTTTTTTATCCGACCGGAAATCCTATTCTCTATTCCGCGCTGCGATTGCGCGAAGATCTCGCTCTAGCTCAGAAAAAATATGGTCTGAAACACGGGATCGTTCTGATCGGACATAGCATGGGCGGCATTCTTTGCCGGCTTCAGGCAACGGACATCGGTCCGGCAGATTGGACTGCAATTTTCCACGCGCGTGCAACCGAGCTGCTTCCTCTCGTTAACTCAAAGCCGCTGTTGCGAGACGCATTACTCTTCCGGGCAAACCCTCTGGTGAAACGAATCATCTTCATTTCAACTCCTCATCGCGGCAGTGCGATTGCCTCGGGAGGTATCGGCGCCCTCGGTGATCGGCTAATCCGATTACCGGCGATCATCACTAGCAGCGTACCTAAGCAAATAGCGCGGCTGGCCAATGCCAGAGGGATGAATATTCCAACCAGCATCGACGGGCTATCCCCTAAATCGCCGCTATTTAAGGTCTACGACCGGCTGCCCATTCGTTCGCCGCACCACTCCATTATTGGCGATCGAGGTAGAGGTGATACCCCAAACAGTTCAGATGGCGTTGTGCCGTATTGGAGTTCACATCTCGACACCGCGAGCTCCGAATTGATCGTCCCGACCGGGCACGGCGCAATGAATAACCCTCTCGCTATCGCGGAGATCCAGCGAATTCTGCGCTTAAACGCCGGAGCGGCCCGTCGGAACCTCGCATCGAGCGACCAGAGTAAACTTGAGTGAGGGACAAGCGGTCCGTCTAGAAGGGCCGCTGAAGTTTCGCTCCGCGAAGCAGAGCTTGAGGAGCCTGTCGAGACGGGCGGAGACCTTTCAGATTAAATCTGCAAGCTACGGTTCAGCTCGGCCCGCAAAATCCGACTGGCTCCTAGCCCATTTCCTTTCGAAGTTCTACCAGCAACCGGTCGGTAGCATTGATTCGAATGAATCCAATGCGCGGAAATTCGAGATCAATAATGACATAAATCGTCACGGTGATCACA